>Ga0325400_1004389_pt1 | contig 13054 bp, 6 predicted proteins | sample PopdelMetagenome_2_FD_205662 | JGI IMG/M metagenome (GOLD analysis project Ga0325400, IMG submission 205662) | Populus deltoides microbial communities from Bellville, Georgia, United States - Xylem-PdKOR-R1 | ecosystem: Host-associated > Plants > Phyllosphere > Stem > Wood/Secondary xylem...
GGCAGAATTCTCTGCCTTCACGTTAGATATTCAAACGGGAACATCTTAGGCCTCTGATATCGAAATCAAGTGATTCAAAAGCCCAAATTCATCTACGCGTCTAGGACTACAACTTTGATGAAGGAGTCGAAGTGAGATAAAATCTTTTTACAGAACAGAAACTGGTAGTAATCTAGTTGGTCAAAAAGGTTCTTGATCTGACAATACTAAGCATCCAAATCTGACTGAGAATCTGCTCTAAGAACAATGATCCCTAGGACCTAATAAAGGTGTACGTCAATTTTTCAACATGTAATGAGTGACAGAATATACCTAGGATGGTCAGATATCGTACGAAACTGAGTCAGAATCAGAGCCTAAGTTGAAACAAAAAATTGCGACAGCAGCAGAACTATTTTTTTAGTGCAAATTCTGAGGGATTTATTCAACCTTAAAAACAAGATAACAAAGGAACGAATTTAGCATTATGAAGACCCCTAGTCAGTCTAAGAAAACCTGATGATTTTGGCAGCAAAGGGGAAGGATAAAGAGAGTAGAAAACAACTCAAACAGGGTTTCGAAAATAAATAAATAAATAAATATTTCTCTCTCCATTTTTATCAATTTTCCAGCAAATATGAGCTACACTCTTGCACTTGGTTCGAAAGAGGTATACATTGTCTCTAGCACGTGGGGTCCAAAAATGAGTAACAACAATGATTATTTTCCATAATCAGCATGAATCAAATCATATATCTATGGTATTTTATATTGCAATGATTATTTTCCATAACCAGCACGAATCAAATCATATATCTATGGTATTTTATATTACAATAATTATATATGATTCAATAATTATCTCCTTAACATATTGCCTCCTTAATATTAGTTATGATGTTCTATGTTATCGCCACATGTAAACCCTTATTTTTTTAAAAAAAAATATCTTTTATCAAAACATGGGTTAAAAATTGGATAGCAACAATTATTGTTTCTTACTTTCGTTTTTTGGAAAGCCCAAAAATTCACGAACTATATAATAAGAATAGACCTTCCCTCTCAATTAGAGTCATTTTAACTCAAATCAACTTCATTAGATAAAGCTATATATTATGTAATTAGTTGCGAGGCCAAGTGTATTTATGTATTCATAGTTTATGTTAAATTTTAAATACTATATCTACGAGGATTTTTATGATGTTAAGAGAAATATTCCTTTTTATTCAAAAGTATGCAGTTAATTTATAAGAAATAAAAAAAATTATTATAAATTCTCCCTAGTTAATGCAAAATAGAGTGTTGGATTTTGTTACAATACATGAAACATTACAAACATTTTAATGACACTCTCTCTCTCCCATTGAGAGAGAGTTATTTGTTATGTTTAGTGTACTTCTATCCAGTATACCAAACACATTTTAATTTTTTTTTTAATTAAGTAGACATTATATATATAGTATATTTGATATTGTGATAGCGGTTGCTAAATTTTCAAAGTGTTTTTATATAAGAATACATTAAAATAATATTTTATTTATTTATTTAAATTTATTTTTAATATCAGCACATCAAATAATTTAGAAACATCAAAAAAATTAATATGAAGCAAATAAAAACTTTATAAATTTTTTTTCAAAAACACAATTAAAATACAAAAACAAATGCATTCATAAGGTTTTTTTTTTTTTTTTTTGTAAGAATAGGCACTAGATAAAAGTATTCTCCTCAAGCTGCAACTTTTTTTTATTTAATTGCATGGCTGGTTTGAAAGATCCTTAAATTAGTTTTGTACATGCTGGCCTAATGTATATAAGGAAAAAAATTGAAGGTAAATCAATTTTGAAATAAGGAATCTCTCTTTAGCCAATAGGTTTTTGACTTTAGCCTATATCAAATTTGAAGTGAGGAATCTCTCTTTAATTATCATTTATGAGTAAATTATATAACTTTGAGTGTGTGATCGATGTAAGGATAGTCATCTTAGACTATTACTTTCATTTCAATAATTATACTTGTTTTCAAGTCTTTTCTTTCTTTTTTTTCTTCTTATTCATCATTCAAAAGAAAAAAGAAAAAACATTGACCGATTATAGCTAGAATTAATTATATATGTTAATGGCAGTATCATTTGTGGGGCATCCAAGTGATCATCGTGAACCTCTATTTGTTTCTCTACTTGCTACTAGGTGAGTTCTTCTTTTATATGATTGTCACTATCATAATTATGTCATCGAATCGTAAAGGCATTGCAGCAGCTATTACTCAACCCCGAGCACTCTCGGATGGTGATCATGAGGAGGATTCAACTGAATCAATGATGCTTACCAGGAGTCAATACCAACAATTACTTTCTCTTTTGCATTCCAAGGAGACTAGTTCAGCCATGGCTTTACTATCTGTTAGACAACCATCTTCTTCCTCTCCCAATCCTCAAGTCAACAACTCTTGTGTTTCTGGTATGGCTACTTGCTTCAGCACAAGCACACACTCATCTCATCCCACACACATCTCACCTTGGATTATTGACACTAGTGCGACGGACCATATGATCTGTTGTACCTCTCTTTTTACATCTATCACAACCACCGTTACCTATCAAGTTAAACTTCCAAATGGTCAAGATGTTCCTGTTACCCACATTGGTGTCGTAAGATTATCTGAGCATCTTGTATTAACTCATGTTTTGTGTGTTCCTTCCTTTAATTTTAATTTGCTTTCTGCCAAGTATCTTACTCAACATCATTCTTGTTGTCTCATATTTTTATCCAATGCTTGTTTTTTTCAGGACTTAGCATCATGGACAATGATTGGGATGGGTGAAGTTAGAACCGGTCTGTACCACCTTCTCAGGTCTCGGGTGTCACCCTCTGCTTTGGTTGATGCACTGCCTCACCTTCATCCCTCAACTTCATTTCCTTCCGCTTCCGCTACTCACACTACTTCATTGTGTGATTTATGGCATTATCGTTTAAGACACATTTCCCTTTCCAGATTAGATTTAATCACTGATCCCATTATCACACACAATCGAACATTTCTTAATCCAATACCATGTTCAATTTGTCCTTTGGCTAAGCAGCGGCGTGTTTCTTTTCCAACTTCTGCACATGCTGTTTTAAATAATTTTGATCTTGTCCACTGTGATATATGGGGTCCCAACTCAGTTATTGCAATGGATGGATCATGTTTCTTTCTTACAATTGTTGATGACCACTCTCGGACAACATGGGTTTATATGCTTAGAAATAAATCTGATACCAAGTCTTGTTTTATGGCTTTTTACAGTTTAATTGAAACTCAATTTCAAACTAAAATCAAAACCGTTAGAAGTGACAACAGAGCCGAGTTCCGCATGACAATTTTTTTTCAAGCTAAGAGCATTATCTACCAAAGGAGTTGTGTCGACACACCCCAACAAAATGGAAGAGTCGAGAGAAAACATCAACATATAATGAATATCGCCCAAGCCTTAATGTTTCAATCCCACCTTCCACCCCAATATTGGACTAACTGTGTTCTCACAGCAACCTACCTTATTAACCGTACTCCTACCCCTCTTCTTCATAATAAAACACCCTATGAATCTCTCTTTCAAACCCCTCCCCAATACAAACACTTGTGAGTTTTTGGTTGCCTTGCATATGCCTCTACCTTGTCACATGGGCGTAAGAAGTTTGATCCTAGAGGCAGAGCATATGTGTTTTTAGGCTACCCTTTTGGAGTTAAAGCATATAAATTACTTGCTCTACAAACTGATTTTTTATCTCGAGATGTTCATTTTCATGAATCTATTTTTCCCTTCCTTTCTTTTTTTTCGCCTGCTGTTCCACCTTCCAACTCTATTACACATCCTTTACCTTCTTCACTGCCTCATTCTATCTTTATTCCTACTCCACCACCATCTCATCCTTCTCTCCCCTCTCTTCCTCCCTCACCTGTCCTTCCTACTAACCAATCTCCATCTCAAAAAAATTTAGCTCCATGTTCTCCCCCTCCTACACCTTCCCCACCACAGACTTTTATTTCTCCACTTCTATTATCTCCTGCTACCTTACCTTCTCATCCTTCTTCAGTTTCCCCTTTTTATAGGTCAACTAGAACCAGGCGTGCTCCTGAGTACCTACAGGATTACCATTGCCATCAGACTACTCTAACTCCTCCTATCCCACTGTTGAACCAGCTACTATGTTCCCCTTCAAGAACAACTTCACCTCTTCATAATACTATTTCTTACCAGCATTTTTCTCCTACTTATAAAGCTTTTTCAACCACTATTTCCACTCATATTGAACCAAAAACATATAAACAATCTCTTACAGACCCCAGATGGTGTAAGGCCATGGACACTGAATTAGCAGCCTTGGAGGCAAATCAGACTTGGCAATTTACAGATTTACCTCCTGACAAAGTTCCTATTGATTGCAAATATGTTTATAAAATTAAGTATAATTCTGATGGGAGTGTTGAACGACTTAAAGCAAGACTTATGGCTCGAGGTTTCACCCAACTTGTGGGAGTGGACTTGTCGTACCCTCTCGAGAGCTCGACGTCGCAGCAACCCTTCCTGGTAGTAGGGATTTGATTTCGGGGTTTTTGTTTTGTGAAAAAGGGAGTTGCCACCTAGTATTATAGTCACTAGGAAACCTAACTGGTCTTTCAGAGATTCTAAGACAAGGGACTCGTTGCGTAAAGGGAAGGTTTTAGCACCCCTAGTACGCCCTACCTAAGGTAAGCTGCTTGGTGTTTGGTTTGCCTATAATTGCTATGGTGTTGATGTTCTCTAATCCTATCAGTTCCCTAGGATAAGTCTGCTATGATGTACAAACTTGAGTTCAAAGTTTAAGGGAAAGAATCCTTGGCCAATATGAATCATACCTTTAGATATGTTTATAGAGTGCCAAAGAGAAACGGTGCAGAACTCTTGAAGTCCATGCTTGATTTGAAATAAATTTAGAATTTATGAATTTAGAGACATCTAAGATAGAAATCTGAGGAGATTCAATGCGCTTAAGAGCTCATTTTTCCCTTAGTATTTCAAGTGTTTCGCGACTCATAAATCGCAGGGAAGAGAAACAAAAAAACTAAGTTAGAAATCTAAGGAAATTCAAGGTGCTTTAAAAGCCCATTTTGCCTTAGTATTTCATATTTCCTTGACTCTTAAACTGTGGAATCAAAATTTTAAAATGTCCCCAATTATAATTGAGATTTCTTTCAAGAATGTGCGATTAAATTGTTCTAAATAAAATTTTAGGCATAAATCTGCCCTTATGTTAAAAATAAACAAGTTGTGTTCCTATTAACAATATTTTGGACATTTACCTTTCATAGGTTTTTTTGCCCTTATATTATTAAGGGATAATGACTTGTTATTCCTAAAAAATATTTTTTGATATTTACCCCTTGGGGTTTCTTTATCTAAATATTAACGGTGAGCAATGGCGAATTATTCCCAATAATATTTTGAATATTAACCCATTTTGGGGTTTCTTTATCCAAACATTTGTAGTGAATAATAACAAATTATTCCTAATAATATTTTGGATATTAACCCATTTGGGGTTTCTTTATCCAAACATTACTAATGAATAACAAATTATTCCTAATAATATTTTGGATATTTACCCCTTTGGGATTTCTTTATCCAAACATTAATAGTGAATAAAAAATGAATTCCCAAAATTAAGATTTTTATATTTTTTGGAATATTGGCCAACACCCTTTGGAATTTACAAACATGTTGTAAACTCCAAGATGCAAGAAAAATAATTTTTTTGTGTTTAAGAAATCCATGCTAAAACACATTTTTTGAGACCTCGAATATTTGTCTTTTAAAAAAAAACAATTTAAAATATGTTAGGGTATTGGCCGTATGCAACACACAAAAACATTTTTATATTTTTGATAAAAAAAATGTTTTTATCACAACAATTAAATGGAAATATCACAGCCAACGCTTGCAAAACATCATAAAAATAAGTTGTCACATGGGGTAAAGTCCTGAAAGTAATATTTTAAACTCAAAATCGGCACCACGACCCATCCTCTGCCATTCTTTTTCGATCTTGAAACAAATGTCATGCTTGTTTCACATGGCGGGAAAGAACACAGATTAAATGCTGAGACTAAAAAACAACATGTATGTCATCTCATTTTCACAAAAACAGAGAAAGAAAGCATGAACCCAGAACCTGCCGAAAAAAAGAAAAAAAACCAAGTCCCTTAATTAAACAGACCCTTCCTCACGTTTTTTCCTTAATTAGACAGCCCCTCCCTCACGTTTTTTTTACTCTTCCTTCTGCACCTATAAGCCACTTATTCCTATGCCATATTACATTTGCAAAGAGATGCTCCAAGCGAAGGAAGGCAGGGATGATGAAAACCTTTTTAACCTACGGTGTTGCACAGCAATAGAACAAGAAAACAAAACACAGCTTGTCAACTCAAAACCTAAACGTAGCATGACCCATCATCTTCGACAGGAGGGATTAAGTCATATACCCATGAAAGCTAAATGTTTGAAACCCAAACCTATAACAGAACTTGTTGCTTACGCCCACCCTTTCTCTAATCTCTGACACTGCCATGGTTCGTTTCATACAAAAAGGAAAGAACTGAAAGACCATGCCTTTATATCATGTATATATATCAAAGACACTAAAACAGAAACAACAAAGCAAATGGCCAGCCAACTCTTTCAAAGAAAACAGGAAGGAAAGCACACTCCAGAACCAACCAAAATATCACCTTAACTGCAGAGGACCTTCTCTCGTTTTTTTTCTTTTCCTTCTGGACAGAGCTTTATCTAGGAGCCAAGTTCATCGTATGCAATATCCTAAGGCAGAGAAACATCCGAATAAAAGAGAAAAGGGGTGGGGGGGCCTTTTAGGCTCACGGTTCCTCACGAGGGAGGAAGAGGAAGAAACACATAGCTCTAGCATAGACAAACATCTAAACTCAAAGCCATGGGAGAGACAATGGTCAAGCATATGACCTGCTGTCAGCATAAAGAACGAATATCCAAAGCAAAGGAAGAAATAAAACGGGAACAGAACAAACAAAACAGATGCCAGTTTTGAAAATAGCAGGAAAAAAAAAGAGGCCTAAACTCATACCTGCAGATTTTTGCTTGCGAAAATGGAGTGCAAACCGGTGGGCAGTCCCTGCAGATTTGCCTTTTCGTGACTTAAAGAGAACCTCCCTCTTCTGCCGTTAGAAACTTTTCAAACTCTTTAGAGCTTGTTAAATTCCTTTTCGGCAAGGTAGGATAGATTGGCGTTAACCTCCTTTCCCTTTCGTTTTCCTTTTCCCCTTTGTCTCTCTACTTCTTTTTTTTGCGTCTGTGTTTACTTCTCCGTCTCCCTCTACTCTCTCTGTTTTCTCTTCACTTTTCTATTTGTTCTCCCTCTGTGTCCTCCTCTTTTTCTATCTGTCTTTTTAAAACTCTCCCCGTTCTCTTAGTTTTGCTATGCTAAATCTCCCTGTTCTTTTCTTTTTTCCTTTGTGTTTAAACTCTCCCTCTCCTCTCTTTTTTCTTCTCTCTCTCTTTTTCTACAAAGCAATCTGTTATATATGCAAGAACTGAAGACCACCCTCACATTCTCTCATCTCCACCGTATGTCTTAGGGAAACAATCCCAGCCCTTAGATGATGATGAGGCTCCTCTTTGCGTCTTCTTTCACAGCTGGCTCAGTGAGGTGCAACGGTTTCCCTTGTGAAATCTTGACTGGCAGCTAAGGACATGTCGTGAAGAGGTGTGCTGTCCTGCACACGCCAGGTTGCAGGGGATGCAAGGACGAGAGATTTCAAAAACTAGCAGGAAACGGTTGCAGAGGAGGGAAGGGAATGCAGACGGGGTACAGTACCATGCTAATTGCATTTTCAGGATGGGGTTGTTCTCATGCGGCACCGTTTAGCTAAAGAAGTGAAAAAAAGAAAAAGAAAAAAAAAGAGACAAAGACGGTGTCGTTTAGAAAGGCAGCAGAAATGCAACCCATCGTGGCAGAATTTCTGTCATTTTCTAATCCTATCCCTGTTTTTTCTATTTCTTCCCAGAACCCAGCCAAGCTCTTCCAATCTTTATCTGCAATTAACTCCCTTATTTCAGTTTTTTTCAATTCATTCCTGTAAACTTGGGGGGCAAAAAACCTTTTTGCGCAGAATTTTTGCGGCAGGATTTTCACTTTCTCCGTAGATATTCAAACATGAATATCTTAAGCTTCTGATATTGAAATCAAGCGATTCAAAAACCAAAATTCACCTATATGTGTAGGACTACAACTTTCACGCGGAATTCAAGGTGAGGTAAAATCGTTTTACAGAACAGAAACGGGCATCAATCTGGTTGGTAAAAAAGGGTCTCCTTTAGCATGTATGGCTTAAAAAATGGGTGACAACAAAATTGATGCCAACAACATTACTTTGAACAGAACCAATATGTTGCTCATAGAAAAGATAACCAAGACAGATGAGCAAATGGACGAAGCTGCTGCACATGCTTGAATTATTAGAATCAATGTACGGAATGTGGGAGGGGACAGCATTCGCTATCGCTGAAGCCTAGCTAAAACCGATGCCTTTCTAAGGAAGATTGAGAACCATGATTTTGCCTTCCTACCTTTGGCTAGAGAGTTTGTGGAGGAAAGGGATTAATATGTTGTATTTCCTTTTTCATTTATAAATGTAATAAACTTATCAAGCATTAATGAAAAGGGCGTTGACTCATCTTCTTATGCAAAATCTGTCTCTTAGTGAATATGATTTAAGCAAACGACTTGAAAGGCAGTACTCCTAGAAATGTGACAAGAGAATCTATGTTTCTGTTTATAAGATGGTGACTATTATTCGTTCACAAGAAGGCTGCATCCATACCCAATATACAAATGCATTCTGATCACAATCATGCATTATATCATGCATTTTCTTATACATCTATACACGCGTATGCAGACCTAGAAGCATAGGTCCCCCTTCTAGAATCCATAACAATTGACTAAGGAAAATGATGAAAGGTCACACCTAGTGCCAAAAAGAGCTTGAAGGAATTTGGAATGATGATGCACACCTAATCGGTTTGCTCGAACAAATGTTTTGAGACAACCTTCCTTTAATTAGATCATGCATTTTCAAAAGCTCATCTTGATGTTTTTACACATCACTTTTCATTTTCAAAGTGCATCTTCCAAAACAAACACCTGAACTTTATACTAAGAATGAATGGCCAAACTTTAAAGAATACATAGTAGCTGTAGAAGAGGAAGAATGGGATAAAAATAGGACAACATGAACAAGCTTGGAGACCTGCTAAAAAGGAACTTGAAACCATAAATGTGGGTAATGAAGAAATCAAGAGAGAGCTGAAGATACGGATTTTGATCACTCCTAAAAAAAGAGAAGAGTTGGTTACTTTGAGATTATATAGATGTTTTTGCTTGGTCCTATGAAGATATGTCTGGCTTAAATACGGATATTGTAGTACAAAGGGTACTGCTGGTGGAAGGATGCAAATCGGTTAAGGAAAAGTTGAGAAGAATCCATTCAGATGTCTTGATCAAAGTAAAGGTAGAAATTGAAAAGCAGTGGAACACCGATTTTCTAGAAGTAGTCAAATATCTACAACGGGTGTCCAACATAGTGGTTGTACCAAAAAAGAAAGATAAAATTAGAGTTTGTCTACCACATATAGATATGTTTGACAAATACAGCACGTATCTCTACATATTCTTTTATGGACGGATTTTCGGGCTACAATCAGATAAAAATGGCGTAAGAGGATAAGAAGAAGACAACATTTGTAACACCATGGGGAACCTTTTGTTACAAGGTCATGCCATTTAGGTCAAAGAATGTTGGGGCCACCTACCAAAGGGCCATGGTAACCCTATTTCACGACATGATGCACAAATAGTGAAGTATACATGGATGACATGATTGCTAAATCTAGAGAGGGAGAGAATCATGTCCAAATATTGAAGGAATTGTTTGAAAGACCAAGGAAGTACAAGTTGATGCTTAACCATGCAAGGTGTTCATTCAGGGTGAAATCTGGGAAGTTGTTGGGATTTAGGATGAGTGACAAAGGGATAGAAGTGGACCTTGGTTAAGTAAAGGCTATTCAATCTATGCCAACTCCCAAGGATGAGAAGGATGTAAGAAAGTTCTTAGAAAGGTTGAATTACATTGCTCGGTTTATAGCCCAATTAACCATGACTTGTGACCCAATCTTCGATTGTTAAGGAAGAAGAATCTCGAAATTTAGAATAAGACTGTGAAGAAGTTTTCGAGAAAATCAAGCAGTACTTCTTGATGAAGATGTGTTTTCAGTTGAGGAAGGAAAATTAGATTGGTGGACTATGTACTTTGATGGTGCTTGTTGTAACCCAATTTTGGATCCACCAAGATTTTCTCGAATGTTATTTTATTTCTGTTATTCTTTATAAAAATCCAAAAAAATTAAGAAAAAGTTTAAAAATTTAAAAATATATTTTTCTCGAGTCAACCGCATCTTTCCATCAAAACCGAGTCTACCGGGTCAATACAGGTCAAACCATGTCGACCAGGGTAAAAAAATGAGTTTCGGGTCGTTTCGGGTCAAAACCGTCATTTTTGACCAAAACCGAGTTCACCAGGTCAATATGGGTCAAACCATGTCGACCAGGATAAAAAATGAGTTTCGGGCCGTTTCGGGTCAAAACCGTCATTTTTGACCAAAACCGAGTTCACCGGGTCACTACGTCTCAAACCATGTCGACCAGGATAAAAAATGAGTTTCATGCCGTTTTGGATCAAAACTGTTATTTTTTTGGTCAAAACACGGCCCACCGGTTTTATATCATTTGAAGGTTTTTTTATGTTTCAACATAATTTTTGATAATTAAAATTGATTTTTAGCGGTTGAGTCGGGCTTTTTCTGATACTGATTTGAGTTTTTAATTTTACCTATATAAATATATATTATTATACATAATAAAAAATAAAATAAAATAAAATAATATAAAAAATTTGTCAAACGGGCAGTTGCGCCGAAAGCAAACGGTGATTAAAAAATAAGATTTGTGAAAATTTGAGATTTGTATGTCCCCTGTCATTGGCTATAAATAGCCAGTGCGGACGAAAAAAAAAAAGAGGGGGAGAGAAGAATAGAGAGACGATATCCTATATCACTATTCATGTTTTTTTACTATTTCTTCATGTGAGTAAGATATTGATTTTGATTGAAAACAATCTGAAAAATATCAAAAATGTCCTAACTATTAGATCTAATAATATTTAGATATGAACCGTTGATTTAATAGGATACAATAGGGCTTACCACACCCAATTAAAACCCAAATCAATCTCAGCTCTTAAAACAAATTGCCTTTAGATCCGGTGGCGCCACGTCACCCGGTGTACTAAGCTCTCGGTACACCGCGTCACACCCTATCACACCTCCGTTCATCCGGACCGTCCTATCAACCTGCAGATCGGGCCAATCACAGCCGCACGATCTTTCCATCAGAGATCAAATGGATCACAGGCCTCAGCTGCACCGGTGTACCGTGCTAGCGTTCTCACCATAGCATAAACCAGAGCATCTCTCTCCTCTCGCCGGCGACTCCCTCTCTCTCCTCCGATCTCCCATCTCCGGCCATCTCAAGCTTCCAAACCACCACAGAAAGGTCTCTATCCTCGTATAAAGCAAAAAACCGTCCGGTTTCAGCGTTTTCTCCGCCCCATTTGGCCGCAAAAGGGCCGCGATTGTCAGCTGCCACCAAAGCTTCAAGTCGTCGATTCTCGCTCATCAGCCATCAACGAACGTCAAGATCACCACCATAAGAATCCTCGACATTATATCTACCAGGATCGACCATCGGTTGGCCAGAAATCTCGCCGGAAAATCTCCCCGCCGCCAACAGTAGCCGCGCGTATGCCACACGCGCCGCCAGTGGCATTTTCGTAACTTTCAGAGAAATTCAAGGGTATTTCAGTATTTTACCTATACAGTGACACTCAAGTAATTTTTTGGGTTTCTACTGGTATTTTTGATATTTTTTTCATATATAAATGCTTGTAAATTTTCTTGCATGTTGTAAAAAAATACAAAAACTAAAGTCGACACATCTCTTTTTTTAGAAGGACCGATGTCAAAAATATAAATACCAAATATGGATTATGTCCATTATTTCTTTTGGTAACCCAGACGTAACTCTCCTTTTTAGGGTTAAAACGTCATATTTTAGACAAGTCTCCTAATTTTTAGGGACTGATAATATTTTTAACGCGTCTCCTATTTTTAGGGACCGACGTTAACAATTTGAAAAAAACAAATTACCAATAAACCCAAAATATAATGGATTATATCCATTGTTTCTTTTGGTAACCCAGACGTAACTCTCCTTTTTAGGGACAAACGTCAATATTTTAGACGAGTCTCCTAATTTTTAGGGACTGATATCATTTTTAACGTGTCTCCTATTTTTAGGGACCGACGTTAATCATTTAAAAAAAGAATTACAAATAAGCCCAAAATATAATCGCATTTGAATCAAACAAAAAACACACAAATAAGGGTAACCTTTCTATTGAAAGGATGTTTTAAGGGTGGTGTCTACCTTCCCTTAATCATAACTAACCCCGTATCCGAATCTCTGGGATTTCTAGTTTCCCTCAAATTACTAGATGGCGACTCCAATAAAATCTTTGTTTCCCCCAATCGAGAAAAAAAACCCTTTTTGTTAAATAAACAAAAAAAGCAGGAGCCGTCGCCCGACGTCGTGTATCGACAGTGCTGTAAACGTATGTGGTAATAGAGCTGATGTAATGATAATCTTTCATAATAAAAAGTAGTATTCGATTTTAGTTAAGTTGCAGTTTGGGACCAATAACAATATAGGAGTATGAAGCTTGCATTCTTGTTTCAGAGGCAACATTGAAGTTGAATATTAGAAAGATAGATATGTATGGAGTCTCGATTTTGATTAGTGAAAGGAAAATGGCAAATCAAGGATGAGAAGTTGAGACCTTACCAAGAATAACTGTCTAAATTGGCTAGAGAATTTGAGGAAATAAAGTTCACCCATCTAGGAAGGGAAGG
>Ga0325400_1004392_pt1 | contig 13048 bp, 8 predicted proteins | sample PopdelMetagenome_2_FD_205662 | JGI IMG/M metagenome (GOLD analysis project Ga0325400, IMG submission 205662) | Populus deltoides microbial communities from Bellville, Georgia, United States - Xylem-PdKOR-R1 | ecosystem: Host-associated > Plants > Phyllosphere > Stem > Wood/Secondary xylem...
GAAATTTATCATAAATCCATGAATATACTGAAATTCTGACCATAATTAATCCTCAATTCTGTCCAGGATATATCATTATGCTCCAGGGACCATTCTGGAATTTTACCAAATTTTTAGGGTCAAATTGTAATTTTTATCAAATTAGAGGACCAAATTGAAAGTGTTAAATTCTCTTATCTATACAGTAATTCTGTCCATAATTCATATGTTATTCTGTTCAGAATCTTGAAATATGCTCCAGGGATCAATTTGTAATTTCCCAAAGTTCGGGGACTAAATTGCAAATTGAGGGGCCAAATTGAATTTTCATCATCTTCAATCTTTAATCCAGAATTTTAACAGAAACATACTATTCTCCACTGATTTTTAACTCAAAATTCACCATTCAAACAAAACTATAACTCAAAATCATCACAATCTTCTATAATCAACTAAATCATCAATTAACCACAACAATCAACCCCTAACATTCAATTTAATTAATCAATTAAACCCAAAACACAAATTTTCAAAACTCTAACATTCATCAAAACTGAAATTAAAGCTAAAGAAAACATATTATACACATTTAAGTATAATCTTACCCTTTTTACTTATTTCTTCAACTCCTTTCTATTTCCCTTCTAATTTCCTTTTTTTTTCTTCTTCTTCTTTTCTCTCCCTTCTCTCTCCCGTCAGTTCCACTCTCAAAATTTTTCAGATCCCCTTTTTTTTTTCTATTTATATTTATCAAGTTTTGTTGAATTATCATTATACCTTTTATTCATTAATTCTAACTTTTAAGCCTTCAAGGGATTTATTGTATTTTCCTACTCATTAATTCAAAACGTTACACTATGTTTCTACTTGCTGGTTTTTGTAAAGTCTGAAACTTTAACTTGTGTTCATTTCACAATTACATTACAGAGAAAACGAGAGGATTTGGTGATTCCACTGTATATCAAGATACACATTACTCTTCTTTGGAACGGCTCTCGGCGGCCTTATTTTCATTTTCTTCTGTTCAGCTGCTGTGTGTGGGCTTGGTAGGGACATGGTTTTATTCTTATGGGCTCAACTCCCTTCTCATCTGGGCCGGGGCTTATGTGTGCTTCTAGATTCTTTTGGCTTGGAATGGGCAGGAGCTGCTGAACGAAGGCGTCTCTTTTCGTGTCGCAGGGATGGCTTCTGTCTGAGCTTGCATGGCTGGCGTGGCTTCTCAGCCCTTCTCCTTTTTCTTCTTCGATTGCGTTTTCAGCTTGCTTTTGTGAGGGGGCTGATCGGATGTTTTTTTTTGCTAAATTCCATCCCTCGTCACTACTTTATATATATATATATATATATATAATTTGTCGTTGTTTTGAAAAGTCAAGTTTGTCCAATCAGATTGTTTAAATTTAATGGTATGCATTCCAGCTTACGCGGGAAAGAAAAACAGATAACTTGCGTTGCTGAATCAGTTTACTTGATACTGGGGATTGGATTGACATGGCATTTTGCTAATCACATGACTCTGGATTTCATCTTAAAACACACTTCACAAGAAGTTACAAAGAGGCAATAGTGTCCGGTCGGAACCTGGCCTTTTAAAGCAGAGACAGTAGTACGAATACAATATTGCATAGCCGATGTAAGAAAGAAGAAACAGGCTTAACGCTTCGACTAATGTTTTAGATGCATGATTGCATAAACAGCAAGTACTAATTTCTTCTTGTAATGTAAAATATTGTACAGGGCAAGAATGAATTGCTAATGTATTCTAGTGTTCATATTTTTCTGACGATGAAAAAGGCGGATGGGGAGTTGTTTAGCAGGAATTAGAATGGGATCCGCAATTATCTTCTCATCAGGAATCAGCTTCTCCCACCTGAACCTTCTTACCAAGTTATGCATGAACACGAGTATCTCCAACCGTGCATATTCTTTCCCAGGACACATCCTAGGCCCCCCTCCAAATGGCACAAAAGTATAAGGTGCCGGTCCTGTCCCTTCGAATCTCGCCGGGTCAAATTTTTCAGGATCCTGGAAGCATTCAGGATTCCTGTGTGTTGAACTGGCACTCCAATATAACTGCAAAATCAATCCCCCAAATGAAAAACAAAAGATTTTAGGCCATCTCTCAATACATTAAAGTACTATAAATGGGTGTGTGTGTGTTTAGCATGGACTGCCCTACCTTCCAACCCTTAGGTATGTGGAAACCTGCGAAGTTGAAGTCATTTATGGCCTCCCTAAAAGCACCCTGAAGTGGAGGAGCTAGTCTCAGTACTTCACATGCAACATTCCACGAATACTTCATTTTCTGAATATCATTCCAGTTGAGCAGCTCCCTTGGCCTTTTCCACTTTGCAATCTCCATTTGTTCTGTTCAGTGAAAAATGAAAACCCATCATGTTTATGAAATGGAAAAGGACAGAAACGTAATTAATCAGAGGGGAAACTTACCCTTTAAAACCTCCTGGTAGATGTGAGGAAGCTCAGCAAGATACTTGACAATAAAAGTGATTACAGCACTAGCAGTGTCATGACCACCAATCAACAAACCCAGAATTTTGTCAGCTATGTCTGTCTCCTTCATGTGTTGCCCATCCTCATCAGTTGTTAACAGCATGTGAGACAGCATATCTTGTGTACGCAAAGCTCTATTCTCGGCTAGATCAACCTTCCTTTGCTTTATGATAGATACCAACTCCTTTCTTATCCACTTTGAGGCCTTGATACCGCGATTGAAAGATGTTCCTGGCAAATCTATGGGAATAGAAATTATCCCAGATGCCAGATCATTGAAAGGATGGGCTAACTTGGCAGCATGTTTTGGATCATCAATGCTCAAGAATACTTTGCATGCTATCCCAAAGGTGTACATCTTAGCTAGTGGAAGCACAGTTACTTGTTGTTTGCCTTCCCAACTATCCTCAAAGTGTCTTTGTGCAATAGTGTCCATCATTCCTACATATCTTTGCAAGGATTCAGGTTTGAAAAAGTTAGGTAGCATCTTCCTCATCTTCTTGGATTCCTCTTTTGAAGAGGTTTGTGTAGAGGAAGGGAAGATCTTGTTTACTGAATCTGGCCACCATGAGGCAACAAGCTTGTTTTCATTAGAGAACAAGAACTTGTTGCCTGCCGCCCCACAAACGACTGTAGTGGGCTGCCCTAGAATACAAGTCTTGAAAACTTGAGATGAGTACTTGGCTATTCTATCATAAATGAACTTTTCAGGGTAACCTTTCCTTCCTGAAGACAGGAATTCAAGGCTCTCTCCGATGATCGGGAAGCCCATCTTACCCGGTGGGAGATTAGGATGAGAAACATTGGATTTGTGGATGCAGATCAATAATAAAAGAGGAATAGAAATGAAGACAACTAAAAGGATTAGGCAGCATAGAAAGAAGGACTCCATGTTTGTGGAAGAATTTAGTGTTTTAAAGAGCTTGTTTTTAGTCCATGAAGATTGCTTGGCTAAGCAAACATTTATATAGAAGAACGAAAACTAAGACACCTCTTCGCCAGATAACGAGGCCAGTATCAGGACACTTCCCTCAACTTCCTCCTCTCCCACTCCCTCAAAATCAACTAAAATGAAGATAATGAAAAGGATTAGGCTACACAGAAAGAGCTCTAATGTTTGTTGAAGAATTTAGTGTTTTTAGAACTAGTTTAGTTCATGAAGGTTGCATTGGCTAAACAAACATTTATATAGAAGAAACGAAAACTAAGACAACTCTTTGCCAGATAATGGGGCCCATATCAGGACAGTTCCCTCAACTTCCTCCTCTCCCACCCTCTGAAAATCAACTAAAATGGGGGTTAACCCCACGTATTATCAAACCAAAAAGTTATTTGCATGAGAAATGATTTGTTATATTTGAAAAGGAATTGGTCAAGCTTACTTTACTTCTTTGTTTGGTTATTGCAATTTGTCAACCGAGGCTCAAGTTTCATGTAGACTTTAAGATATTCTTCTATTAAAAAACAATTTGTTAATGACTTTCAAGATTTTACAAAGTGGTAAAATTTGTAGGAAGATCAGTGAGCTGGATATGAGATGGTGCTTGCTAGATTTGGTGAAAGTTTTGAAAGAGAGGAAAACATGCAATGACTGAGACAGCTGAATCCAGTAAAACAAGCCAACACAGATACATCTGTGCACTTTTGATTCTATAAAGTGTGAACCTGATACAGTTAAGGATACAATTTTCTGCTAGAGACATTCAATCTGTGTACAAAAATATATTATTCTTATTATACAAGAACCTTATTCTCTATACATATTAGGGAAATTCTAAAAGAACAAGCAATAAAACAAAATGGTATAGCTATTGGATTGAAATTCATTATTTCGTTTGTGTTTGCAATGATGAGCTAGACAATTTGCTATTGGACTTGAATTATTCCGAAGGCAGAAGAACACGCTTCTGGTATTCTGCAAGAGCCCACAATGGATAGATATTTCTGTATGCTGCATAATGTAGCATGCAGTTTTTCATGAACACACCAGTGATTTCCTGTCATCAATAAGAAGATCATAGGTTAAGGATCTTTTGATATAAAAGTTGAAGTGAAGATGCAGCATCAGCAATTTTTTCCTGTCCATCATAGTATATAGCACTCACCCACAAAGGGCTGATAGGAATCGCAGGCAGACTTTTTGGAGTCTGGCCCTTTTTTAAAAAATTCAATTGAAGTGGTTTTCTGACTATAGGTTAATAGTTAGAAAGTTACCTGTTGAGGGAAATCACCATCTTCCAATTGCGAATTGATTATAAGCTTCGCTGCTCGGTGAAGAGGTGCAGAGTCTCTATCCATCTATAACCATAGATAGGAAACAGATTTTATTATCAGAAATTCTGAGGCCATTTCTTATTAAGGCTTTTGTGGAGGCAGGGCTGTGAAAAGGGTATAAATTACGGAAAATGAAACAACAATGTAGGCTAAAACTACTGATAAACAGCATGCTAACCTGCCCAGCATGAATCAGACCCATCATTGCCCATGCAGTATGTACCAAATTCGATCGATTTCCTTCAAGAGGTACATATTTCTTCTTAGGGCATGAAAGGTAGCTCTCTCCCCAACCTCCATCATCTTTTTGTATGTTGAGAAGAAAATTAACACCTTGGCGCATAGCTGCGCAGGTGCTGTAAGTCTTGCCAGCAGCTGCTAGGCCTCCAAGTGCAAACCATGTACCATAAGTGAAGCAAACTCCCCAGTTTCCATACCTGTGGAAATATTACTCCCTGTTAAATTACAGGCTCTGAAAATCTTGGAGAACCAAAATAAACAGAAGTTAAAATTAATTAGGAGGGCATACCATCCACCCTCTGGAGTTTGTATGCTTTCGAGGTATCGTACAGCATTTGTTACAAAATTATCGATCACCTTCTTCCGGTGACCAGGGTACAAATTCTTGAACAATAATAACGCTTGGATTGCTGATGCAGTGCACTCAACATATTCATGCTCAACGACAATGTCAGCAAAAAACTCTGTGGGATTCAGTAGCTGAAACAGACGGAAACAAACACCATTTGTTAACGATTAAAATAAAGTGAAAATGAAAGAACAGATAAAAATACCGAAAATGTTCAAGGACTTACTTCCAACCACTTCTGAGCTCCAGCTGGCTCCCACGCCGCTAAACCTCCATTTTCACTCTGGATGTTCAGCAACAAAGTTTATCTTGTGACCTTGGAAAATTCTTTATTGAAGGAAACAAATTGCTAGATATAGTGTTTACAGATAGTTAAGCCTCCTAGTTTACTTTAATTCTTACTTGTAGAGAAAGAAGAACATTGACAGAATCGAAAAGCCGCTCAGGCTCGAGTTGCTCGCCAACAATTTCTGGTGGCATCATTGAGAAAAGTAGGCAGCACTGCATAGTAGATGCAAGTTAGTTTATTTTGGAGAGAGGCATATTGCAATTCGAACAAAATGGCATAGAAGATAAGGGACTTTTAAGTGCTTGAACAAAGCTTATAACCTTCAATCCTTCTGCAGTGCAATCAGAAACTTGCCATCCATGATCTTGATCAGAGAAAGTCCAGGATCCCTTAGAAATATGCCGGTACATGCTCTTGAAGTCACCGGAAGGATTGTCCTTGACCTTTAAATTAATTTCGAGTTTTGGTGAGATAAAACTATAACCGGAAAGAAAATTAAAGAGAAAATGAACATTATTTGATGGTTAAGGGAAAAGGCAAAATGTTTTCTAAGAGGAATAAATAACAGTAAAATTAACAAACCTGAGATTTCTTTATGAAGTCATGTCCTCTCTTGAGTACATCTCTGATTTCATCCGTAAAATTACTAGCAAGCAAGGCCTGAATGGCAAAACCAGTATCCCATTGCTGACTTCCAAAACTCTGCACACATATTCCATATTTTATTAAGCACATGATACCCTCTTTGAGGTCTCTACTCTACAGATTAGTTAAAGAATGCAAGCCTTCTAACCTGCATTTTCATTCCATCTTCAGCCACCCATAAATAATCGGGGATCCTAGCGAGATGTTTCTTGAAATAATCGCCATCGGGATCTTCAACCCAGCAAGCAAGCATGCATAACACCTGAAAACCAAGTTCATAAAAGTATTAGAAATTATCAGATAAGAGGTAGAAGATACAGGGCCCCTTTCTATGCAGCAGTAAGTCACCTTTTCCACACATCCGATTGTAATGTAACGACTGTTTTCATCTTCATAGTGAATGTGCTTCATTGTTACTTCAAGAGCCTTCTTTCTTACTAACTTGTGGAAGGGCCAACGAGTAAGAAAAGGTTCGGTGAATACATAGAGACTATCCCATACCAGATCTTGAATCAAAGGATGGGGATAGTAGAGATCCTCCTGCACTAACAGTATTCAGTATCAATTACTGCCAATATATAGTCACAAATTTGCAGAATGGGGCTAACTATCGAGTTTAAGGTGAACTTACCGCAGCACACAGATGACGCGTTTTCCTCCAATTGACTTGATTATAAGGTTCAGCAAAGAGTTCTTCTCTCAACTGTAGAACGAGAGGTGTAACAGGACCAACGAACCTTTTCCCATATAGATACGACATTGGCATGTAAACCATCCGACAATAGCACCACATTTTCGCTGCATATTGAAGCCAAAAGGAGAGTTAACACAAAGGCAACATAGTGAAAATGAACAGATGTTGTTAGGCAGAAAATGCAATCCTGTCGAAGACACAAGGAAATTTTAGAACCTGGATGCATAGGAAGAAAAGAGGGAAGGAGCCAAAATTCTGGGGGCATCGGATTACTTCCAGACCAATCAAATACACCAAGTATCTGCAACAGAAAGAACAATTTACATTGATTTCAGTTCTAGCAAACATAATTTTATCGGTTCTGTAATATATAGATAATCAAGGAATACATGATGGATCATTACCGAGAGCCAAGTCTTTCCCCAAGAGGGTATGTGTGTTGCAGTACCATGATCATGAATCCATTTCCGGGCTCTGGCACAAGCATTGTCTTGACCACCACTGGGTCCTTCCCCTAGAATTCGCATACAAATGTAGCTGAGAACTGTGCAGAACATGGTGCTGTGACCCTCAATGTGTAGTCCCCAACCACCATCTTCATTCTGCAATATTCCCACAGATATAATTAGCATATTACGTACCTACCAAAAAATTAGAACCATGAAGAACAGAAAATTAGCATAAATGTACCTGATGATAATAGATGTAACGGAGGATTTCCCTACGATGCTCAACAGAGAATACAGAATCTAGATGTCCTGTAATGTACAGACACATTACCTGCGTTTTCAAGCGAACCAAAAAAAATAAAAAAGAGCATAAATTTTGACTGATAATTACAATTAGTCATCTAAATTTTTGGGAAGGCAACAAGTGCTATATAAGATGCTCACCAGGGGAGGAAGGAAGAACAAGGGGCCAGCATTTTCAGCAGGCCAGTGGCCATCACTAGCCTGTAGAGCTGAAAAGAAGTGGACAGCCCTCTTCAATGCATTTGTTGCCTTTTCATATGTGATCTCCTCGCCATCTTCAATTATCACTTGAGGTATTTTTTGCTTAAAGTTTTTCTCCTTGAGAAACTGCAAGAATAATTAAGGATCATAATATAATATTAGAGCTAGAGCAACAAATCATATAAATTCTTCCACCAAATAGAAAACAAATTCTATATTCCATTGATAATGATAGTTACAAATATTTTTCAACTCATCAGGCCCATAATAATTTCAAAAAAAATGCGATGCCTATAATGGCATGGATTTGTTGTTTTTTTTTGTTTATATATATATATTCCATTGAACAAGAGATCAAAGAACTTCATCCAATATCCATGCAGTCAATGGGATTCATTAATTAAATCAAGTGCTCTACCTATAATGCTATCTTACTATTAATGAACGCGTTTAAACTTTCCCATTATTGATTGCTCGACTAACATTTTGTACTATGGAAGGTGGAGAGATTTGAAAAGAAAAATAAAAGGGAAAGCCACAAATACAATGGCAGCTGCATAAATCCATCTTCATAAAGCTCGAAAAGAAAGCTCTCTTGGATCTACGTGTGGGGCATGCAACAACATTATTAATACAAACCTTGAACTTTTTTAAAAAAGAGAGACTGTCTCATGATCTCTTTGTCGATCTGTCCGTCTAGTTTAACTTAAATTATAGCGGACATATTATTGCAATATATGAATATTCCGTGCTTAAATCGGTGAAAATTAAGTATGAAAAATATATTAAAATAATATTTTTTTATTTTTAAAAAATTATTTTTAACATAACACATCAAAATAATTTTAAAACATAAAAAAATATTAATTTAAAATAAAAAAATTTTAATTTTTTTCATAAACGTTTTTAAAACTAAAAAAACAGAACAAATGAATAAAAAATAACTTTTGATATTTACTAAAAAAAATACAAAAGAAAAAGAAGAAGAGGAAGAAGAATGGTACTTAGTACAGCTAAGATTTATATAATTTATTCTATAATTAAGAGATCTTGGAATATTCAAACCTCTCGTTAATTTGTAAGAAAAATAAAATTAAACAGCATAAAGATTATTTTTATGAAGTTATAACTATAGTAGTAATGGATTATACAAGTAACGAAGACTATACCATAGGACCCCAGTACTAAGAAGTACGTAATTACAGAGGTTTAATCAACTAATTATATAGAATTAGCAATTATTTCTGGTTGATCGATCATACCATATATATGTACATATAAGTAGGTAGGTAGTAAGTTAATCAATACCTGCATACGCCAGAGGAGGTCGCCGCTGGGCTTGACATGATAACGGTTGTTGTAGAAACTGAGACGAGCTTCTTCAACCTCAGCTCTCTCCTCAGGACTTCCACCGTGAGGATCATACTCCCATGTCTGCCTCCCTACAAACTTATTTGTGCTATACAACTCATTGCTGCTCACACCTTCCGCAATCTTTAGCCTCCACATAATATATCTATGTATTGGTCGATCGTGAGTATTGATATTCTATAGCACGCAAGAAACAAATTATTAATAAGAAACCCTGCCAAATCGATTAAAGAGCTAGCTAGCTAGCATGGAATAAAAAGGGAGAGGGAGAGGGAGGTATACATATTAATTATATATGTAGTGTTGGGTCTTGTGGGGGAAGTGGGCAAAAATCAACGGATATATGACGAGCATAATGGTAGGCTGCGAATGGAGCAGAGAGAAAGATACTATTTCTTAGTAGTCATGAGAGAAGAGACAACTGAGTGATCTTTGGTTCGGCAGGGCATAACACGCCGCGGCTGCTGCTGCTGCTGCTGCTGCTGCTCCTGATGATGCTGACAATTGAGAAGAACAACTGAACAAGTATTTATATAGACACAGCTTTCAAGATTGTTTTGTGCCTATAAAACGCGTGGGGAATCTACTGTAGATTCCCTTACATGTTTTGCTTTGATTTTTTTTTGTTTTTTTTTCTGTCCCCAGCATTTTTTTCTTTTTTCTTCTTCTTTTGTTTTTTTTTTTTCCATTCCCCCATATGCTTTTTCTTGTTCATTCTTTCCTCAAAATTATCTTTTTTTATATATATTTTTAAATTATCTTTGTCGATTTTATTATTTTACTATTAAACTGATTGAGAATTTAGCTTTATAGATTTTTTCTTTGAAATATTGTTGATTGCTACAGTGTTTCTCCACATCATTTTTATTTTGCTACCGTGTTTTTTCACATGTTTTTTTCTAAAATTATCTTTATTGAATTTATTTTTTTTATATTAAGATGGTTAAGAATTTAGTTTTGTAGTTTTTTTCTTTAAATATTTTGGATTGCTACAGTGTTTCCCCACATGATTTTTATGTTTTTTTAACGATTTTCTCCAAAATTATCTTTGTCGCTTTTTTTTTTATATTGAGTCGGTTGAGAATTACAATTATAGTCTTTCTCACAAAACATTGTGAATTGTTATAGTGTTTTTCTACATGGGTCTTTTTTCTTTTTCTTTTTTTTATATGATTTTTAGCCATGAAAAATAATGACAAAATAATGACCATTAGTTTTTGAGTTGTAAAATGTTGGATTTTGTGATCCAGCATAAGTATTTTAACATGAAATATTAACATATTTTTAAAATCAATTAAAGGTAAATAAAAAATTGTTTTCAACGAACCTTTGGATAACAAAAATATCAAACCCAAAATAGTTTTGCGAATTGGGTTATGAGCTCGTGGGCTCATGATTTTGGGCTTGGATTCGGTTAATGAAAAATATTTGTTATTAAACTCTTGTTTGATCAATAATTTTTTTTAGTCTCTAAAATATCTTAGTACATGAACTAATATGTTAATTATGTGATGAGAATTGATGTTATTATGAGTAATTTATGAATTATGAACTTTCATGAATTATAAGTATTAATGTTTTGGTTTCCATGTCCTATAAACAAGTTTCTTGGATAAGTGAGAAAAGATCAAAGAATTTACTTGAGTGTTTTTCTCTCTTTGTTGTTGGCTTTCCTAAACACTTGTTCTTTCATTATTTCTTTCTACTTCAGAACTTAGGTTCAGTCTTTTGTGAAGAGATGTTGAGTATTATTCATTTAAGTTCATTGAATTTTGTTTAGAAGAGCGCATAAATAAGAACAACATAATTCATGTGCTCCCAATTAGTTAAATTATTAATTTATCCGCTCATGCTTTCACTGCGAGTCAAACACATGAATTATGAAACATAATTAAATACATTTAGATCCTTAAATTTTTTTTGGCATTGTCATTAAACTTGGTGAAATGATTTAAACTTGAAAAATACATGCACAGGTCTTTGATTGATATTTAGTCACTCTTCCAACCCCGCGACCCCAGTTATGGACTCCACTTGGTCGAGTTAATTTTTTAAAAATTTTATGATATAAAATACCAAGATCAATTTACCATCAACCTAATAATGAATAAAAAAATTCAATAAAAAAAAAGCCAAACAAGTAGGCTTAAGAGAGATTTTCAAAAAAAAAAATAAAAAAACACAAATAATAGGTTGTATTTTTTAATTTAAATTAAATAACACACTTAACACAACTCAAACATGTGACCTTATAGATATCTCATGTATTTCAACCAACTGAGCTAAGACACCACTTTGTTCTAAAATGTTTAAAATACTATCTTAACCTTGTGTTTTTGCAAGTTGAGAAAAAAATATATATTTCTTGAACTCGCGACCTTACATTACTTCCAAATGTTAATCACTCAGCTACGATAGAAATCTTTTAAACAATTAATTAAAAAATATATTAATCTGTTTATAATTATACATGACTAGAAAAATAAGATAAGAACTCGGTTTGGAGACGCTAACCAGAGGTCGCAGATCAATTTCTGCAAAGAATTCCATAGTATTTTAAGGATTTATGATCTTATCTATACTTGAAAAGTTGATGACCCAAATTCCTGGTCATAAAAAATGCATGACTTCTCTGATCGAGCAAGAAATGGAGGAACTTCACCCAGCAAATTAAAGGGAAGGAGGGAGCTGGGCCAGCAGACAGCATAAAAAATTGATAGCTAGAGAAAGATGAATCATAAATTAATTACTCTTTATTAATAAATTATTGCTAGCTACTTGAATTTATTTATTTAAAAAAAAATTATCTGCGGGAAATATTCATATAATCAACATCACTATCACCCAATAAAATTGTAAAACTAATTAATATATATCTTCCATCTTAAACTTAATTTGTAGTCTTCTTCGTATATATAATCAACATCATCACCATCAATATATTTTAAATTTTAAATTTTAAATTTTTAGTCAAAGTTTATATTTAAAGGGATAAAAGATAGAGTAATAACCCTATATTTTTAAACATGACAGTAACATGATTTTTGCTTGCTTCTAGACCTAACATTCCTTGGGTTTAGTTAAGCGTTAAGTTCAAGTACACATGGATTTGATGAGCTGTCAGACCCAACATCTTTAGGTTCAGTTACGCACTAGCCTAAATATATTTTATTATTATGTACATATTATTTAAATAATCAAAATCCACAAACATATTGAATTTTGAAACATCATCAACCACCACCATCTTATAAAATGAATTAAATTATCAGGGAAAATTTGGCAGTGCCTCACAATTTATATAAGAACATGTCCTCACTGACTTAAATGTTCATATACATATATAAGAACATGGGTGGACGTCTATATCTTGTTATTTCACCTCAACTACCGTGTAATCGATTCTTGCACCTAACTAGTTGCGAGGTTACTAAGTCAGATCCATCATCGTTTTAATTAAGAACTTGAACATGAGAATTTATAGTTAAAGTAGCAATATTTTTTTTTAATTTCTCTTGTGGTAGTTAAACAACAAATCTTTATTATTATTATTATTATTATTATTATCCTTGATGAGAAGTGGGAAGCAACAAACATTAATGGACAGAGATAATTAAAGTCAACTTCAGCATCATCTCACCACCACGTACCAGCTAGAATTAGTCAAATCTTAGATAGGTATTTTGCCATTGAAGTTTGTGCATGTAGAGGTATATATTTTAATTCTTCACCTGTAATTAAGGATC
>Ga0325400_1004394_pt1 | contig 13047 bp, 12 predicted proteins | sample PopdelMetagenome_2_FD_205662 | JGI IMG/M metagenome (GOLD analysis project Ga0325400, IMG submission 205662) | Populus deltoides microbial communities from Bellville, Georgia, United States - Xylem-PdKOR-R1 | ecosystem: Host-associated > Plants > Phyllosphere > Stem > Wood/Secondary xylem...
GACGAGACCGGGTGGGACGTCACCGTCGCCTTCGTCGACCTCGCCGAGAGCCTGCAGGACCTGATCCGCGCGCAGGTGTTCGCCGCGCTCCGCGAGCAGCGGCGGCTCAGTCTGCTGTGACCGCCACCGGCCGGCGGTCGCGCACCAGCCCGGCCACCGCGGTCAGCGCCAGCAGCACGACCACCGCGCCGTAGACCTCGGCCGTCGTCGTCAGCCCGAGCGGGCCCGCGGCCAGGCCCGCCGCGATCGCCGGCAGGCTGAACGCCAGGTAGCTGACCGTGAACACCGCCGACAGCAGGCCGGCGCGCTGCGCCGGGTCGACCCCGGAGGTCACCGTGGCCATGGCGCCCAGGAACGCCGACCCGAAGCCGAACCCGCTGACCACCGCGGCGACGTAGAACAGCCCGAGCGAGCCGGCGGCCAGCGCGGCGACGGTGCCGCCCACGCCGACGACGAAGACCAGCGCGCCGGTGACCATGCCGGTCGCCGGGGCCAGCCCGCGGGTGGCCAGCGACCCGACGATGCCGGTGCCGTTGAGCGCCAGGATCAGCAGCCCGCCGGCCACGTGGTTCTGCACCGCGAACACCCCGGCCACCAGCGACGGGCCGAGGGAGGCGTACAGCCCGCCGAGCGCCCAGGTCGCGGCCAGGCAGGGCAGGACGACGAGGAAGGCCCGCCGGCTGGCGCGCGGCACGTGCACGCTGGGCCGCAGCGAGGCCAGCGCGCCCGGCACCCGCGGCGAGGACTCCGGCAGCGCCACCCAGGTGAGGACGGCGGCGACGACGAACACCACGGCCAGGACGCCGAACACCCACTCGCCGGGGCTGGCGATCAGCTGGACGGCGATCGAGGCACCCAGCGCGCCCACGGACAGGCCGAGGCCGGGGGAGGCGGAGTTGATCAGCGGGCCCAGCGGCTTGGCCGGGCGCTGCAGGTCCAGCAGCGCCGCCCCGAAGGCGCCGGTCATCGCGCCGGTGGCCAGGCCCTGCACCACCCGGGCGACGAGCAGCCAGACCACGCCGTCGGCGAGGACGAACAGGCCCATCGCCGCCGCCTCGACCAGCAGCGCCACGGCCAGCACGGGCCGGCGGCCGACGTGGTCGCTGAGCGCGCCGACGGTGAGCAGCGCCAGCAGCAGGGCGAAGGCGTAGACGGCGAAGACCAGGGTCAGCGTGCCGGTGCCGAACCCGAACTCCTCGGCGTAGACCCGGTAGAGCGGGGACGGGACGCCGGAGGCGGCGAGCACCAGGACCAGCAGCACCGCCACCGACCAGAACGCCGCCGGCCGGGAGAGTGTGCGCACAGCAGGCGACAAGCCGTTGCGCCGCGCACCTGTTCCCGCCCCCCGCGCCACCCCGCCGGGCGCCCGAGGCGCCCGAGGTGCCCGAGGCGCCGTCGAGTGTGCAGGCCCGGCCCCCAGGAGGGGGTGCGGGGGGCCTCAGCTGCACAGTCGACGGTGCCTGTGGACAGCGCCGGCACGATCCGGTCCGATCGGGCAGCCTCCAGGCCGTGCCGGCCACCGACGACCTCCTCGCCACACCGTTCCGCGGGTCCGACGCCGTGGCCCGCGGCCTGCTCACGCCCAAGCAGCTGCGCGGTCCGCGCTGGCAGCGGGTGCTCCGCGACGTCTACGCGCCGGCGGCCACCCCGGTCGACCACGAGCTCCGGGCCCGTGCGGCCGCCGTCCTGCTGCCCGACGGGGTGATCACCGGCCGCAGCGGGGCCTGGCTGTGGCGGGTCGACGTCGACGGCCCCGACGGCGCGGCCGCGGCCGGCCAGGTCGAGGTGTCCGTCCCGGTGGGCCGCAGCGCCCGCACCCCTGGCCTGGTGGTGCGCCGACGGTCCTTCGTCGACCACCAGATCGGCTGCCCGCCCTGGCTGCGCGACGTCCCGACGCTGTGGCCCGACCACGCCGCACTGGACCTGGCCACCGACCCGCGGCGCAGCCACACCGAGTCCGTCGTCGTGCTCGACCAGTTCTGCGCCGCAGGCCTCACCACCCTGACCTCGCTCCGGTCCGCCGCCCGGTGGTGGACCGGCCGCGGCTGCACGGGCATGCACGCTGCGCTGCACGACGCCGACGGCCTGGCCGGGTCCCCACCGGAGACCAGGCTGCGGCTGGGCCTGCACGCCGCCCCCTGGCCGCGGCCGGTCGCCCAGTACCGGTTGGTGCGACCGGACGGCCGGCGGGTCAAGGAGCTGGACTTCGCCTGGCCGGACCTGCGGTTCGCCGTCGAGTACGACGGTGCGTCGCACGTGGCGACCTCGCTGCGCCCCGAGGCCCGGTTCCGGCTCCCGAAGGACCGGCGGGTGCTGAACGAGGTGCAGGCGCTCGGGTGGCAGTTGTTCTACGTCACCGCGCCGGACCACCACGACATGACCGGACTGGTCGACCGCATCGGCGCCGCGCTGGTGGCCCGGGCCGGGCAGCTGGGGACACCGCTCGGCTGATCGACGGTGCAGCCAGCGCCCCCGGAACGGCTCGTCGGGGGCGCCAGCTGCACGGTCAGGGGTAGGTGCGGCTGGTGTAGACCTGGCCGGCCGGGGTCACCCGGGTCTGCGTGCTGCCGATGATCACCAGGCAGCGCATGTCCACCGTGCCGGGGTCGAGGTCGCCCAGCGTGGTCACGGTCAGCGATTCCTCCGGCCCGCCGACGTCGCGGCCGACCACCACCACCGTCCCGGCGTCCCGCACTCCCAGCAGCGCCTCGCGCGCCTCGAACAGCTGGTGCGGCCGGGCTCTGGACCGGGGGTTGTAGAGCGCGATCACCAGGTCGGCGGCGGCGGCGTGCCGGAGCCGGTCGAGCACGACGTCCCACGGCTTGAGCACGTCCGACAGCGACAGGATGCAGAAGTCGTGCCCCAGCGGAGCGCCCACCCTCGACGCCACGGCCTGCGCGGCGGTGATGCCGGGCAGCACCCGGACGGGGACGTCGGGGAAGTCCGCCGCGGCCACCTCGAGCACCGCCGCAGCCATCGCGAAGACCCCCGGGTCGCCGCTGGAGACCACCGCGACCCGTCGGCCCGACCGCGCCATCGCCAGCGCCGCGGCGGCGCGCTGCGCCTCCACCCGGTTGTCGCTGGGGTGCTTCACCTGCCGCGGGTTGGCCGGCACCCGGTCCAGGTAGGGGCCGTAGCCCACCAGGTCGTCGGCCTCGGCCAGCGCGGTGGCGGCCTCGGGCGTCGTCCACCAGCGGGCGCCGGGCCCGAGCCCGACCACGGTCACCGACCCCGCGCCCGGGGGTGTCGGGAGCTCCACCCCCTGCGCCGGGGCGGTCGACGGGGGTAGAGCTTCCGCTACCCGGGTCGAGGGCAGGTCGGCGGCGTCGTTGCCCGGGCCGGTCAGCTCGCTGGGCAGCAGCGCCAGGGAGAAGTAGGGCACCGTCTCCGGGTCGACGTCGGCCAGCGGCAGCACCCGCTCCCGGTCGGTGGTGGCCCGCTCCACGTACCAGGCTCGGTCCAGCACCCCGGCGACGGAGAAGGCGTCCCGGACGGCGGGGAAGGTGCGGCCCAGCTTCATCACCGCGGCCGAGTCGGCGGTCTCCAGCCACGCGGCGAGCTCCTCGGTGGGCAGCGTGCCGGGCAGCACGGTGAGCACCTCGTCCCGCTCCACCAGCGGCCGGCCGAGGACCGCCGCGGCGCCGCTCACGCTGGTCACCCCGGGCACCACCTCGGTCGGGTACCGGTGCGCCAGCCGCTTGTGCATGTGCATGTAGGAGCCGTAGAAGAACGGGTCGCCCTCGGCGAGGACGACGACGTCCCGGCCGGCGTCCAGGTGGGAGGCCAGGCGCTCGGCGGCCGCGGCGTAGAACTCGTCCATCGCGCCCTGGTAGCCGCCGGGGTGGTCGGTGCCCTCGGTGGTCACCGGGTAGACCAGCAGCTCCTCGACCTGGCCCGGGCGCAGGTAGGGCTCGGCCAGCCCGCGGGCCACCGACCGGCCGTGCCGGGCGGCGTGGAAGGCGACGACGTCGGCCGCGCCGATCAGCCGGGCCGCCTTGACCGTCACCAGCTCCGGGTCGCCGGGGCCGAGCCCGACCCCGTACAGCCGCCCGGTCACTCGGCGGTGCTCGCGAGCGCGTTGACCGCGGCGGCGGTGATCGCGGACCCGCCGCGCCGGCCGCGGACGACCAGGAAGTCCAGGTCGGAGGCGGCCAGCGCCTCCTTGCTCTCCACCGCGCCGATGAACCCGACCGGGATGCCGACCACCGCGGCCGGGCGGGGCGCGCCGGCCGCGACCATCTCCAGCAGGTGGAACAGGGCGGTGGGCGCGTTGCCGATGGCGACCACGGCGCCGTCCAGCTTGTCGCCCCACAGCTGCAGGGCGGCCGCCGTCCGGGTGGTGCCCAGGGCCGCGGCGAGGTCCGGCGTCCGCGGGTCGTTGAGCGTGCAGACGACCTCGTTGTAGGCGGGCAGCCGCTTGCGGGTGACGCCGGCGGCGACCATCTGCGCGTCGCAGAGCACCGGGGCGCCGCGCTCGAGCGCCGTCCGCGCCCGGCCGACCACGCCCTCGGAGAACGCGACGTCCTCGACGAGGTCGACCTGGCCGCAGGCGTGGATCATCCGCACCGTCACCTGCGCGACGTCGGCCGGCAGCCGGTCCAGCGCGGCCTCGCGGCGGATGGTGGCGAAGGACTGCCGGTAGATCTCCGCGCCGTCGTGCTCGTACTCGTAGCTCACCCTGCTCCGATCTCGTAGCCCTGACCGGTGGCCAGGACGTCGACCGATCCTGCCGGTCGACCGCACCGGCGCTCGCACCCGGCCCAGTGCTGGGGGCCCTCGACGGGCAGGGACCGGGTCGCCACCGCCCGCGCGGCGTCGGCCCGGACGTCGGCCCGGGACTTGGCGCAGCCGGGCAGCCCGGCGCACGCGGTGACCTGCGCCCACGGGCTCGCCGCGTCGAACACCAGGCCCGCGTGGTGCAGCGCGGTGGCGACGTCGTCGACGAACTCGTCGGGCAGGTCGGGGACGGCGACGCTGCGCCACGGCGTCAGCTGCACCTCGCTGCCCAGCGCCGCGGTGACCTGCACCAGGACGTCGAGCGCGGTGGCGGTGAGCTGGCCCAGCGGCACCAGCCCTACCAGCGCGACCCGGCCGTCGGCCTGCTCCAGCGAGCCGACCGGCGGGTCGGCGGGGTCGAGGTCCAGCGGCGCGGCGGTGCCGCCGAGCCGGGCGGCCACCCGGGCCGGGCCCTCGGCCAGCTCGTGCAGCCGCCACGCCTGCGAGGCCTGGGCGGCCCGCTCGGCCAGGAACGCGTGCGCCCCGCGCAGCAGCAGGCCGGCGGCCTGCGCCGGGGCGGCCCGCAGGCCGGTGCCGTGCCCGGCGAGGACCAGCGCCAGGGCGTCGGGTGCCTCGGTGACCAGGCCGACGTCCCCACCCAGGCCGTGGACGTCGCCGCGGCCGTCGTCGACGGTGACCAGGAAGCGGCCGGGCAGGCCGGCGAGGGCGGGGTCGGCGAGCAGGCCGGCGTCGAACGCCCGCACGACCGGCCGGACGTCGACCAGCCCCCCGGAGCGCCCGGACAGCACGCTGGCCACCACGTTGCGGGCGGTCTCGTGCGCCTCCGACGGCAGCAGCCCGGCGCCGTGCAGCCGGCGGGCCAGCTCCGGCGGGGCGTCGTCGGCCAGGCCGCGCAGCTGCACGTTGCCGCGGCTGGTCAGCTCCAGCGCGCCGTCGGCGAGGTCGACCGCGGCCTGCGCCAGCACCAGCAGCTGCGCGCCGGTCAGCAGCCCGCCGGGCACCCGGACCCGGGCCAGCCGGCCGTCGGCGGCCCGGTGCGTCTGCACCGCACCCGGGCACGCGTCGGCACGGTCGCGGGTGGTCATGGCCCGCCCGAGGTTACGTGCCCCGCCGTGCCCGCCGGGCCAGGAGCACGACCACCGGCACCAGCAGGACGGCGGCCGCCACGGTCACCGAGCGGTAGCCCCCGGCGGCGAGCACGGGCCCGGCCAGCGCACCGGCCGCGGCGCCGGCCAGGCCCATCACCAGGTCCGAGGCGCCCTGCACCGGCGTGCGCACCTCGGCGGGCACCGACTCCGACAGCAGCGTCGACCCGGCCACCAGCGACGCCGACCAGCCCAGCCCGAGCAGCAGCATCGACACGGTCACCCACCCGCGGGCGTCGGCGGGGGCCAGCGCGCCGACGGCCAGGGCGGCGGCCAGCAGCACGACGCCGAGGACCACGGTGGGCACCCGGCCGGCGCGGTCGGCCAGCCAGCCCATCACCGGCGAGGCGGCGTACATGCCGGCGATGTGCACGCTGATGACGACGCCGACGACCTGCAGCGAGGCGCCGCCGTGGCCCAGGTGCACCGGCGTCATCACCATCACGCCGACCATCACCGCGTGCGCGGTCGCGATCGCCCCCAGCGCGAGCCGGGCCGCGGGCAGGGCCAGCGCCGTCCGCAGCACGGCGACCACCCCGGGCCGGGGTCCGGTCGGCCTCGCACCGCCGGCGACGACGAGCGGATCGGGCCGCAGCAGTGCCCCGACCACGGCCGCGCCCGCGGCGAAGGCCAGCGCGGACAGCAGGAACGGGCCGGCCAGCGCCGGCAGGCCCAGCGCGGTGCCCAGCCGGCCGCCGACGCCGGAGAGGTTCGGCCCGGCCACCGCGCCGGCGGTGGTCGCCCAGACCACGACCGACAGCGCCCGGCCGCGGGCGGCGGGGGCGGCGGCGTCGGTGGCGGCGTAGCGGGCCTGCAGCCCCGAGGCGGTGCCCCCGCCGAACAGCAGCAGGCCGGCCACGAGCAGCAGGAACGAGCCCAGCACGGCGCCGAGGACGACGACCCCCGCCCCGGCCAGGCCCAGCCCGTAGCCGGTGGCCAGCGCCGGACGGCGGCCCCGCGCGGCGGCGAGGCGGGCCAGCGGGACGGCGAGGCCCGCGGCACCCAGCACGGTGGCGGTCTGGGCCAGCCCCGACAGCGCCGCCGAGCCCGACACCTGCTCGGCGAGCAGCCCGCCCACCGCGATCCCGCTCGCCGTGCCGACGCCGCCGAGGACCTGGCTGCCGACCAGCACCGGCACCGCGCGGCGGGCGGCCTGCGCCCTCTCGACGGTGGCGGTCACGAGGGGGATCCTGCACCGGGGGGCCGGGAAGCACGAGAGGTGCCCGTGCGTTCCACCGGCCGCCTGAGAGGAGGCCACGATGACCACCATCGACCTGCACTCCGAGTTCCTCCGCGCCGAGCTGTTCCTGACCAGTGGTCAGCCGACCGAGGCCGTGGCCATCCTGGCCCCGGTCGTGGCGGCCTACCCGCAGGACATCGCGGTGCTGGAGCTGCTCGGCCGGGCCTGCTTCGAGTCCGCCCAGCTGGCCCGCGCCGAGGAGGCGTTCGGCCAGCTGGTGGAGCTGGCCCCCGCCGACGGCTGGGCCCGCCGCGCGCTGGCCCGCACGCTGGAGCGCCAGCACCGCCCGGACGAGGCGGCCACCCACCACCGGGTGGCCGACGCGCTGGGCGCGGCGAGCTGAGTCAGGCCCGGCGACCCAGCCGGGCCAGCAGGGCCGTCTGCCGGTCGGCGTCCGCGCCGACCGGCAGCGCCGGCCCGCAGATGCCGTCCATGTGCAGCGCGTCGCCGAAGGAGTCCGCCCCGGCCTCGACCCGGTCCAGCTCGGTGTCGGCCAGGGTCTCGTCGCCGCCGGTGGCCCGGGCGACGTCCCAGCGGTGCACGACGAGGTCCCACACGTAGAACTGCTCCAGCGTGGCGCCGACCGTCGTGGGGCCGAAGAAGCCGTCGTAGCCGGTCCCGAGCAGCTCGTCGGTGAGCAGCCCCTGCACGGCGGCGGTGTGCGCGCGGAACGCCGCGGCCGGGTCGGTGAGGTCCGGCCGGGGGCCGACGTCGGCGCCGTGGGTGGTGAGCAGCTCGCGCTGGGTGTCCACGACGTGCGCGACGACGTCGCGGGCGCTCCAGCCCGAGCACGGCGACGGGTCGTCCCACCGGTCGGCGGGCACGGCGTCGAGGACGGCGGTCAGGGCTGCGGCGGTGGCCTGGTGGGCGGCTGCGGTCCGGTGCATGCCCACCACCCTGGCCCGGTGCGGCAGGGTGGGTCTTGATGGAACCCGACACGACCGACGCGGTGGAGCGGGCGCACCTGCGACCGCCCGACGACCGGTCGCACACCATGTTCCGCTACGCCCCACCGGCCGACCTGGCGCCGCTGGTGCAGCGGTTCTGGATCCCCGTGTGGTCGGTGCCGCCGGGGCAGGAGTCGGTGCAGCGGGTGCTGCAGTACCCGGTCGCCCTGGTCGTCGTCAGCCCCGACTACGCCCGCTTCTACGGGGTGGTCACCGGCCTGTCGGAGACGGTGCTGGCCGGCGACGGGTGGGCGGTGGGGGTGATGCTCACCCCGGCGGCCGGGTCACTGGTCTCCGGTGTCGACATGTCGACGCTGACCGGTCGACACGTCGACCTGGGCGAGCTGCTGGGCGACCTCGGGCGGGAGCTGGCCGACCGGGTGCGGACGGCGATGGGCCCGGCCCCGCGGGACCCGGCGGCGCACCGGGCGGCCACGGAGGCGTTCGCCGACCTGCTGCGCCCGTCGCTGCCGGTGGACGCGGAGGGCGAGCTGGTGGACCGGGTGGTCGAGCTGGTCGAGGCACGGCCGGACCTGGTGCGGGTGGCCCAGCTGTGCGAGGCCACGGGGCTGGGGGAGCGGGCGCTGCAGCGGCTGGTGCAGCGGCGGCTGGGGCTCACGCCCAAGTGGCTGGTGCAGCGCCGGCGGCTGCACGAGGCGGCCGAGCGGCTGCGCGCCGGCGGGGGGTCGCTGGCCGAGACCGCCGCCCTGCTGGGCTACGCCGACCAGGCGCACTTCAGCCGCGACTGGACGACGGTGGTGGGCACCCCGCCGGGCCGCTTCGCCGCGGAGCACCGCCGTCCGGGCTGATCAGGCGATGTCGACGTCGACGCCCTCGTCGGCGAGCAGCTCGGCCACGGCCTGCACCACCAGGCCGTGCTCGGTCGGGTCGCCGTCGGCGGGGTCGGCCAGGTGGTCGCAGAACTCCTCGAAGCGCTGCTCGCCGCCCAGGGTCAGGTACTCGACCCACAGCACCCTGGTCGAGACCGGGCACATCCGGGCGGCCTCGAGGAGGCCGAGGGCCAGCCGCGGGGGGACCAGGCGCAGCGCGGACTGGTGGTCGGGGCCGTCGGCGGGGGAGATCGCTGCGGTCATGGGAGGCCTTCCGGGAACCCTGGGTCGGGTACAACCGAACCTAGGTCCACCGGAACGCGCGGGACCAGAGCGCGACCTGATACGAGCCGGTTCCGGTGTTGGCACGTTCCGCCCGCGTGTTGTCAGGGGTCCTCGAGGGGTCCGCCGCCGGCGCGGGCGACCTCCCCCGACGCGGCCCCGGAGCGGAACACCGTGAGGTCGTCGGCGCCGTCGACCTGGAAGCCCCAGCCCGCCTGCAGCGCCGGGACGGCGAGCGCACCGCCGGCGCCGGTGTTGAGCTCGACCTGCGCCCCGGGTGGGGCGACCACCACCAGCGTCGCGCCGAAGGTGGAGGAGTCCCCGGCGTAGGAGGCGCAGCGCGCGACGACCACCAGGGCGGCGAGGTCCGTGCCGGCCGGGTGGGTCGCGGTGCCGCACGGCGTGCCGCTGCCGTCCGGGGTGGCCGACGCCGTGCTGGTGACGACGGCGCCCCCGGGCACCGCCACGGCGACGGTCACCGCCTGCGCGAGCGCGCCGCCCGGGGCCGGGAAGGTGCCCGACCCGAGCACGGTCACCGGCAGGTCGTCCGGACGGCGGCCGGTGGGGCGGGCGACCTCCTCGACGGCCACCGCGTAGGCGAGCGGGTCGACCGGCACCGTCCCCGACCGGGCCGCCGACGGGTCCGGCACCGGCGCGCCGGAGCTCCCCAGGGTGGACGCCGGGCCGGTCCAGACGGGCACGCCGTCCCGGCTGACCCGGGCCACCACCCCGCCACCCCCGTCGCGGTCCAGCCGCACCGCGGAGACGCCGTCGGCGCTGCCCACCGGGCGGTAGGTGCGGGAGGCGCGGCCGTCGGCACCCACGTCCACCCCGGTGGAGACCTCGACCTCGTCCCCGGGGGCGGTGACCAGCAGCAGGGCCGCGCCCCGGTCGTCCTCGACGGTCGCGGTCCACACGGGGTCGCGGTCGGTGGACTCGGTGACCAGGGGCTGGTCCAGCGCGGCGGCGGGCGTGCTGGCCGGCCCGGTGAACCAGGTGCCCCGCTGCCGGCCGTCGAGCTGCTGGACCAGCAGCGCCCAGCGGTGCCCGACCGCGTCGCCGGCGAACACCACGCGCGCCTGGTCCGGCCCCGGGTCCAGCCGGTCGCGCAGCGCCGCCACGAACCCGGTGTCCCCGGCCAGCGACCCCCGGGCCGGGCCGGGGGTGGGTCCGGCGGCGTCCTGGACCACCGCGGGCGGGCGGACCAGCCCGGGCAGGGTGGCCGCGCCCAGGGCCAGGGCCGCCACGACGGCGGTGACCACGCCGGCCCGCACCCACCGGCGCCGGCGCACCGCGCGGACGCCGTCGGCCACGGCGTCGTCGTCGAGGTCGGCCAGCTGGGCGGTGCCGGCCAGCACCTCCAGCCGCCCCGGCAACCGGTCGGCGGGGACCCCGAGCCGGTCGGGCAGGGCGTCCAGGTCGACCCCGGGCACCCGCCGGGCCACCTCGGCGGCCGGGCGGTCCTCGAACCAGCGCAGCACGACCGCCGCCCGCTCGGCCCGGGTCAGGGCGGCCAGCGCGGCGGCGAGCTCGGCGGCCGCCGCGGCGTCGGCGGGGGAGACCCACCACGGCGTCCCCGACGCCCCGCTCAGCACCACCTCGCGGCCCACCCGGCGGCGCAGGTGCGCGCGCACGAGACCGTCGACCCCGCCCCCGCGGGCCAGGCCGCGCGCGAGCAGGTCGCGGGCACCGGCGTCGCTGCCGGCCAGCAGGAACGCCGTCGGCAGCAGCCCCCGCCAGTCGTCGGTCACCGGCACAGTGAACCCCCGATCGGGTTCACCCGGCCCCCGGCGGGGCACGCTGGCGCGGTGATCACGACGTGAAGCCCCGGACGTCCTGGCCGCGCCGCCTGTGGCGCGCCGCCCGCGGGTCGCTGTGGCCCCTCCCGGTCATCGGCGTGGTGGTCGCGATCGGGCTCGGCATCGCGCTGCCGGCCCTCGACGAGGCGCTGGAGGACGCGGCCGGCCGCAGTCCGCTGACCTTCGTCTTCGGCGGGGGCCCGGCGGCGGCCCGGGACGTGCTGGCGGCGATCTCCGGCTCGCTGATCTCGGTCACCGGCCTGGTGTTCTCGCTGACGGTGGTGGCCCTGCAGCTGAGCAGCAGCCAGTACTCACCCCGGGTCCTGCAGACCTTCGTCACCGACCGCGTGGTGCAGCTGACCCTCGGCCAGCTGGTGCTGACCTTCGTCTACGCGCTGTCGGTGCTGCGCACGGTCCGCACCGCCGACGCCGGGGAGACCGGGCAGGCCTTCGTGCCGCGGCTGTCGATCACCGTGGCCTACCTGCTGACCCTGGGCGCGGTGGTCGCGCTGCTGCTGTTCCTGGGCCACCTGGCCCGCTCGCTGCGGGTCGAGACGATGCTCCGCGACGTCCACGACGAGGCGATGCGGACCTACGACGAGGAGCTCGGCGGCGACCCCGACGGCCCGGCGCCGGACCTGCCCGCGGGGGCGCCCCTGCCCCTCGCCGTCGGGTCCAGCGGGTTCCTCGTCGACGTCGACGACCGGCGGCTGGCCCGGGCGGCGGAGCGGGCCGGTGCGGTGGTGGTGCTCGAGCCGTGCATCGGCGACCCGGTGCTGGCCGGCGTACCGGTCGCGCACGTCTGGGCCCCGGAGGGGACCGACCTCGACCCGGTCCGCGGGGCGCTCGAGGAGTGCCTGCGGCTGGACCACGAGCGGTCGGCGGACCGGGACGTCGCCTACAGCCTGCGCAAGGTGGTCGACATCGCCGCCCGCGCGCTGAGCCCGGGGGTGAACGACCCGACGACCGCGGTGCACGCGCTCAGCCACGTCTCGGCCCTGCTGGGGGACCTGTCCCACCGCCCGCTCGGCCCGGCGGTCACCCGCGACGAGCAGGGCACCGCCCGGCTGGTCGTGCCGCAGCGGTCGCTGGAGTCCCTGGTCCGGCTCGGGCTGGAGGAGCCGGTGCAGTACGCGGAGGGCTCGCCGGCGGTGCTGCGCCGGCTGGCCGGGCTGCTGCGGGAGCTGGCCTGGCGGGCGCCCGGGGGCCGGCTGGACGCCGTGCTGCGCAGCTGGCTGGACCGGCTCTGCGCGGTGGCCGGGCGCACGCCGGACCTCGACCCCGACGAGGTGCGGGGCTGGCGGGCCGACGTCGAGGACGCCCTGGCCGGCCGGTGGCGGCGGGCCTGGCCGGCGGGTGCGGCCGCGACGGAGCGGACACTCGACGGGTGAGCCCGGAGGCGGTGGTGGCCCGGCTGCGCGCCGCCGGGTGCGTGTTCGCCGAGGAGGAGGCCGCGCTGCTGACCGCCGACGGCCGGGACCTCGACGGCCCCGGCGGGCTGGTCGCCCGGCGGGTGGCCGGCGAGCCGCTGGAGCAGGTGCTCGGCTGGGTGGCCTTCGGCGGCCTGCGGGTGCTGCTGGACCCCGGGGTGTTCGTGCCCCGCCAGCGCACCGCGCTGCTGGTGGAGCAGGCGGTGGCGCTGGGCGGCCGGGTGGTGGTCGACCTGTGCTGCGGCGCCGGCGCGGTCGGCCTGGCGGTGGCCGCCGGGCTGGGCGACGTCGAGCTGGTCGCCGCGGACCTCGACCCCGCCGCGGTGGCCTGCGCCCGGCGCAACGGCGTGGACGCCTGCCTCGGCGACCTGTTCGAGGCGCTGCCGGGGCGGCTGCTCGGCCGGGTCGACCTGCTCTGCGTGAACGCGCCCTACGTGCCCACCGCCGCGATCGCCGACATGCCGCCCGAGGCCCGGGACCACGAGCCGCTCGCGGCGCTGGACGGCGGCGCCGACGGGCTGGACCTGCACCGCCGGGTGGCCGCCGGGGCCCGGAGCTGGCTGGCGCCCGGTGGCTCCCTGCTGCTGGAGACCAGCCGCCGGCAGGCGCCCGGCACGCTGGCCGCGGTGTCCGCCGG
>Ga0325400_1004396_pt1 | contig 13045 bp, 10 predicted proteins | sample PopdelMetagenome_2_FD_205662 | JGI IMG/M metagenome (GOLD analysis project Ga0325400, IMG submission 205662) | Populus deltoides microbial communities from Bellville, Georgia, United States - Xylem-PdKOR-R1 | ecosystem: Host-associated > Plants > Phyllosphere > Stem > Wood/Secondary xylem...
CGGTCGGCCCGTGGTCGCCAACTCCGGTTGGTGGGCCGAGAAGCTGGCCGCCAACAAGGCGCGGGACGCCGACACGACCGAGTGGCTGTCGGCGCGGGGCTGGTCGGTTCTCAGGGTGTGGGAGTGCACGCCTGTGGAGGACGCCGCGGCCGACGTGGTCGCACTGCTCGCGATTGACGGGCCGCCGTCCTGAGTTGGTCCGGCAACACGTAAATTGCCCTGGAGGTCGTTCCACGAGCACGGGGGTAAGCGATGGATGACGAGGCGATCGAGGACCGTCTAGCGCAGGAGCAGGGCCTCGCCCTCGATCTCGCGAGGCTGTCGTCCGTCGACCAGAAGCCCGACGGTTTCACACTTCGAGCGGGCCAGGCCTTCGACGCGGAGGACGTCGACTTCCGCGGTGCGTGGTTCGAGCTCCTCCTGCAAGAGCAGGACTGGCTTCGTCTTCCCTCCCCTCTGGAGGACGCCTCGTCCCGCGAGGCTCAGGCCATGGAGCTCTTCCGAGCGCTCTCCGCAGTCGAGCCCCGCTCGTGCTTCCACCTTGGCGCCTCCCAACAGGTTCTCCTGAGCGTGGAAGGGCTGGACTTGCTGAGCGTACGGACCGCCAGGGCCGTCGAGCACATGAGTACTTACACAGAGGCTCTCAGCGACTCGACGTGGCGAGCTGCTACCAAGCGGTGGTCGGATCTCTGGGACGACGTCGTGGAGGAGTCGGTCGCCGGTCCCATTCGCGCGACGACCGGTATCTGGCCCATCCAAGACTTCGTCAGCCGGGCGAGGCGGCAGCGGCTCGACATCAGCCCCTCCTACCAGCGTGGTGACGCATGGTTGACGCCCGACGCGCAGCTGCTTGTGGCGTCCATCCTCCGCGGCATCCCTCTGCCGTCCGTCATCCTCCTCCGACCTCGCGCGGGCAGGAACTCCGCCGCTGAGGTCGTCGACGGCAAGCAGCGTCTGACGTCCATCCTTCGCTTCGTCGCTGCGCACCCGACGGCGCTAGTTCGCGTCGAGGAGTTGGACAAGCAGTACCCGGGGCGGGGCCTCAAGGGGCTTTTCCATGAGAACTACCGGTCGTTCCGTCAAGAGCTGCAGAAGGCGACCGGCGAGGTGCTCAGCGCCCAGGCCGAGCGGGAGCAGTACTTCCCCTTCAAGATCAAGTTGTCGACTTCCGTCAAGCAGGGCGACCCACGACTTGCCGACCTCGACGGCCGGTACTACGACGAGGTGCTCGAGCACATCCTCGACGCCTCGAGCGGCGCGACCGTGGGCGACATCTTCGCCAGTGCGAGTGACTACAAGATTCCCGTCATCGAGTACGTGGACGCCTCCCCCCAGCAGGTGCATCAGGTCTTCGCCCTCTACAACAAGCAAGGAAAGCACCTCAACGCCGAAGAAGTGCGTAACGCGGCCCACCACGACGTGCCACTGCACAGGTCTTGGCCGTCCTCGCCGGGAATGACACGAACCTGCTCGGCGCGCCGGCACTCGCCCGGCGGCCTAAGGCCCGGCAGGACGTTGAGCGAATCCTGTCGGCCTACCGGGTGCCGGCGGCTCGGTACCGTAGGACGAAGATCCTGTCCTGGACAGCGTCGCTGCTGCTCCTCAACTGCAGCACTGAAAACGGGAAGCCGGCCATCAAGTCCACGGCGCAGCAGATCGAGCGCATGCTCGAGTCAGCCCGCGACCGCAAGAGTCGTCTATCCACACCGGAGACGGTGGGCGACGCCACGCTTGTCCTGGCCGACGCTCTTGCCCTTCACAGTCGAATGTCCTGGCCGCTGGCTTTCGCCGGCGAGAAGGGGTGGCAGGACCTCCCGCTCGTCGCAAGCCTCCTCGGTGTGTGTCTGCTCGCGGGTGCCGACTCGACGGGTGCGGAGGCTCGTTTGTTGGCGGCCGCACCGGCCATCGTCGAGAGGGCCTCTGGTCCGTCGTGGAAGCGCGACAGCAACACGCAGACCAAGACGCAGTGGACGTACGTAGCGAGGGTCTCGCTGGACATCGCGTCGGAGGCTGGCCTCGCCCTCGAGGACGTGCACGAGCGGCTCGCCAAGCGCTTCGGCGCTTCGCCCGTCAAGGCGCTGGTAGAACTTCGGTAGCTCCGGAACAAGTTCCGTCAAGGGGCCCCGATATGCTGATTGGCCAACAGCTGCAACTTGGTGCGCAGTCCCTCGGTGGTGCGCTTCTCGATCTGGCGCACGCGCTCCCGGGTGACGCCTAGCTCGCGACCTAGGGCGTCCAGGGTTGCGGGCTCGCCGCCGTCCAAGCCGAAACGTCGCCTGATGATGTGCTCCTCTCGCCAGGTGAGCGTCTCCAGCACCTCACGGACGCTGTCGGCCAGTGAGGCTCTCTCGACCAGTTCCCCGACGTCCGCGTCAGGGTGGAGGGCTTCCACGAGCAGGCTGCTCAGAGTGGCGGCGGCCCGGCCGCCGCGAAGCCGCGCGTCGACGGGTGCCTCGTCGACGCGTACCCAGAAGTACTGGGACAACGGCTCGGTCCTGACGTCCGCGCGGTCGGAGGCCCGCACCTCGTCGACGCTGATACCTGCGTGGGCGGCGACGGTGACGTCGCTGAGCTCGTCTTGCCCTTGCGCTTCCAGGCGTCGTCGTGCGGTGTGCACCCTGTTGATCTTCTCGACCATGTGGACAGGAACGCGGATCGTGCGCTGCTGGTCGGCGAGCGCCCGCGTGATCGCCTGCCGGATCCACCAGGTGGCGTAGGTCGACATCTTGTAGCCGCGGGTGTGGTCGAACTTGGCGACGGCGCGCATGAGCCCGAGGAGCCCCTCCTGCACGAGGTCAGCCAGATCGAGGCCGCGGCCCTGGTAGCGGACAGCCAGCGACACGACGAGCCGGACGTTGGAGAGCACGAGGCGGTCGAAGGCCTGGCGACCGAGCTCCTCCACCTCTTCCAGGTCGTCGCGGAGGCGGGTGTCGTAGGCGCCTGCCAATAGACGTGCGAGAGCTTCGCCTGCAAGTGCCCCCGCCTCGAACTGGCGAGCCAGCCGACGCTCCTCCGACGCGGTCAGGAGGGGCGCCGCCTTGGTGCTCCTCCGGACGAGGTCGCCGACGCAGTAGGAGCTGATCGGTGTCCTGCTCAGCCTCTCGATCGGTTCGTCTTCCTCCGCTGCCTGGTGCGCAGCCCCGTCGTCGATGACCTCCTCGACCGTCGGATCCGCCGGCTGCTCGACGTCTGCGCCCTCTGCGCCGCTGATGAAGGTGAAGGCGAGGCCCTGCCCTCCGGCGTCGGACGCGTCGAGCAGCTCGGGTGGTGGCTTCGCCTCGCGGTCTACCAGTCGGCTGTCGCGCACCGACCAAGCCGGGACGAGAGCTGCAGCAAGGTCGACGACGACCGTGTCGGGCAGGCCTTGCACGTGGACGAGGTCGTACAGATCGGCTGCACGCCGGAGGAAGGCCGCATCGACGTCGGTCTGGCTGTCGAGCCCCAGCTGGGCGATCTCGCGCAGCGCGGTCACCTCGTCCAGGACGTCTTCTACCTCCGGTGCAGCGAGGACCAGCACCTTCCCGCACCGCCTCGAGCGGAGTTCGAGGTCGCCGCCGTCGACGCAGGCGCGCAGCAGGGCGAAGCCGAGAGCCCGATCACTCATGTGCGGTGGAGCGGTTGCTGCGACCCGATCTGCCAAGCTCCCCAGGGACACGACCCCGCCTGACGAGGCGGCGGCGGAGGAGATGACCTCGACCATCCCGGTGCGCCTGGCTATCGCGGCCAGAGGCCTCTGCGCTCGCTTCCAGAGCTGCCGGACCGCCGCTCGATCGAGGTCGAGCGCCTCGGAGACCTCAGCCGTCGTCGCGGCGTCGGTGCCGGCGTCGAGCGGAGCCCGGCGGAGGAGGAGGTCAAGGACACGCCGCTCGGCGGCGTCGTCCGAGATGGCGGCGAGAAGTCGCTCGAAGGCCGCGCTGCCCGCGGACTCCTGCGTAGTGCCCGCCACGTCCCCTCCTTCGTCGTGCCCGCTCGTCCGCACGAGGGCGTCCCGACGCACCCTCCACGACCTTCGATGTGTCCGTCTACATTTCGTCGGAAGGGCGGCTCCAGAGCCGCCGTACGGGGGAGGGGGATCGTCGTGAGCAGCAGCGTGAGCATCCGCCCAGGTGTCCGGATGCTGGGTCTTTTCCAAAGCCTGAGCTACCAGGAGTGGTACGCGATCGGCGAGCTCGTCGACAACAGCCTCCAGAGCTGGCGCAGCAACCGCCTGAGGCTCGCGGAGGCTGAGAAGACGCGAGGGCGTGGGCGTTACGTCCTGAGAGTCGACATCGAGGTCAGCCGGGACAGCGGCGAGATCACCATCCGCGACAACGCCGCCGGTATCGCGGCCAAGGACTGGGAGCGGGCGTTCCGCGTCGCCGAGCCGCCGGAGGACGCCACGGGCCTCTCCCAGTTCGGCGTCGGCATGAAGGCCGCGGCGTGCTGGTTCGCCAAGCGGTGGAGCCTCCGGACGACCGCGCTCGGCGACCCCGTCCAGCGGAACGTCACCTTCGACGTGCCTCGTATCATGAAGGCCGGCACGGAGCACCTCGAGGTCGTGGAACGACCGGCGTCCTCGGAGGACCACTACACCGAGCTCCGGCTGTGGGACCTGCACCGCACCCCCCGGGGGCGCACCGTCGGCAAGATCAAGGACCACCTGGCCAGCATCTACCGTGACTTCCTCAAGGACGACGACGTCGTGATCACCTTCAACGGCGAGCGTCTGGTGCACACGCCGCCCGAGGAACTTGTCGCCCCTCGCTGGGACGACCGTGGCGGTGAGGCCGTCAGGTGGCACCGCGACGTGGACCTCGACCTGGACTCGGGGCGTCGTGTCCGCGGCTGGGTAGCCCTCATGAAGGAGGGCAAGCGGGGAAAGGCGGGGCTCGCTCTTCTCTACCGCGGCAAGGTCGTCGTCGGTGCTGGTGACGACGCCTTCAAGCCGCCCAGCCTCTTCGGCTCCGGCAACTCCTTCGAGGGCCTGCGCATGTTCGGCGAGCTCGACATGAGCGACTTCGACGTCACCTTCAGCAAGGACAACCTCGTCTGGTACGACGAGGAGGACGACGTGCTCGAGGCGCTGAGGGCCGAGTTGGAGGACCCCTCCCTCCCTCTGCTCCGCCAGGCGCGGGAGTACCGCGCCCGAGAGGCGAAGGTCGACGTCCCCTCCGTGGACGACGTCTTGGCGCGGACCGGGGACTTGCTCGGCGATGCCGGCGACCTCGGAGCCAGGCTGGACGCCGCGGTCGAGCGGCACGTCCGGGAGGAGGTCAGCGCGGCGCCTACCCCCGAGGCCGTCGTCCGCGAGGACGAGCCCTTGTCGAGTCGTAGCTTCCAGGTCGTCGTCTACCAGGACATCTGGACCGTCCATCTCACCTTCGTCGTCGGCTCGCCTGTCGAGGATTGGCTCGTCGTCCGCGTACGGCCGGATCTTGGTGCGTCCAACATCGAGACACGCGTCAATCAGGGTCACCAATTCATGCGCACCTTCTGCGAGATGCCAGTGCGAGAGCTCGAACCGGTCTTCCGTCTTGCCGTGGCCGTCGGCCTGGCGCAGGAGGTGGCGCGGGCGCAGGGAGCGGCCAGGAGCTCTCAGGTCACCAGGGCCGTCAACATGCTGGTCGACCTGCTCTCCGAGCCGGCCGCGCGATGAGCGAGGCGGCGCCGTCGCGCTTCCGTCGCTTCCGTCTCGCGGGGCCCCGTCTGGCACCCGGCCAGCTGTGGAACCCGGTGGAGGGGGACGAGCTGCGAAGGCTGCTCGAGCAGAGCGGACTAGACGTCGACGCACGGCGCCAGGTCGCCGACCAGGCCCGTGCAGTCCTCGGGAGCTCGTACCCGCCAGCCAGCTCGGGCGAGGGGCGGCGCACCGGGCTGGTGGTGGGCTACGTGCAGAGCGGCAAGACCATGTCGTTCACCGCGGTCACCGCGATGGCGCGCGACAACGGCTACCAGCTCGTGCTGCTGCTCGGGGGCACCCGCCGACTGCTCAAGAAGCAGACGGTGACGCGGCTCCGCCAGGACCTCGCCGTCAGCAGGACCGGTCCGTCGCCGTGGTTCCACGTCGACGACCTCCGGCGGAGCGACCAGGACGCCGCCCACCTCGAGCGGGTGCTCCGCGCCGGGTCCTCGGGCGAGCCGCCGCAGACCGCGGTGGTCACGGCGATGAAGACGGGCGGTGGCGTCCGGCACCTGGCGGGTGTGGTGCGGGAGCTGCTCGACCGGGGTGCCATCAGCGACGCGACGTCGGTGCTCGTCGTCGACGACGAGGCGGACCAGGCGGGCTTGAACACGGGTGCGGACGACAAGCCGAGCGCGACCTTCGCCGCCATCGACGAGCTCCGCTCCCACCTCCCCCGTCACACCTACCTCATGTACACCGCGACCCCGCAGGCGCCGTTGCTGCTCGACCTCGCCGACATGCTGTCGCCCGACTTCGTCCGGGTCCTCGACCCGGGCGAGGGCTACACGGGCGGTCAGCACTTCTTCCTCGACGGACGCGACCGCTTCGTCCGACCGCTGTCGCCGGTGGAGGCCGCTGCTGCGCTGGACGTCGAGGACTTGGCCGCACCCGACTCGCTCAAGGCGGCCCTGGCCACTTACCTCGTCGGCGCGGCCTCTGCCACCGACCGGACGTTGGCCATGCTCGTCCACCCGTCGCACACGCGGGACCAGCACGAGCGCTACCAACGCTTCGTCCGAGCTGTCCTCGGCCTCTGGGGCTCCTGCCTGGGGGACGGGTCGGAGGACTCGCAGGCCGAGGAGGACGACTTCCTGAGACCCGCCTGGCGCGACCTCCACGCCGGCGGAGCCGACGTGCCCCCCTACGACGTCTGCCTGGCCGCGGTGCGGGCGCTCTGCCCGAGGGTCCGTGACCTCGTCGTCAACAGCGACCAGGGAGCCGCGGAGGTCGACTGGTCCTCGGCCCCGGCATGGGTCCTCATCGGCGGCAACAAGCTCGACCGCGGCTTCACGGTGGAGGGGTTGAGCGTGACGTACATGCCCCGGGGGACGGGCGTCGGCAACGCCGACACCATCCAGCAGCGTGCGCGCTTCTTCGGCTACAAGTCGGCCTACTCGACCCTCTGCAGGGCCTGGATGACCACCGAGTCCGTCGAGGCGTACGTCAACTACGTCGAGCACGAGCAGCTGCTCCGCCAGCAGCTTCGCCAGCTCGACGCGCAAGGCCTCGGCCTCAAGCAGTGGAAGCGGACGATGGTGCTCGACACGTCGCTGCGGCCCTGCCGACGGGGTGTCATCAAGCTGCCGGTGCTGCACAGCCAGGTGTCTGGCGATCGATGGCTGCGCCTGGAGAGGCTGACCCGCTCGGTCGACACGGACCTCAACCGCGGGCTCGTCGAGGCCGTCGTCGGTGGTGACCTGCGCTGGCGTCGTCACCCTCGCGAGACACGGGCCGAAGCCCCGAACGTCGTGGCGCGCGTCTCCCTGGAGGAGGTGGTCAAGCTGCTGCTCGCTTGGTCGACGCACCCGCAGGACCGGACCCGCCTCAACCAGTACCTGCTGCTGCTGGGCGTCCTCCTGGACGACGACCCAGGGGCGGCGGCCGAGGTCGTGCACATGCGTGGAGGGCGCACGAGGCGACGCAGCCAGGTGTCGCCGGAGGACGGGTCGGTGAAGAACCTCCACGAGGGGCGGCGTCCCGACGGCGGATATCCCGGAGACGCCGTCATGTACGACTCGCGAGCGGTGACTGTCCAGGTCTTCAACGTCGAGGCCGTGCGGGACGACGAGCGGGTCGTCGTCGGCGCGGACTTGCCGGCTCTGGCGTTGCACCTGCCCGAGAGCAGCGGTCGAGGCGTCCTGGTGGAGGTGGGGTCATGACGGTGTCGGCCAGAGTTCTGGAGATGTTGATCTTCGAGAACGCCGAGGTGCTCGGAGACGGCGAGTACGCCGTCGAGGACGTCCCCGAGGCGGAGGGTTTCGCCATCGGCCGCGGCCCGCACGGGAGCGTGGTGCTGCTGACTCCGGCGGAGCCGGACGAGCACAAGGCGTCGGAGCGTCGGCTCAAGCACGTACGTCTCAACTCGAGGGCAGAGATCGAGGGTGGAGCCTTCGCCGGCCTGCTCGAGCTGCACGACGCGCCTACGGACCTCGTCCCCGTCTTCTGCCGCATCGCCGTGGTGGCCATCGAGCTCGTCGGCGCCGACCCGGCCGACGGAGAGGTCGAGGAGGCCTTCCGGCGCCTCGCCGATCTCTTCAAGACGGGGCGATCCAAGAAGAAGAGCCCCGAGCAGGTCGTCGCCGAGCTGGTGCTCCTGGCAGCGGCGGAAGACCGCTCCCTCGCCGCCGAGGCCTGGACCGACAGGGCCGACGCCCGCTTCACCTTCTCGCTCGAGGGGCAGCACGTCCTGGTACGGGCGACCAAGAGCAGTCGTCACGTCGACCTCGACAGCGCGGCGCTCGCAGTGGGGTCGCAGGACGAGTGCTTCGTCGTCACCGCGGTGTGCGCGCGGTCGAGCCTCGGTCCGTCCCTGCCCGAGCTCGTTCAGGAGGTCACGGCGTCGCTCGGCGACGATGCGCTCCTCGTGGCGCGGGTGCTCGACGTCGTCGCCGGCTCGTTGGGTGACGCGTGGCAGGAGGAGTACCGGTCGTCCCGGTGGGACGACGCCGCCGTGATGCTGTCGCTCGCCGCCTTGTCGGCGGCCGACGTCCCCGGTCCGCGACCGCCTTTCGACGACGGCGTGCGAGGCGTCACGTTGCACCTCGACCTGACCGACGTCCGACCTCTCGTCTCGGTCGACCGGCTGCCGATCGTCGGGCGAGCGGGCGTCCGGACGAGCGATGTCGGACATCGGGACTACAACGACCCCGAGGGTGACCGATGAAGAAGCCTGGTGTCGTCCGGCACCGAGGCTGAGGCCGGGGGGTAGCGGTGAGAGGGCAATGGCTCGGCGTCCGACGAGGACCGTCCTCGCGTGCGGGCACGACGGCGCAGGCGGTGCCGCAGTCTCCGCCGGTGGCGCTCTTGGCCCTGCGGCCTGTCGTGCATCTCGAGACCGAGGCCCCCTTCCACCGCCTGCTCCGCCCTCTGCTCACGATGCCGGCCGTCGGGTCGGGCTCCGAGGACGCCGTGACCCCACGCGAGGCGGCCGACGTGTCTGACGTCGACGTCTCGGAGGTCGTCGGGCGCTGGCGGGCGGAGAAGGACGAGCACACCTGCGGCAGCTGCTGCGGGCGTCGCCTGCTCGACGCGTTGGACGCTCTCGGCGGCGTCGCCACCTTGCGCGAGCTCGCTCTCGCGGACGCTGCCGGTCCCAGCGCGTACGCGTCGATCCGCACGTGCGTCGAGGCGAAGGCGACGGGCTCGCCCTGGCGTCGTTCGGGGAGGTCGGTCCTCGTCTCGGCGCCGGGCACCGAGGAGCTGCTCGACGCGACGATTGCCTTCCGTAGCGCCGTCGACGACGAGAGGGCGCACGACGCGGACCAGGCGCAGCTCGCCGCCCTCGTGGGGCTGCACCGGCTGGACGCCCTCGAGGAGCTGACGCCGTCGCGGCTCAAGACGCTGGTCGAGGCCTTCGGGGGGCATCCGCGCACGGCCGTCCTTCGTACCGGGGCGGTACCAGAGGCGGCTCCGGGCACCCCGTCCCCTTCGGCTATGGCAGCAGGGCAGACGTCGGCGTCGCGGAGGACGACGGTCGCCCGACCGGTCTCCGAGGAGCGACGCCCGCCGGTGGCTGGTGGGGCGGTACTCGAGACGCCCGCGACCCCCTCGCCCCGCACCGCGGCTGCCACCGGTCAGACCACCCCAAGGCCAATGCGGTCCCAGGCTCGGCCGGCCGGCGTCTCCGCCGTCCCGGAGGGCGCGGGCCGACTGGCGGTGCCGGCGCCGTCGGCAGCGCGTCGCCTTCCCACCTCCCCTTGGGCGCAGCCGGTCGACTCGACTCCGCCGCGCCAACGTCTGCGAGTCCTCGTCGACGAGGTGCTCGAGCGCAAGCCGTGGTCCTCGGCCGCCGAGGTGACCATCGAGCTCCGTCGAGCCCGCGGCATGGACGTCCCGCGGGGTGAGGTCAACGCCCTTCTTTACCGGGAGCGTGACCGCTACGAGCAGCGTGGTGAGTCGCCGCCGCGCTGGTGCCTGGTAGGAGGGGCGCCGGGCGCAGCGGCCGACCGGCCCGTCGTGCTGTCGACCCCTGCCGGCGTAGGCCCGCGGCCCGCTGTCGTCGCCTCGCCGGGCACGGTCCGGCCTGCTGCCCCTCGTCTACGCCCGGCATCTATGCCGGCGACGCCCGTGCCTTCGGTGCAGCCTGCCAGGCAAACGCCGCCCGCCCAGGTGCTGCCGCCTGCCCGGCTGGCGCCGCCCGTCGCGACCCCCACCGCCTCGGCGCGCTTAGCGCAGGCCACCCACGTCTGGCGCGGGCGACCGGGGCAAGGGCTGCGGAGCAAGGAGTCTCAGCAGCTGGCGCTAGCAGCGTGGAGGGAGAACGGCCACAGGGGTGTGATCGACGGTCTGGACGGCGAGGGCCGCCTGGGTGTCGGTGCTGCTGCGGTCGCAGCCGCCTGGAGGGTCGGGCAGTCGACCACGGTGCTGACGCCCGACTCCGAGGGTGTCCAGGTCTGGTCCGAGGCGGTCGAGCGTGCTGGCGTGGCACTCCGTGACGTCCACCGTGGTGAGCTGGGGCGCCTCCTGCCGCAGCGGATGGGACTCGTCTGCGTCACCACGCCGTTCCAAGCCCGCGCGCACGCCGTGCAGGCGCCGAGGACACGGGACAACCTGGTGGTCGTCGACGAGCTCCACCGCTTCATGACCGGCGCCGGCCTCCGTGTGCTCGATGACTCCTTCACGCGGCGCCTGGGATTGGTCACGACGCCCGCGTGGAGCGATCCCTCACCCGGCCGTCTGCTCGCCGCCTACTTCGAGCCGGTGTCCTGACCGCGAGCAGTTGCCTGGGCACATGATTAGCGTGAGGACTATGTCGACGACGTGGAAGGCCGCCACCGTGCTGCTCCTCGCGGCACCTCTCCTGCTCAGCGCCTGCTCGGACGCCGGTGCCGGTGACGCCCCGGACACCAGCGCGGGCGGCGCCTCGTCGGCGCCCACGTCGGCGGCGGCGGCGACGCCGAGCGCCTCCTCGTCGCCGAGCGCGACGAGCAGCGCGCCGTCCACGTCGACCAGCGCGCCCTCCACCTCTCCGGCCGACGCGCCCGCCGAGGGTGCCTGCACCACCGACCAGCTCGACGTCGCCGTCGCCCCCGCCGAGGGCGGCGGCGCGGCGGGCTCAACGTACGAGGCGATCACCTTCACCAACACCGGGTCGGCGGGCTGCACCCTCGAGGGCTACCCGGGCGTCTCGGCCGTCGCCGGTGACGACGGCGAGCAGGTCGGCGCTGCCGCCGTCCGGGACAAGAGCGGGACGGCCACCTCAGTAGACCTCGTCGCCGGCGGCGAGGCGTACGCGCTGCTGCAGGTCTCCGAGGCGGGCAACTACGACGCCGACGAGTGCGAGCCGATGACGGCCCGCGGCTTTCGCATCTACCCGCCCGGCGAGACGGCGGCGGCCTTCGCGGCGGCGGACGTCGAGGCGTGCGCGTCCGACGACGTCTCGCTGCTGACGGTGGGACCCGTACAGGCGGGCGCACCTGGCTGACCGCCCCTGCGGACGAGCGAGCCGCGAGGTGGACACCAGCGGCCCGACTTGCGTGAGTGTTGTACCAATGGGGCATGCAGCCGACGGTGCCGCCGGCCACGCCGAAGCACGTCCAGGTGCGCGAGGAGCTCGTCGCGCGTCTCGACCACCTCCCGTACGGCGCCGCCCTGCCCACCGAGCGGCAGCTCTCGGCCGAGCTCGGCGTCGCGCGGATGACGCTCCGCAAGGCCGTCGACCACCTCGTCGCCGAGGGGCGCCTCGTGCGCCGGCAGGGCGCCGGCACCTTCGTCGCGCCGCCCAAGGTCGCGCAGCGACTGCACGCCAGCTCCTTCTCCGAGGACATGCGCGCCCGCGGCCTGCGGCCCAGCGCCCGCACGCTCAAGGCGGGGCGCGGACCGGCGGGCGTCGCCGTCGGGGCGTGCCTCGGCGTCGAGCCGACCGCGAGCGTCCTCCACGTCGTCCGGCTCCGGCTCGCCGACGACCTCCCCATGGCCATCGAGGACCTCCACGTCCCCGCCGACCTCGTCCCCGGCCTCACCGGCGACGAGCTCGCCGGCCGCTCCTTCTACGAGCTCCTCGAGGACCGGTACGGCCTCACCATCGCCCGCGGCTCGCAGACCATCGAGCCTGTCCTCGTCCGCAAGAGCGAGGCCGCCGCGCTCGACGTCGACGAGGGCGTCCCGGCCTTCCTCTTCGAGCGCACCACCCGGGTCACGACGGGCCGCGTCGTCGAGTTCGTCCGCTCCGTCTACCGCGGCGACCGCTACCGGATCCTCGTCGACATCAGCCGGCCGACGCCGTCCGCGGAGGACCCCCGCCCGTAGGGCTTGCCAAGCGACGACTTCGGCAGCGAAGTGGGCGGGTGAGGTGCGTGAGCTTCGACTTCGGCAGCGAAGTCGAGCAGGAGAGCGCGGCGCGGACGACTTCGGCAGCGAAGTCGAGAGTGGGGTCGCCGCGCAGGGCACGATGCCCGCCGTGGTGGACGACACGACGCCGACGGCGGTGCTCCTGCGGCGGGTCCGGCTGGCCGGCACGCCCGACCCTCGGCGCCTCCGCGACGTGCTCCTCACGGGCGGCCGCGTCGCCGCCGTCGCCGACCACCCGGCGGACCTTGCCGCCGACGGAGCGGCGGAGACCGTCGACGCGGACGGCGCCGTCCTCCTCCCCGGCCTCCACGACGAGCACGTCCATCTCGCCCAGTGGGCGGCCACCCGCCGGCGGATCGACGTTTCGGCGGCCGGCAGCCCCGAGGAGGTCGCCCGCACACTGAGCACGAAGGACGACGGCGCCGACGTCCTCCTCGGCCGCGGCTTCCGCGACGGCCTGTGGTCCCGCCCGCCCTCCCGCCACGACCTCGACGACGCGATGCCGGGACGCGCGGTCGTCGTCGTCAGCCAGGACCTCCACACCCTCTGGGTGAGCACCGCCGCGGCGGTGCGCTTCGGCGTCACGGCGCCGGA
>Ga0325400_1004399_pt1 | contig 13036 bp, 8 predicted proteins | sample PopdelMetagenome_2_FD_205662 | JGI IMG/M metagenome (GOLD analysis project Ga0325400, IMG submission 205662) | Populus deltoides microbial communities from Bellville, Georgia, United States - Xylem-PdKOR-R1 | ecosystem: Host-associated > Plants > Phyllosphere > Stem > Wood/Secondary xylem...
GTAAAAGGCAGAAGTTTTTTCCATCGGTTTGTGTCTCATTATCTGCATTTGAAACGTGCAGGATCTGCAGGTATGAGTCTCGACTTCCTTCATCTTTGACATATTTAAAGCTTTGTTTGTTTTTTTTGTTCTTTTTTTCAAAAAATCTGTTGCTGCTTTTGTTTCGGGGACGTTCATTTTCCATCTTAGCAACAAAGTTGCTTGCTTGCCCATTGTCCCTCCCATGTCTTTAAAGTTTAGTTTATTATCACTGTTAGAGCTGCGTTTTTGTGTTTTACTCCCTGGTGATGAGAAACTGTGAGCTTTTAGAATCTCCACCACCCCTTTCTCTCATCGCTCAAGCGTTCTCTTGCAATGGAACGCTATATAGAAATAAGTGTTTAGGTGCAGAAGAGAGAGTTTGAAAAAAAACGTGAGGGAGGGTCCCTTTCTTCAGTTAAGGATTCTTTTGTTTTTTGCCGATGCTGGGTTCACACTTTCTTCTTTGTTTTTTTTAGTTTGCAAGGGGTCACGGTTCATGTTGTAAATTTTTTTAGCTTCAGGACTTTTTTTTTTTATGTTTTGTACACGATGACTTGTGTTTCAAATTGGTGTGCCGAACCTTCTTTATTTGAGATTAATTGTTTTAAGCTTCTTGCGAATTTTGGAATAGGTGAATATTTTTCGTGATGTTTGCGTTTTGACAAAAAATATATAAAAAAATGTTTTCTTGTGTGTTGCATATGGCCAATACCCTAACATGTTTTGAACGCTCTTTTTTTTATATACAAAAAACATTGGAAGTTTCGAAAAATGTGTTTTCGCATGGATTTCTTAAACACCAAAAATTGTTTTTTCTTGCATTTCTGGATTTTACAACGTGTTTGTAAAACTCCAAAGGGTATTGGCCAATATTCCAAAAAATATAAAAATCTTATTTTGGGGGGAATTCATCTATTATTCACCGCTAATGTTTGGATAAAGAAATCCTTAAAGGACGAATATCCAAAATATTATTGGGAGTAATAAATCCGCACACATCCTTGAAGGAAGCCTTGATTATAATCGAGGACATTTCAAATTTTTTTCCATGATTTATGAGCTGTGAGAGTTAAAACACTAAGACAAAAAAATAGGTTTTTAAAGCACCCTAGATTTCTAAATTTTTGCCCCTCCTCCTTGCGATTTACGAGTCGCAAACTCTTGAAAAACTAAGGGGAAAATGAGCTTTTAAAGCATATGGAACTTCCTTGGGTTTCTATCATAATAAATTTAGTTTGAATCAAAACTTAGAAAACTGATGGGATTAGAAAACATCAACACCATAGCAATTATAAGGCAAACCAAATACTAAGCAGCTTACCTTAGGTATGGCGTACTAGGGGTGCTAATACCTTCCCTTTACGCAACCAGTCCCTTGCCTTAGAATCTCTGAAAGACCAGTTAGGTTTCCTAGTGACCATAATACTAGGTGGCGACTCCTTTACACAAAAAGACCCCGAAATCAATCGATGGTCGCCGCGACGCCGCGCTCCGCTAGCGAGGGTGCAACATATTTAATAAAGAGAAATGCTAATTAATGATTGTTGCTTTTGATGAATTCTGTCAACACACCATCAATTTAACAAAGTTTGTTTTAAATATTTTCTTTTGTTTTTTTAATTGTCAACCAAAATTGATCACGTCCTTAGGTAAGAATTTTTCATTCATTTTTCTCGTTTTTTTATGTTTTGTGTTTTGTTTTTTTGTTTTTTTTTGTCATTATTTTTGTTTAATTTTGTGTTTTTAATACTTTTATGAATTAATAGATGTGTTGAATTTTAGTTGTTATTGAAATAATTTTGTCATTATTTTGTTGAATTTTAGTTATTTGTTTTTTCAAATTTTTTGTTCAATTTCAATTAAATGTGTAGGATTAATTTGAATTATTGTTTTTTTATTTATTCCATTTAAAAATATTATCACTTACAAATTAATAATTGTGTTGAATTTTAGTTGTTGTTGTAATACGTGTTGTAATATTTTGTTGAATTTTAGTTGTTTTTTTTTTCAATTTTGTTATTCAATTTTAATTAAATATATAGGGTTAATTTTAATTATTGTTTTAAATTTAGAATAATTTTTTATAAATTGAGGATTAAAAATATTATCACGTAGAAAATGAGAATTTTCTAGTTGGTGGCATATATGTTGTGTATTTGCAGGTTTAAAAATTTTGAGTAATCTCCTATATAGGAAAGGTGCTGCTAATTTTTTTTAAATAGAAATTGTTTAATTTTCTTTATCTATTAATTTATTTAGATGTTTAGGGGAAAGTCTACTACACGTCGTGAGAACATGATTGCTGCTAGTTCTTCTAGTAGCGATTTTGACGTTCACGAGTCATTAGGTACTGACCAAGAACAGGTATTTGAGGCACAAACTTTGACTCACAACACAGGTTCATCTAGTGCGATGCCGTAACGTCGAGGGGGGTCCCTTCACAGCAGGATCTATTTACCCCCAAGTACGAGGCCTAATGGAAAGAAGACCTTTCAATGTAAGTTTGTTTTGCTTTCATAACAACATGTTTAATAATTTTTGACGAATGCAATTTCAGGTTTACAAACATTGAGGTTGCGAGAATAATAATCGACCTTTAAATCATCAATTGCAATTTTATTGTTTCAATGAAGCCAAGTTTCCCAACATCCTGAATGGAAACCGCAGGTTGATGCATGGTTTTCAAGGTTAGTTTATTAAAATTACTGAAATTTTTCTTTTATAAATTTTTACTTCAAGGGAAAATTTAAATGTAAGAGAGCTGATAATAATGTCGCGATGAGGGTTTGGGAGAATCACGCTGCAATTAGATAAGATCGAATTCAAGATAATTTTTTTATTCTAAATATTAAAATTTTATTTTTCATTTACTAACAGATAATTAATTTGTATCATATAGGTTGCATGATTTTTGGTACGAGGCATAAAAGAAAATCAACAAAATATGAAAAAAAAAAGAGCTTTCATACTGGAATTACATGGCGATTTGGAAGGATTTTAGATTGCCATATGTCTCAGAGATTGTATGGGCAGAATACATTCAGCATGTGACATCCACGTGTTTCATGCGACAGTCACAGTCCGGTGTAGAAAATAAAAACCGACATGTTCTCGGTTTCATTACTATACACACCGGTAGCTCCGTCCTGTTTGTTTCGCATGCGAAGCAAATGGCAAGATTTTTTTTTTATTACATCAATATTTTTATTAGTTATTTTCTATAAATATATTTAACTAACAACATTTTTACCTTAAAGGCTACGGTTCTTGAACCCACGATCCAAGCCTGATGGAGTTTCTGTTGAAATGCATGTAAGGAGTCTACAGTTCTTGGTGCAACAGTTCGTGGATAGCGAAACTTAGCTCTTTGTGGTATGTTGGTTTTCAACCATTTTTTTCTTAAGTTATTGTTTCCTTGATTTTGATGAATTTATTTTTTTCTTTCTTGGATACATATAATAGTCAGCTGAAGGAGAGATATAAAGACGATCATTCGACCCATCCAAACCTCGATCCAGATTTTTGATTGGAAGCAGGATTGTCTAGTGGACCCGATAGAAATTGGGTGTACAAACTCTCTAACACTACGACCGAGAACTTGCGGGCGACCTATAGTGTTTCGATTGTTGGATGCTCGCAATCGATTCCAAGCACTCAAACTAGGCTCAGACGACCCATTTTAGTGAAAAATATAAACTACTCACTGTTGATTATGAAGAACTCTGCTGATTGGTAATGGAGATGAGATCACAGATGAGTGGTACATGTGCACCTCCTAATTGGCCCCACGATCCCAGCGACAACCAGCCTCCTCCTTCTCTAGCGCCTCCTCTATTTTAGATTTATTGTATATGAACGTATCAATGTTTAAATTTGTAATAAATATTTGATTTTTATATTATCTTAATTTATTTTAATTATTTTTCTACTTTTGTTCAATATATATATTTTTTAAAATATTACTGACAAGGTTACTGACGGATTAACTCTGCCAGTATATTCCAAAGAGAGCTGGAAAAGAATTATTACAAATATCACTGTTACTGTTAACTCACCGATGAAAATACATGGTTTTATGTCGGTGATATGTCATATTTATCGATGGATATATCAACAGACAAATAAAAATACCGATGGCATTACATACGGTTTTCCTATCGGTGATATGTTAAATTTACTGATAGAGATATCAACAGAATGAAACGGGTATTTTTTTGGCATGCTTTGTCTATTTGTAAATTCATCAGTATATTTATTACCGATAGACTCACCAACATACCATAAATTACCGATTAGAATTTTTACGATGGATTGTTTCTGTCTGTGAACCTATCGGTAATATACGTACCGACAAAATATAAGTGTAAATACTGATATAAATTTTTATCGATAAAACTATTAAATCCGGTAGTGATTGTTTGGACGTAGAGTATGAATACAAATATATGGATATGTCAATCGATTGAAATATGATATGAATCATACCTACGAAGCAAGAAATAAATGTTAAGTGAAAAATATGTCTACAAGGGCGGACAACAATGATATGGAAAAAAAAATGTTATTTCATGAAAAGAATTTAATATTTTATGAAGTAAATGGACCACAACGGTGGAGTGTAATGTATAAAAATTAAATTGACATCAATAGTGGAATTTAATAAGAGAAATGGAAATAAACCACAATGGTAGGGATTTAATAAAATTGATCGCAATGAAAAAAATTAATATGAACATTTGATTCAGTCACAACGAAGGTCCTAGATAGAAGAAATATTTAAAATGAAAAAAATTGACAATGTTGAAATAGGTATAAGAGCTTCTTAAGATGGAAAAATATTTGAATTTGCCAAAATAATAGACATAAGATATATTTGAGACTTGAAATATATGATTTAGCCAGAAATTTAGTTATAATGGAACAAAAGAATATTTGTATATGAGAAATATATAGATGGGCCATAAATGGGCCAAAATCATATTTGTTTATGAAAAATATATAAAGAGGTTATAAATGAGCAAAATAAATAGATGAATATGAGAATATATAGATGAGTTATAAAGGAATATATTGAATGAAGATGAAAATTAGACAAATAAACCATGAATGAGCATGAGTAATAATAGAGAATGAAAAAATAATATGGTTGAGATTTTGATTGAGATATTATATAAAGAATTGAAAAGTGATATTAACAAACCATAAATGACACAAGGAATGTTAAAATAAACAAACAGAAATAAATGGGTAAGAAACAACACTATTAGTGTTAAATGAACATACAAAATCAGGAGATTTATAGACATGGAAATAAGTGAAGTAGATGATGAATCGAGATAATGACTCTAAATGTTAAGGGTTTTATGATAGTCTGATGAAATCAATGATTAAGCTAAGATGTGATCACGAGTAAGTAAAAGAGAAATGAAATTTTAAATTATTTTGGATTATAAAGTAAATATATTTGTGATGATTTTATAAAAGTGCTTAAATTAAAATGGAAATGATGATTGTAATGGAAATCATGGTATCAACAAGAAATTTGATTAAACAATACTTTTGTTATATTATTCCTAGATGAATATTTGTATACCAAAAATCTTATTTTAAGTTTCTATGTGTTATATAGGTGTTTTTTTATCCATGCATGGTATCTCGAGATCATGTTCAAATCTTTAAAGATTATTTTATTTTGAGAAAAAAATTGTAAAAATAGTTAATATTTTATAATAAATTATTGTATATTTATTAAGACAGTAATGATGCATAGATTATAAAAATAATAAAAAGAAAGGATGAATACCTTATTAAGAAAATGATGTATTAAAAAAGATGTCATAAATTTATTATATTGTATTAAATATTACATCTTTATTATGCATCCATGAAAGTGATAAGTTTAAGGTTATCTTATTGAAAAAAAAAATCCTTAATTTTTCACGTATACAACAATGACCTGTGTATGATGACCATATAAAAAGTTCAAGTTCAAGTTCTTATAATGACTCGTGTTTGTGGAAGAAAAAAGAAAAGATAACATTGAGTGTGACACCATCATGAATGGTGGCGAGTAATATTGTGACCTATCATGTAAAAAATATCTTGAAAGCCTCCACGTGTAAGTGTGATTACTTACACGTGGAGTGTAAAAAAAGAGTGGATGTCTCGAAAGTTGATATTGAGATGGAAATAAACTGCATTGCCAACAAATGGCATATGCTTGAATCATGAGGTATAAAGAATTAAAGATATATTAATTTTATGTATTTGAATTAAGAAATTATATTCTGAGAGAAATTCAAATTGAAAGAGGTTATTTTATAATGAACATAAAGGATTTGAGCAACACATGCATATTTTTCCAGTTCTTTATCCATATTGCATGCTTCCTCGGTGAAATTTATCTGCAAATGCAATATCAGTTCATTATTTCAGCAAGCTAGAGGAATTACAAAGATGTGTGTGTGTATATATGTATATATTTGATAATTACAATTCCGGGTTAGGGAAAAAATGACATGGAACTTGAAAAGTAAGTTAATTACCTGAGGATAACACTAAACTAATCCTTCTAGGATCATCAATTGAACTTTTGAGGGGGCAAATTCATGTTGAAACGAGCAACTGACATATGGGTCACAACTGCTTCAAGAGCGAAAGTCACTGCTCAAGTCCCCATAAACTCAAGTTCATCTTTACTTTCGATAAGCTCTTTTGTATACAACAAAGATCCATTAGAGGGGAAAACACCAAAATCTAAACCTTTAATGTTTGGCAAACAAACATCCTTTCTTGACAAAGTTTATTGCATATCGATACTTTTTTGTTCTGGTAATTTGGATCCTTGAATCCCACTTTGCTGAACATTATGAATAGGTTGGCATAAAGCAAACTCTTTATGAAAATTTTCAAGATAAAAACAATGTCGAGGGCATTAGTAGAGCAATTGAGCTTCTCCAAAATTCATGTTAAGGTTCTTAAAATATGCATTTAACCATGAGAGAACATTCAGAGAAGCAAATATGGATAACATTAGTCTACTTTATATAAATCTCCTTAGGGGGACACCCTTCCTTTGATTAAATCTCGAACCTTGGATAGTAATTTTACTTCACATCTAAAGTTGCTTTCCAGTGCTACTAATGCTCCATCACTAATATTTAAACCTCCTCCATTTACAATCTAAATTTATAAAGAATTATTAAATCTGTTATAGGCAAAACAAAGACCAACCAATAAGTTAGGAGCATCATCTTGCTTGCATATTACCTAAGGAACACTAGTATGAAGCCCCACAACCATCTTTGCTGCCCATTTCACATAAGGTGGCCTTTTCTCATGAAATGCTGCCTCTACATTTCCATATTCATTTTCAATCTACATGTTTACAAATATTATTAAAATGGATTATAAAGATGTTACAACATGAAAACAAGAAAAAAAACTACATAAATTCATGTAATGTACATGAAAACTGTGAGAGTATAATTGGGCTTCCTTGTGAAGCATATAGCTTTTATGCTTTCAACATTTTCACTCTCATTTTTGCTTACCTTTCCACAAATGATATTGCTAGTTAACATATGAAAATGAGCTTAGTAATTTTATTCTTTTAATCACCGATTGATATAAATAATTAGTTCTTTATAACACCTTGAATGGCTTATTATCATAACAAAAATCGATTCCTAGTACATCATGCAATAAAAAACAAAAATATCAATGCTATAAGGCTGTCAGAAAACAGTATATTGGTCAAGCTGAATGAAAGGGTGTCAAAGAATAAACAAAATAAAAATAAAGAGAAACAAACTAGAAAAACATTAGGAAAAGCAAGAGTGGTAGTTGGGAAAAACTAACAACAACATTAGCAAAACAAAACCAAAGCAATGAAACAGAACAACTTTAGAAACAAACCTCAAATAATGCTAGAAAAGTAGTGGAAAAAAAGAATAGAAGGACATAATGACTTCGAACTACAAACCTATGCTTAGGCAGATGGAAATAGCAGACTGCTAGAATTGACAAAAAAACATCAAAAAGTCAACTACTAAGACAACGCTTACGAACATGGCAAAAAAACTTAGCAAATGACAGGTGCATAGACATCATGTGGAACACAAAGCTGAGGAAAAGGGTGGGAAAGGAAAGAAATACCAAATGATAAAAATAGGTGAAGTGGAAAAAACTAGTTAAAACAGTGGAGAAAAAACAGTTTCAGAAGCATATATAAAAAAGAAAAATAATCTAATTTCAGGGATAAATGGCCTGGCACATTAAGAAAGGAAATTTCAAAAAAAGGAGTATGAACGGGGAGGGAAATAAAAACAACAGAAAAAAGAGATCAAAAGCATTGCAATTTCACAAAGGTAAAACAACACAACTAAGGCCATAAAAGGAGGGAACAACTATGCATGCAAACCAAATCTTGTAGCACAAACCGAGTGAAAATTTTCTAACTGCAAGATGAATTGTACAAGTGAGTGAATTGCAAGCAAAATTATAAAGGAAAGAAAAAACATATACGATAAGTAAAGAGAAACCATAGTAAATAAAAGCCAAGTAAGACTAGGAAAACAAAACTGAACAACTATAAAAGATAGAATGAATTGATACCAGAAGTGTAAGATGTCAACTTCAAACCTAAAGGGAACAAAGAGTAAAGAGAGAAGTTAGAAAGCTCACAAGGGAGAATGAATGATATATATAAAGAAAGAACATGCGTGTTAAAAAGGAAAGCATTGAACTAGAAGGCATAAAGAATTAATTGATTTGTAAAATAAAATGGGAAAGAATAACTTAAAAGATGGAGACAATATGAAATTAAGAAATGATTCAGCTAAAACCGAAAGAACAGTTAATGTTGTTGGAATGAAGCGAAGGAAATCTAATAGTGAAGAGTTGTAAAAATAAGCAGCAAGGCAAAACCAAAAGAATGTGAACCTGTAAGCGCAGTGAACACGAAAGGCTGTTGGATATCTTTATACCAAGGAAAATTGCAAATGGGCAGTTCATGAATAAATAGAAAACAAGAGACAATATAAAGCAAAAGGGAATAAATGTCAAGATATAAAACACAATCTACAGATTTAAAAAATAAAGCTTAGAAAAAGAAATCAAGGAAGATCTTTTTTTTGTTAAATATAGAAAAATATCAATTTTCCCTACATACCTGGCAGATGGTGGATCATCCACCCACTAAGATCGACTACCATTGCTGCTTTAGCTTTTGCTTCTACAAAAGCTAGGCACAATCATACCAATAATCATCACTAAACAAACTCGATAGAAAAAATCCATAATTTACGAACCCAAAACCTAGCCTCCAGCCACAATTCAAAAAAAGATGCATTAAAACCATCAACCCTAGAAAAGACACAACCTTTACAGTCATATTAAAATGCATACCAAGGAAATCAGATATCACATACACCTAACATAGATCCAAGTACAAAACCTTCTAGCTAAACATCACTAGCAAAACCATCGACATCGACAAGCCAAGACAAAACAAAACCAAGACGTATCATAAAAGAGAGAATAAAACACAAACTTAATTCAAAATCATAAATAGTAAATCACTTAAACAATGTCGTCCAATAAAGCACAAATAATAAACTTATTCGAACACTTAATTTAGGATTATAGATAGACTTTAAAAAAATATAATAAAAAAATAATAAGTCGATGAGTTCAAGGTTCCAAGAATCAACGTCACACTCAGAGCTTTATTTTTGTGGAGAAGACAACCACAACAACTTCGATATCATAAAGCACAAGAATATCACTCCAGGCCTCCTTCTTTAAAAACCCACATGTCAATTTTCCTTCTTTTGAACACCATTCAACAGGAACTCATCTTTCCTAAGACTCTATACCAAATCTCCACAATCAATTCTCTAAGAAGAGAGAGAGAGTTTCAAATCGTCCTCTGATTTTGATTTTGTATTTTAAAATTGTTGTAAAAAAATTAATTTTTTTATTCTAAATTAATATATTTTTAAGTGTTTTTTATTGTTTTAATATAATAATATTAAAAATAATTTTTTTAAAATAAAATATTATTATTTTAGTACATTTCAAAATAAAAAATACTTTAAAAATAAACCACACTTCCAAACACTCTTATAATTAAACTAAATAATGTTTTTATATAGTGTTTTTTTTAAATACGTTTTTCTTATATTTTTTTTTCTCTTTATGCATGTTATTTTTATTTATCACCATTTTATTTCTTATCTTTATTTTTTTTTGTAATATTTTTAGTTTTTTCATTTTTTTCTTTATATTTTTTTGAAAAAAATTATTTTTTTATTTTTTATATATTTATCACTTACACTTGACCAATTTATATTATTCTTTTTGTTCTTGTCTTTATTTTTTTAATTTTTAATTTTTAATTTTAATTTTTTCTTTTAATTTTTTTGTTTGAATGTGCTCTCTCTCTCTAGATTAAAAGTTACAGAAGAGCTCTCCCTTGCCTTCTCTCTTGAATTTGAAGTGTCGGTTCCTCTCTTCTTCCAAGAGAGACTTTTGCTTTCTTTTTATTTCTTTTTATCATTATTTTCTTTTTTATAACCCTTTCCTTACACTCATTTTACTCCCCATTTTAATTTGCATTTCTTATTTTCAACCCCAATCCCATTTACTTAACCATTTTGGTCTATCTTTTTTAGACCTTTCAAAGTAAACATTATTTATTTTGTAATATTCTTCTTATAATAAAATCCTAGGGTTTTATATTCTCCACCCTAAAAGAAATTTCATCCATGAAATTTAATTTTCTTACCTTATTCGCTAAATAAACTTGGTTTTTGTTTTCATCTCTTCTTCTTGCTCCTATGTTTCTTCCTCGACTTGGGAGTTCGTCTATAACACTTTTACCAAGGGAAATTTCTCAATCCTTAACTCCTTTTCCTCTTTATCCACAATCATTACTGGCTTCATTTCTATGCTGCATCCCTCATGAATCTAGCATGGCTTTCTGAAGTAAAGACACATGAAACACATCATGCTCCTTTGACATTATTAAGTGAAGTGTCAATTGATAGGCTACTGGTTCAATTCTTCTTGTGACTTCAAATGATCTTATATACCTCGGTGCTAACTTACCCTACATTCCAAATCAAATGATATTCTTCCACGATGCAATCTTTAGAAACACCGAATCCCACACATCAAACTCTAAAGGACTTCTTCTATTATTAACATAACTTTTTTGTCAGTTTTGAGCCATCTTTATTATTTCCTTGAACACTTTAACCTTATTGGTAGTAATCTGGACCAATTTAGGCCCCAAGAATTCTTGTTTCCTACTTCCTCCTAGGATACCAAAGTGCGGAAGTTCCTTCCATCCAATGCTTTAAAGAAAGCCATTTATATTGTAGTTTGATAGCTACTATTTATTTTCTAATATTCTTCTTATAATAAAAGCCTGGAGTTTTACATACATGGTTTGCCTAAGTAATGAATGAGATGCCTGATTTGAGAATCGATGTAGCTAGTTTTCGAGATGGGACAAATCATATGGGTTTTGGAAGGAAGAAGGTCTGTAAGATAAACTAATTAACTTTCACAAGAATCTATAGCTGAAAATACAGATGAGGAGGCCAATGATTTTGATGATAACAATGGTGATAGGTTTCAACCATATAGAAACCAAAGAAATATAGAGTTCAACCTCTTGAGCAATTAGACCATAGGAGAGTAGATAAGGAGGATGGATTTTAGGATGGTTTGGATAGAGATTTGGCCAGTATTAGGATGAAGATCCTGGCTTTTCAAGGAAAAGCAATCCAAAACCTTATTTAGAGTGAGAAAATACAGTGAAGTTAATTTTTAATTGTTACCATTACTCTAAGATAAAGAAAAGAAACAAACAAATCACAAATCAATTTTAAAAGGCTGTTACAATTGGTTATTTGTTAAAATTACAAATTAGGTTTGCTGACTCTTAAAATCAGTTTCTTCCATTGTAATTTGGTTCTGTTTTGGGTTGTTATAAGACTTGTCACCTGAGATCAGTTTCAGTTCATCGAGTTAGAATGAAAATCTAGGTCAATAATCCTTAGTTTTCTAATGTTATTTCATTTATTGTCTCATTTCATCTCGTTTTGTTTCATTATCCAATTGAACGCTACCATTTAACACCTAAATTGATAGCTCCTTAAAGGGATTTGTGAGTGAAACATGAGTAAAGTGTAAACATGTGAGAAAGCGAGTGAGGATATAATTTTTTCTTTTTACCATCAACATGAATTTTGTAAGATTATAAAATGTATTCTAATGAAACATTATCAATAAGGGAGAGGGACAAACATATACGGGTTCTAACTAAAAAACACAAAAGCCTAACCTATATTCTAAGGGTGGTGCAGAAGGAACTTCATTAGTTAAAAGAATTAATTAATTCTAGGCAAGCTTTAGAAAAAAAGGAGCATTAACATTGAAAGAATGCAAGATGAAAGAGAAAGGCTACTACTACTTTCATACAATGTTGTTGGAAGTGAGTGTTGGCAAGAAAAGAACTTGGAAAGCTTAACAAGAGGCTCATGAGGTATCCATTGTTCCTATTAAATACTTGAGGATGAATTTTCTTGAAGAGAGAAGGAATGATACAACCTATGCAAGGGTTGAACAATCAAATTCCAAGTTTTAACGTAATGTTATCTATTGTCCAACTTTACACTAACAAGTATAACTCTTAATCTGACTGTTAGATCGGGTTAAAATCTTACTAGAGATTGCAGAAGGTATTTTTATATATTGGATTAACATTTCAGGTCAATCAGAGTTTGATAAGGCATTACAATATATGTTAGAAGGTGCTATATAGATTTTGCTATTTGTTGCCTTTTGACTTGTGGACTTCTTATTTGAAAATGATTCTTTTCCTAATGATACAAGGATATTCAACAATTTATTTTTGAGATTTTTCTAATTCTGCAAGGATCTTTAATGAGTAGTAACATAGTTTTCAAGTGTGGCTAGGATTCTTTTAATGTTCCAAAATCAT
>Ga0325400_1004401_pt1 | contig 13033 bp, 11 predicted proteins | sample PopdelMetagenome_2_FD_205662 | JGI IMG/M metagenome (GOLD analysis project Ga0325400, IMG submission 205662) | Populus deltoides microbial communities from Bellville, Georgia, United States - Xylem-PdKOR-R1 | ecosystem: Host-associated > Plants > Phyllosphere > Stem > Wood/Secondary xylem...
TGTAGGGATTGAAAATATAGTTGAAATTATATATTTTTTAAATTAAAATGTTTTTGTTTAAAATTATTTTCTATATATTTTCAAATCATTTTAATATGTTAATGTAAAAAAGTAATTTTTTAAAATAAAAAATATATTATTTTAATATATTTAAAAACAAAAAATATTTTTAATTGCAATTCCTACAGCATTTTTTAATAATTTCGAGTGTGGGATTGCAAAAACATGGCTTCATGGGCATTTCTCCATGTGTCTACTTGCTTGTTTGACATCATGATATTATTTGTTTTTTTTTTTTTAAATTTCAATCGAGAATTGATTTCATAGCTAGAGACGCTCCATTTTTATACGTTTCCAGTTCATTCTCTCCTTGTATAGTATTTAAACTCTACTTTAACTGTTCTTAATTTAATAATTTTTTTCTTAATTAGCGATTGCTTCAGTTACAACCACAGCCCACAATTAGTTAAACAATAACTATAGCCCGACCCATTAATTAAACTGACCCAGGAAGCAACATTCACTCATAGCTTCGTCACAAAAAGCATCAAACCCTGGCGATTTTATTCCTGGTGTTTTCTATAATGGACGTCTTCAGCACGTATGATGCTTGTTCTGACAAACATTCATAACAACATAATTTGTTTCTCAACTCTATATGAGGTTTTTAATGTGGCTGAACTTTAGTATGATTTTTGCAAGTGAAAAAAAAAAATCACTTTGATATGACTAAAGCATTCCATTTCCAGAAAATTATAAAATATTTATGGAAATACCGATGAAAAAATATTATTGATAAACATAGAGAGAATTGCCAGGAAACTGACGTAGCGGAAATTTATTAATGAAAAAAAAAAAGGATCACCGTCCTTTTTTTGTGTTTTGTTCAAGTCCACGAACGAGAAATAAAAACACTAGAATCCACAAGTAAAAGGTTAATGTTTCAGAATGACAATTCTTATTCAATCAAATTAAAAAGTGTCTTCCAACGAGAAGGCGGCTTGTATTTAGAAGCTGCAAATCCTAATCCTATTAATAAAAGTACTTATAAATTTAAATAGCAAAACAGTTAAAGTCCTACTTTGAAGACGTAATTCAAGGTTCTGATTTCTAAGCAAATAATATTAGTCTGCAGGGAATCTTCAATAGGGGGAATCCATGTGAAATAAGGAAAAGAGCAGCGGGGGAGAACACGCTACTTGCTCCTGTGTTATGTTTCCCAGTAGAAGTAGGATTCCAGTTGGCCTGAAATTTATTCATTAAGCTATCCTACATCAGTCTCCCCTGCTTGAAATGAACTCGCCCTCGAGTTGATCAGGTGAGAAGGACATTTATCGGGATGATGGTATTCAAATATGTCAGCAACATTGAAGGTGGGAGATATGGTCATGTTTGCAGGGACGTCCACCACATATACATTATCGTTAATCTTCTGCAGAATCTGGAAAGAATCATGCTTCTTACGTTCAGCTTGTTATACGTCCCTACTGGCACTCGCCCTTTGCGTAGATACACCATCACGAGATCTCCTACCTGAAAATCTTTAGCTTGCCGCTTGCGGTCTGCTGCGGCCTTGTACTTGGCATTAGATTCTTCTAGGTTCGTCCGCACCTTCCCCTGAAAAGCTTTGATCCGGTCAGCCATATGCTCTGCTGCGATGCTCACACCAGGAAGTTTGGGCAGCGGTGCCAAGTCTAATGCATGTTGTGGAGGTTGGCAGTAGATAATTTGGAAGGGGGTTTTTCTAATGGACCTGTTTATCATGCTGTTATAGGCAAACTCAGCCTATGCCAACGTTAGATCCCACTGTTTAGGCTTCTCACCAGAAAGACAATGAATTAAATTTCCAAGAGTTCGGTTCACCACTTCCGTTTGGCCATCACTTTGAGGGTGGCTGGTGCTGCTAAAGTTTAGAGATGTGTTAAATCGCCGCCTAAGGTTCTTCAGAAATGACTTAAAAATTTTGTGTCCCGGTCAGAAGTGATTGATTTAGGGACTCCATGTGGGCGAACGATCTCTTTGAAGAACAAGTTAGCAACATGCACGGCATTATAAGTTTTTTTGCATGCGATAAAATGGGCCATTTTAGAGTATCTATCCACTACTACAAGGACAGAATCAACACCATGCTGGGTTCGTGGAAGTCCCAGGATGAAGTCCATTGATAGATCTTCCCAAAGGGTTGCTAGAATAGGCGGTGGCATGTACAGACTCGTATTTTGTGATTGCCCTTTGGCTGCTTGGCATGTAGGGCAACGTTTGACATGGTTTCCGATGTCTCTCTTTAGTTAGGGCTAGTAATATCTTTCCTCTGTCAGGGCCATAGTTTTATCATGCCCTAAGTGACCACCCAAACCGCCACCATGCAATTCGTATATCACTTGTTCTCGCTATGAACTCCTAGGAATACATAGCTGGTTGCCCCAAAATAAATACCCTTCTTGAATATGCATTCCTTTATGAGGGAACCCCTGCAGACACTGTGCCCAGCTATTTCCAAAGTCTTCATCTTTGACATAAATCTCTTCAAGACAGTCAAAACCAATAATTTCAGCCCGCATGGTTAGAAGTAATGCTACTCTTCTGCTCAGAGCATCAGCTAATTTATTAAGTTTCCCGGCCTTATGTTTCAAGAAAAAAGTGAACCGTTGTATGAAGGACACCCAGCATGCATGCATTCGATTCATACTATTCTGGTTGTTGATGAATTGTAGTGCATGATGATCGCTGAATAGGATGAACTCTCTCTGCATTAGGTAGTGCTCCCACACTTTTAAAGCCCGAAACACAGCATATAGTTCAAGTTCATATGTGGACCATTTTCTGGCGAGTTGTATTGAGTTTTTCGCTATAGAATGTAATAGGTCTACCTTCCTGTGATAGGGTAGCTCCAATGCCCACAATAGACATGTCACACTCCACTTCAAATAATTTGTCAAAATCTAGCAGTGCTAAAACTGGAGCAGAAGACAATTGTTCTTTAATCAGCGCAAAGCTTTGTTCTACATCGGTTCCCTAATGGAAATTTCCCTTTTTCATGCATTCAGTAATTGGTGCAATGATCCGGCTAAAATTTCTGATAAACCGCCGGTAAAACGTTGCAAGTCCATGGAAGTTACGCACCTCGCTGACATTCTTTGGAGTAGGCCAATCCCGAATGGCCCGGATCTTTTCTTCGTCGACCTTAATTCCATCAGTACTCACCGCAAAACCTAAAAATAATAAACTGTTGGTCATGAATTTGCACTTCATCAAGTTAACATACAACTTATTCTGCTGCAATACCGTCAGTACTTTCCTCAAGTGTTCAAAGTGGTCAGACTCACTTTGGCTGTAAATCAATATATCGTCAAAGTACACCACCATGAATTTGCCAATGAAGGGTTTAAGTACCTGATTCATTAGTCGTATGAAGGTACTCGGGGCATTGGTTAGTCCAAAGGGCATTACCAACCATTCGTATAAACCCTTCTTTGTTTTAAAAGCAGTTTTCCACTCATCCTCGAGTTGAATTCGAATCTGATGGTATCCATTCCTTAAGTCAATCTTCGAAAAGATTTTGGACCTGGACAACATGTCTAGTATCTGATTTTGTTAATGGCCCGACTGTCTATGCACATGCGCCAACTGCCATCTTTCTTTGGTACTAGTAAGGCTGGCACTGCACAAGAGCTCATACTTTCTTGAACCAACCCCTTTCTGATCAAATCTTCCACTTGTTCTTGCAGGATCTGATTTTATTTTGGACTCATCCGATAATGTGGTCGATTTGTTAGACTTGCCCCTGGAGTTAAATCAATTTGGTGTTGAATATCGCGCATGGGAGGTAAACTATTCGGGATTTCTGACTGTATGATTTCCTGAAATTCTGCTAGTAAGGGCTGCAGTACCTATGGGATGTTGGGAGGCTCCACCTCAATTCCTCTGCCAATTACTACTACAAAAATCTCCCTTAACTCCTTGGCCTCCTCCATAAATTGGTTTCCATTTACCAACAACACTGGCTTCTCTTTAATATTTGGTTTTACTGCAGAGAACTCCTCTCGTATGGAACCCAATACCACCTCCTGTCCTCCTGTCCTCCTGTCATGAAGACATACACATTATCACGTCCTTTATAGGTGGCATCCACGACAAACTGCCATGGCCTGCCTAGAATCATATGGTAGGCATCCATCTCAACAACATCACAAGTAATTTCATCTAGATAATTCTTCCCGATGGAGAACTGAATGCGGCAGATTTCAGTAACTTTTGCTTCTGCTCCCTGTTTGATCCAGCTGATTTTATATGGTGATGGATGTTTTTCTGTTTTTAATCCTAGCTTGGCCACCATGTTTTTTGACACTATGTTCTCACTACTGTCGCTATCAATAATAACATCACATACCTTTCGGTTGACAGTACATCTGGTGCGAAATATATTATGGCGTTGTGACTGATCTGTTTATTTTGGTGCCAGTAAAAGTCTGCGTACTACAAGAGAACATGACAGTAGTTCTCCATCATCCCTTTGATAATTTCATTCTCGTACTATTGCAGCTATCAATAATAACATCACATACCTTTCGGTTGACAGTACATCTGGTGCGAAATATATTATGGCGTTGTGACTGATCTGTTTGTTTTGGTGCCAGTAAAAGTCTACGTACTACAAGAGAACGTGCCAGTAGTTCTCCATCATCCCCTCTGATAATTTCATTCTCATCATAGGTGTAAGCTATTTCATCCTCTTCTTCCTCTACCGCTAGGTACGTTTCTTCCCCTGGTTCAATTAGATTTACTATGCTGCGCCTCGGACACTGATTTGACTGATGCCTTGGTTGCTCGCATCTGTAGCACTTGTCTGAATTTGGTCGAGCATAAGGATTCCTTGGTGCCTTCGGGGGCACTATCCCTGTAGTCTTTGCTGGTGCCTCGCTACTACTTGGCCCTTTAATGGTACTGGATGGTGGGGGTTGATTCATAGGTGATTTCCCTTTGTCTACTACAGCACCGATGGGATCAAAAAAATTCCTCGTTACAATGTTTGCCCTTGACCTGTCTAGTTGTGCCTTTGCTTTTATAGCCAGATTAATGGCTTCATTTAAGGAATAAATGGTCTGCATGGAAACACGATCTTGTATGGTCAAACGCAGTCCACCAACAAACCTACTGACTTGTTGTGTATCTGTTTCTAATAGGTTATTACGTGAAGATAATCTGTGGAATTCTTCAATATAGGCTTGCACCGTTCGGTTCCCTTGTCTACAATCCTGGTACTGTTGAAACAGTATCTGTTCATAATCGGGCGTTAAATACTTGGCTCGCAGAAGTCGCCTTATCTTTGCCTATGTTTGTACCATTCCTTTCCTCTACCGCATCCGTGTGAGTTGCAGCTGCTCCCACCAAGCAGAGGCTCCTCCCATTAGTCGATAAGCAACTAACTTCACCTTTTTATCTTCAGGGATTTCCATGTAATCGAAGAACCTCTCCACTACTGCCAGCCAGTCGAGAAACCCCTCAATTTGCAGCTGGCCATTAAAACTGGGCAAATCCATTTTCATACGGAATATTTGTGGTTCTCGCTCTCCCATATTGCGCAGTCCTTGTCAATTGTGTCGAAACATGTGTTCGACATATTCCTCATCATCACTTAGTTCATCCTCATAGGCTAATTGCCTACGTGGAATCGGATGGTGTTCACGCGTTCTTTCTCTATAATTCTCGCGACCTGCCTCCCCTTGTTGCAGGTTGTTTCCTGTTGTTAGCTTAGCAAGAGTTGTTTGAATTGCTTGTAATGATTGCTGTGTTTCTCGTTGGAAAACCCTGAATTCAGCTTGTGTGATCATACCCTCTTAATGTTTATCGTCATCAAGGGCTTCGTTTTCATTCGGGTGTTTGCCATTTGAACAAGTTAAACCTGCTTTGATACCAACTGACATAACAGAAGTCTATTAATGAAAAGAAAGAAAGGATCACCGTCCCTTTTCTGTGTTTTGTTCGAGTCCACGAATGAGAAATAAAAACACTCGAATCTACGAGTAAAAGATTAATCTTTCAGAATAACAATTCTTATTCAATCAAATAAAAAATGTCTTCTAACGAGAATGGCAGCTTGTATTTAGAAGCTGCAAATCCTAATCATATTAATAAAAGTACTTATAAATTTAAATAGCAAAACAGTTAAAGTCCTACTTTAAAGACGTAATTCAAGGTTCTGATTTCTAAGCAAATAATATTAGTCTGCAGGGAATCTTCAATAAGGGGAATCCATGTGAAATAAGGAAAAGAGCAGCGGGGGAGAACACGCTACTTGCTCTTGTGTTATGTTTCCCTGTAGAAGTAGGATTCTAGTTGGCCTGGAATTTATTCATTAAACTGTCCTACATCAGAAACATTACATTGTTGTTTTCATCGATGAATACAAAGAGAATTAATGATGAAATTCAAAGAAAGAGAAAAATGAGTAGGTATTCCCTTTTTAATTTCATTGGCAAATCTAACGTATCAATATTGTAGACAGAATTACTGATAAAGATTACCATCAGAGAATCAATTGGTAATATTTAAGTTATAACATGACATATGACCCTCCTCTCCTATTTTTTCTTCTTCTTTTATTTTTTTTAAAAAACAACACCCTCCCCCCTCTTTTTTTCACAAATTAAGTTCCCATCATCACAAATCCGGCCACCCCGACACTCAGTTTGTCAGTATCCATGTTTAGTTTTTTTTTTTGAAGATTTACCACATTAAGTAAGCAAACCTATCTATTTTTTGTTATAACTCTTTTTAGTTAATTTTTTGGTATTTTCATGTAGTATATGTTGTTTGTTTGTGTGTTTACTTGTTTTATAGTTTTTTCCTATAAAGATTTGTTGTATGAGTGTATGATCTGTACATATTAGAGTTCATTTGAGATTTTGAAAAATTATATTTATTTGTTATTTGATGAAATTGAGTTAGATTTTATAACTTAATTATTTTATAATTAAAGAAATAATAAGTTATTTAATGGGTATATTTCATATTTTATCAATGTTATTTTTAAGTTGAAAATTCTGATAAATTTGAAAGAGTTTGAATTTTTAGAGAAAACTGATAATGATTAAATGATACTATTAAAATAGATTGAATAAGTTTGAATTAAAATAATGATAACTAATTAGTTGTGTGACAATAATTTATTTAGTTAATATTATTAATGAATATATATTATCATCAATATTCTATATATATCAATATATACGATGCATCTTCTATAAAAAAAAGGTTAATGGAAAAATACTTATGTTGATGTGTACATGGAGAACCCTATGTTATTTACGAGATCATGATAGAAATGATGGCTGACTCAAACTCTAGTTTTAGCAAACTGCATGAAGTTGTAGATGATACTAGCAATTCTTATAGGAGTATGATGATGGATGTAATGATAATGAATCAAGGTTGTGGAAGTGAATGTTCAAGTATAGATGAAGAACCAAATGTAGATACAACTAAGTTTTTTGAACTTTTAAAAGATTCTAGCGAACCATGATAAGATGGATGCATAAATCACAATGAATTATTGACTATTTCACAAGTGCTCACCATCAAGTCAGATCATGGACTGAGTGAGGCCGATTATGATATAATTGATGAATAGGCGAAAAACACTTTACCTGAAGCGAATAGACTGAAAGAGAACTTCTATGTTTCTAAATCTATGATGAACCCCTTGGTCTAGGATACCAAAATATTGACACATGTCTAAACTTTTGCTTGTTGTACTATAGTGAAAATATCAATTTTACCGAGTGTAAAACTTGTGGGCATTCTCGGTATAAACCCAAAACTAGTAGGGGAAAAACTCTTGTCATATATAGAAATTCGCGATACTTTCCAATCACTTCTAGGCTGCAAAAGTTATTCATATCTTTAAAGATTGTTAAGCATACGACATGATATCATTCACATAATATGGTGGATGGAGTCATGGTGTACCATTTCAGTGGTGAAGCTTGGAAACAATTTAATAGAGTGTATTCTTAGTTTTCAATGGAACTATGAAATGTACATCTTGGGTTATGTATAATGGATTCAATCTATTTGAGTCATTTTCTACATTCTATTCTTGTTGGACGATGATACTTATGATTTACAACTTCCCACTAGGGATGTGTATAGGACCAAAGTTCATGTTCTTATCTACAATCATACCTAGTTTTAATACTTAACCAAAGTACACCATGTTCTTATTCATATCTTCAAAGATTGTTAAGCATATGACATGATATCATTCACATAACATGGTGGGTAGAGTCATGGTGTACCATTTCAGTGGTGAAGCTTGGAAACAATTTAATAGAATGTATTCTCAGTTTTCAATGGAACCATGAAATGTATATCTTAGGTTATGTATAATGGATTCAATCTATTTGAGTCATTTTCTAAATTCTATTTTTATTGGACGATGATACTCATGATTTACAACTTTCCACTAGGGATGTGTATGAGACCAAAGTTCATGTTCTTATCTACAGTCATACCTAGTCTTAATACTTAACCAAGTTGGAATACAGATGTTTGTCTTTGAATGTTGATTGATGAGTTGAATCAGTTATGATCATTCGAGAATTTGATGTGTGATATCTCAGGGAAATAAAATTTTCAGATGACGATAGCTTTGATGTGAATTATTAATGATTTTCCTACATATAAGATAGTTTCTAGTTTGAGCACGTATGGAAAACTAACTTGTTCATACTATATAAAAAATAACAAGGCCTTCACTTTAACAAATAATGGTAAAACATCTTTTTTTTTTTATTGTCACTAGATATTCTTGCCAATCAATCATAAGTACATAAAGAATAAAAGAGACTTCTTTATAGGTAGAGTCAAAAGGGATGTTTCACCATCGATACCGTTGGGTGAAGAACTGCAAGAAGTGGTCTTGCAGTACAAGGGCATTGTGTTTGGTTTTCAATTTGGTAGATAAAAAACAATGTGTTTGAAAATATTTTTAACACGATGATGGACACGAAAGGTATGACAAAGGACAATATGAAAGCTAAAATGGATATGCCTTTTTTTTTGTCACTGTAAGAATATGAAGTTGGTTTAATGTAGGCCATGAGTTGCAAAGCCCAAATCCAACTTCTTTTTTAGACAAAAATATATAATTACTTGTCTATTAATGACTTAAAAGTTTGTATTTCTTAGTAAATATGCTTCAAACATATCTAGATTGATAAATTTAGAGGATGACAGATTGTATGGAAAGAAGAGTCATGACTGTCAAGTGTTTATGAAACACACGTTTCATTTTCTTACATGGATTTACTATAAAAAAAAATATGGGATGCACTCTTGGAGAATAATAATTGTTTTAAAGATATATGCTTTAATAAGTTGTATACCCAACACATGAAGAAGGTTGAAACGAATATTGTTCAGACTATTTGGAAACTTAAGATGATATTCTCTCCTTCCTTCTTCGACTCTATAAAATATTTACCCATACATTTATCATTTAAGATAAAAATTGGTGGTCTTGTCCAGCATTGATGGATGTATGAATTCGAGATGTTAGGGATTGCATATGTATCCTAAGTAAATTTTTTCTTTTTTTATTTAAAATATTCATTTATTCAATATCTATTTAATTCCATAAAGATATTTATTCAACCTAAAGAAAAAAGTTAAAAATAAGGCATTGTTGAGGCTTCGATATTTAAACTTATATTGTTGAAGAGATCTCAATATTTGTCTTGAACTGTTTTGAGTCTCACTTGAAAATAAGAATCAACTGGGTTTCATGATATGATGATAGTAGGGAAGTGCCTTTAAGTGAGAATTTGTCAATATTTTTCCATCCTGAACGACTTTTATATATATAAAAAAAATACAGTGAGAGAAAGATACTTGATATAAATCGAATTTAGACATTCACATAATTATGTGCTATTTAATTGTGAAGAATTGAGACCTTTTATTTAGTAAGTAAATTAAAAGTACAAATTTGCTTTTTTGTTTTACTTTAATTCTAATTTATTTTTTATTTGTATTGTTCTTTTATTTTTTTTAAAAAGCAATCACATATAATATAAATGAAATTACCAATAGAATTTAAAAAACCAATGGAATTACCGACAGATTAAGTCTCTTGAAGAGTTTCAAAAAGTTGGAAAAAATTACAGGTCTTGTCACTATTGATGTAATTCTCTGACGAATTAATTCTGTTGATAATATGCATATAATCACTGATGGATTTACCAACAATTTATTCTATTAGTAATACACCATAATCATTGATGTATATACCAAGATAATTAATGCCGGTAATTTTTTTGGTTTGGCGCAATCTTTTCGTTAGTAAATCTATTAGTGATTATATTACTAACAAAATGATTGATAGAATAGAAATCACCGATGATATTTTTTCCGGTAACATGATTCCTTCTGTTATTATATTAGTAATTTTATTTCCAATGAAATCACTGTTTAAACATTGACAAAATATTTCATCGATGATATACAATTTTCTAGTACTATTATGAGGCATCATAAAAAATAATTGAACTTTATTTTCAAAATCATTACAAACATTACCAATTCTCCTATTTAATTACTCTTGTTTAAAATCCATCCAATAATAAAAACATTCGACTTATAAAAGGAAAAGAATAGGGTAATTAGCATAAGATGCATACCAACCATGATGCAATTTGGGTTGTAATGGTATTAGAAGTCCAAATTATAGTTGTTAAATTAGACTCGATAGAATGATTTTGAAAACTCAAAATCTGGTGTCTAATCCAAGTAGGTTTTCTAATTAAATCGAACAAGACATTGAATTGATGAAACTTGGTGGACTTGATTAAGGTTTTAGTGATTTAATTGACATGATCAAATTAACTTGGTTGAGTTAACACCAAGAAAAAAAAATATATCATCATTTTACTAAAAACAATTAACTTGAGTTAACTCAGTAAATTATAAGTTAATTTAATAATTCAATAACCTATAATCTTTTTAAAGTTAATCCATGAGTATGATTCAACAACCATGATCCAAACAATAAAAACGTGTAAAAAAGGAATGTTGCCTTTATCATAAATATGGGCTTGTTGTATTTTACCTTACTTTTGATGGTTAGCTTGTGCATGCATTTAATATTGGAATGGCTACTAAGGAATTTACCGACCTAAATATACAGTGTTAAAAACAAAAAGCTTATGACAAAAGCACACTATAAATTTCCACTTTTCAATCATCTGAACTTCTTAAGTATATATGTTGAGAATCAATACTTCTCTTGAGATTGGTAGATAATAAAATCAACTCTTTATTGTTCCAATTTGTCCTTCAATAAGAAGAAAAAAGCACCATGAAGCTCGCAATCCATGTGCATGTGTAAAGATCCATTTCTAATTGATTAATTTAATAGATATCTAAATTTTTTGTTTGTTTAATCACCAATATCAATTCTTAAAAAATAGGCCCCCTTTGACAATCTCAATTAGTGGGAGAATATATAAAGTTATTGGGATAAATTGAGTAATTAGCACATAAAAAATCAATAAAATAGCGAAGTAACACAAAATGAAATTTTTTTGACGGAATAACACAGTTTGAGAATGTCGCGGTTAAGCGTGGCATTTCAATAATATCACATTTCAAAACCGTGATATTTGCCTAAATATCATTGTTATGAACCATAACATTAATTAGCAGACCATTTTGAGAAATAACTAGACATAAAAAAAGTAGTTGGACAATAGACAAAATGGTCTGAATTTTTTGAGAAACGGTTGGATCGTTTTGGCTACTATTTAGTTTTGATTTTTTTTTTTGTATTTTGAACCTGAAAAAATTTATAAAATCATAGTTTTTATTAATCTGAAACTTAATTTACTTTATGATTTTAGGGAGTTGTAAATTTTATAATTTTAACAAAATTTGGATAGAGTTTTTCCTATATATGAATATATATCTAAAATTTCTTTCTATTTAAAAAGACTTGCAAAAAACTACAGTAACCCAAATCACTGAATTCTATCTAAACTTAATAAATTCTCACATTTTACGACCACAAGTAGCCCCAAGAATGCATAAGAAAAAAAAAATATACATTTTAAATGAATAAAAAATAATTCATGCTATCTAATATTCAAGTAATCCTAAATTATTGAAATAAAAATCATTTATCTATTTATATCTACGTCATATACTAGATGATCTGGGCACATTAGTAGTACGACTGGATCCAGCTTCTACACCTATCTAAGTAGTCTTGTCCCCTGCCACGACATCATCAAGAGTTAACCACTCTCTAAAGATATCAAGTCCAGTGCGACATATATTTAACCACCGGGACATAATGATGTGAACTTCACTTTTTGTCAGTATTATGAAGATAAGATGCAACCTTTCAATCCTCCTATAGCATGAAACCAACCTAATATTGATAAAATATTAAAGTTAAATTAAAAGATCAATACATAGAGCCTCACGCATAACATTTTATAATTATGAAAAGATTTGATTACCTACGGGATTTTGAATTCTTTGGGTATGTTGCTCATGTATCCAGGTGATGAAACTTGCTCGGGATCTGGAGTAATGATTCGATATGTGATACTTATATACCAAATCATATACTCCTCATTTGTAATCACGAGATGCATCTCTATAAATATCTCATTTCTTCGTGCATAAAATTGGTACAAGATAATATTGAGTTATGGTGTGCAATGCATTACTTGTATCGATGTCGACTAGAATGTGTTGTCTATAGCTAAACTGTCGTATTACCCAGTCTGAGCAATGTGGCTTGACCATCTTAAAAAAAATCAGCAGGACCACTAATGTCCACATATCCATCCCGCTAGTGTAAACTACCAGAACAACTACTAATCTGTTATCCGAGTAGGCATTCATATGACTTGTAGAATTTAAGTTTTTTAAATATCAAACAACAATAATTTAGTGAAATGTAATGATTTTTATTAAACAAATGATTTAAAAAAAAATACTTGGATAACAAGTCATCTATCTAACCCGC
>Ga0325400_1004402_pt1 | contig 13031 bp, 4 predicted proteins | sample PopdelMetagenome_2_FD_205662 | JGI IMG/M metagenome (GOLD analysis project Ga0325400, IMG submission 205662) | Populus deltoides microbial communities from Bellville, Georgia, United States - Xylem-PdKOR-R1 | ecosystem: Host-associated > Plants > Phyllosphere > Stem > Wood/Secondary xylem...
ACTTGATTTTTATTGGATTATCTTTGTCTCATGACCCGAGTTGTGGATTTGACGGGTTAACCCAATTGACTCATTTTCTCTCTCTTTTTTTAATTGACTTTTTTTTTCAATTTCATCAATTAATATTATTATTTATTGAAAATTAGGCTTCATTATTTATTTCAGTTTGTTTTTCATTAGGTAATCTTAGTTTCATGACCCGAGAATAGTGCTTAACAATTAACTCAGGTTTACTTGGCTTGTTTTTTATGTTATTTTTTTATTAAGATTTTTACAAATTTTATCGTTCCACATTAGATCCGACGATGGAGATTGAAAATCAAGTTTTATAATTTGTTTTAAATTTCTCTCTATGGGGTTATCTTAATCTCAAGACCAAAGTTACAAATTTGACAGGTTAACCTGGGTTAAATTATATAATTTTTTTTATTTTTTTTCTTTAAGGTTATGGGTCATGAGTTTGGTGGATTGACTCAAATTGTTTTTTATGTTTTTTTTTTTAATTGATTTCTTTTTTAATCTAATTCTTCAATATTGGGTTGGTTAAGGATTAAAATTTATAATTTGTTTATAATTTTTTTTCATGGGGTTATCTTGATCTTATGACCTGGGTTGTAAGTTCGACATATTAACTCGGTCATTTTTTAGGTCATTTTTTCATGGATTATTTTTCAATTTCATCCTTCAATATTGGGTTGACTGAGAATTATGCTTCATAATTTATTTTGATTTACGTTCTATAGAATTATTATAGTCTCATAACCCGGGCCATGAATTTAACACGTTAACCCGGGTTGTTCTAGGTCAATTCAATAGGTTATTATTTTAATATCATCTTAAAATTTTATTTAGTCAAATATTGTTTTCATGGGTTGTATGGGTTGTTTTTGGACCAGTAAAATCATCTGAGTTACTTTAGGTAAACAATCATATGATTTAATTTTTTCCCTGCTAAGAAAAAAACATTAGCAATATTTGAATATTGTTGTTACGTTCAAGAAAAATTTGACTTGACCCGCAGTGTAGTGCGAGATAATCATCTAGTAATAACTAAAATTCCTAACTAATTTTTAGATATTTTTGGATAATAAATTAATTTGTAATATGAAAAATAACTATTACTCTAAATATTTTATCTAAGATAAATTGTATTGGGCTTGTTTTTAATAATAAAAATATATATTGTGCTCTTGTTAAGACTTAGCTTAAACTAATATTAATCCTAAAATAATGATTTTGAATCTATGTCTAATAAGATAGCCTAATCCTTACTTTTACAATATGGATGTTGGACCTGAGAAGAAGGTGAAAATAAATTGGTCTTCAAGCTCATTTCCCTTTATTATGTTTAAAATGGGTCTAAAGACCTCCACTCACACCTATATATGCCCAAAGAATAAGACTCATTTAAAGGTTTGGTTTAACATAAATCACACAAGCAAATTATTTTTATTTTTAAAATAAATAAATAATTGTTTTAACATTTAATTGACAAGACTTGTTTAATCACCACTGTCAATGACTTGTTTCATTGAAAAACAAATCTAAAAAAACCTACACACACAAACATGCCTATTTAAAAAAAAACAATCATTAAAAACCTTTTTATTGTAAATTTCTTCCCAAATAAAAAGAAATGCATCTATGTATAAAGATCAAACTTCCACATATAAAATAAATAAATAAAACCTTAAATATGAAAATCACTCAAATAAATATTTAAATAATAAAATGAGAGAATAAATAGCATTTTTACCCTTGTAAAACACAAAAAAAAACTTGAAACAGTGGTGGCGAAAGACGATCATGCGCTAGGAGCGAGGCAAACAAAGATAGTAGTGGTGCATGTCATGCACAAGCTAGAAGCTGGGCAAACTGTAGGTGATAGATTTACACACTAATAACTTAGAGGGCGTGTGAATAGCAAGATAGAATGTATCGACACTTTATCTACCTCTCTAAGTCGGGGGTGGGGATCAATATCGCCTAAAACATGAGGTAAAACCTCATGAAGCTTCAATGAATTCCCTCTCTCTCTATTGGTTCACCATCGCTAGAGGTTGCTTTTTATTGCGTTTCTCCAACAAGAGAGGGGAAAAGTGAATAATGCTAGTTATAATTGTTGTGGGGTTGTCCCTGTTATCTTTTTTCTAATTATGATGAGTGATGAAGGAGGCAATGATGGTGGCTTCTTAGGATATAGTCTTTTTTCTTCTTCTTTTTCTTTAGCAAAAATGTTTTTTTATCTAGTTTCTTTGTTTTCTTTATGTTTTCTTTGTGTGTTCTTTCATGATTTTTTTTTTGTGTTTTAGTTTTCATAGGCTACTCCCATCTAAATATTTTTATATCTCTCTAGTTTTCTCTCTTTTTTTTTCTATGGTTTCTTTCCTAATGTTTTTTTTTATGCTATCATCCTTTTGTATGTACCTAGTGTGGCTTATTTATAAATCATTCATCTAAATATTTTTATCTCTCTAGTTTTCTCTCTCTTTTTTTTTCTATGGTTTCTTTCCTCGTGTTTTTTTATGTTGTCATCCTTTTCTATGTACCTAGTGTGGCTTATTTATAAGTCGTTCCTTGTTTATCCTCCTAACTCTTCTTATCACTCATCTTCCTTTTATTTTTATCTCTGAATATCTTAATCTCCTTTCTTTTTTATCCTATACTTGTGGAGAAAGACATAAACTCTTATTTTGATTTTGGTCCTTTTTTTTATCATCACTTCAATCCCTATTTTTCTTCTTTTTTTATTTTTCTCAATTTGTTTCTGAAAAATATATATTATAAAAGGGGTAAAAATAGGTTATTACAATTGCATTCTTCTTACAATATTTACAATATAAAGACATTGGAGAATTTATTTTCTTTTGACTTTATATAATAAGTTTGTACAAAAACTACAAGAAAGTGCTCGAAAAATGAAAGAATGTTTTGAAAATATTAGGGAAACAATGTTATATACATGAAACTTAAATAGATTAACTCAAAAGGTGACCAACCTAAATAATAAACTTAAAATTATAAGAAAATTAAATGTGTTAACTCGAGAGGAGACCAAGTTGAACTATAAATCTAAAATGATAAGAAAATTAAATAAGTAAACTTAAGAGGCAACCAACCTTCGTTAGAAATCTAAATGGGTAAGAATCTTAAGCGTGTTAACTTGAGATATGATCAACCTCAACAAGAAATCTAAATAGAAAGAATCTTAAATGGATCAAATTGAGAGGCGACCAACCTTAATAAAAAATCTAAAATGGTTAGAATCTTAAATGGCACAACTCGAGATGCGACCAACCATAACATGAAATCTAAAATAATTAAAAATTTAAATAGGTAAACTTGAGAGGTGACCAACCTCAATTGAAAATCTAAAATGGTCAATTTCAGCAGCTATTAGCCTCAATTAGAAAGTCTAAATAGATCAACTTGAGAGTTAACAACCTCAATTAGAAATATAAAATGAGCAACTCGAAAGGCAACCAACCTTGACTAGAAAATCTAAATAGATCGACTTGAGATGAAACCAACCTCAACTCAAATATAAATGGATCTACTTGAGAGGTGACCAACCTCAACTAGAAAATCTAATTGGGTCAACTTGAGAGATGACCAACCACAATTATAAATCTAAAATAGCATCTCGATTATATAGTTTAGTTTAACCTACTTGATTATGATATTCTACTATAAACCTCCAAATTTATAAAGTTTAAACCTCTTTATAACGGGGTTGAAACTTTTAATTCTAGGGCTAGAACTTTCTAATTATAGGGTTTAAAACTTCCTGATTGTATGGCATGAACTTCTTAATTGTAAGGCTTGAACTTCTTGATTGAAGGACTTAAACATCCTAATCACAAGGCTTGAACTTGTTTTCTGTTTTTTCTTTGATATCATCTTGTGCACAATAAATGATTTTGATTTTATATCCAAGTGATACTTCCCAAAATTGAGGGACATACACCAATTACATATTTTTTAAAAGTTTAATCTTTTTTTATGACATCAACATCTTCAAAGATCTTGACTTTAGGAGTCTCTCTAAATTCGATCACTAGTTTGTTTGATTGTTTAAGAGATATATGCTTACTACAAATTTGTCTTCTTATTTTTTCCAGATGAGTATGGTTCATCCATCTTCTTACCTTTGCATTCAAGTGCAATCTCAATCTTAAAGTATTCACTCATCATTACTCATTTCCCATCATCAAAATTATGATGTCTAGCTTTTAGCCTAACTTGAATGGCATCAAAAATGTATTTGTAGCTTGAGATATGATACAAAGAGTATATAGTGATCCAATTTGATAGATTTGCTTTGACCAATCCTAATCCCATTAGGATTTCTTATTCAAGTTGGATTCCTAAGGTAATTAGGATTTGCACTTCTTAGCTCCAATGACTTATTCCAATGTGCTCTTCTAGTTCTTGTCTTGAAATTATGCTAAAAATACTTCATTTGGCTTCTTTTTACACTTTATGTCTCCATAGCACTTTTAAGCACAAAATATGCTTAAAAGACTAAGAATGAGATACTAAAAAGATAAAATAATATAAGTATTTTAAATTCTCTTACACTTAGATCTTGCATGCTCTTGAGCAAGGAATAAAAAAGTCAAAGATAATAGACAAAATAAGACTCGAAACTCGAAAAGAAAAAAAAACTAATGACTCAAAATAAAAGCAAGTAAATTAAAAATAAAGCTAAGTTGAAACCACCTAAGCATTAAATTTTACTTGCAATCTCCTAACAACATCAAAGAGTACAAGCATTGTAGGTAAGAAACAAGTTCAAAGAGATTCAAATATAAAATTTCATGAATTTATTCATAATGCAACTTTCAAACATTCCTTACATTTTAGAACTTAAATGAAATGCATGTCATACCAAAATAGTAAGTTCTCTTTTTAGTATACAATCTAACACTCAAGTGTTTATAACTTATGTGTTTCCACTCAAATTCATTTAATGTTATGATCTATTATATGCTTGCTCTTCAATTTTATCTTTATTACTAAGTATTACATGGCACACATGAATCAAATGGTCTTTATTCATTCAAAAGTTATGTATTTCCAGAAGTTGTTTAATGTCTTATAAAGACTACATTGACATTACATGTATGCATGAACATGATAAAGGCATGAAGGAATTTAACTATTTTGAATCTAAAAAGCAATTTAAAGCATGTTATTTATTAATAAGCTATTATTTATCTTTTCTTTGCTTTACCTATGTTTATAAGACTTAACTTTTTATATGTTTTCTTTTTTCTAGCCAAAAGACTAGTAGAACATATGTGTTATGTTTATATGGGTTTATGGTTAGATATTCTGAGAAAAAGTAGTTATTTGATGGATATTTGCGTTGAGTTTGAGTATGATCAATTTTGGCCAAATCAATTAAAAAATTAAAATAAAAAAGCCAAAACATGTTATTGATAAAAGAAATAAAAGAAAACAAATTCTCTTTGTGAGTTTAATGAGAATATATTGTGGGGATTTGAAATCAAAAGAACTGAAGTATTTATGCTTTTATAATGATGAATATGTGCTTTTATAATGATGAATATGTGTACTCTAATGATTAAATGTTGTTGAGTTCATCATTTTCATGTTGTAAATAGATTATTTGGTTATTTAACATTTTCTTTACCTTTATTTTACCTCACCTTAACCACAACCCCATTACAACCTTGAATAAAGATATTTTAATTCATGTGTTACATGTAACATGTAGTAGTGGAGATAGGATTAAAGAGCAAACATATGATAGATTATAATATTCAAAGAATAACACTCATCAAATAATCATGTTAGAGGCTCAAAAGCTTATAAAAAGTAAAACCATATACTAAGTGAGCATGATATACTTTCAAAGTCAATCCCTAAACCAATTAAGCTTCAAATATTACAAGTAAACTCATTCATTCAATTTATACCTTCATCAAATACAACTAGGTTGAACCCATCATACATATTTCCCATCAATCATTGAGAGATCAAATGATAAAATTAAACACTAAGGGTTTGAAATAAAAATCCAATAGAACCTTTTATTTTATTTTTTCATTAAAAACAAACACTCATGTCCAAAGTAAAGTAAATTGCATATGCAAAGGAAAACACCCAAACACGAACAAGTATGGCTAAAATAGGTAAAACATGCATAATCACACAAAAATAAAAAGAAGATGAAAATAAAAGAGAGAGGAAAAGGAAATTTTTTTATTTTGTTTTTGTATGTTGGGTTGCTTCTCAATAAGCTCCTTTCTGTATTGTCTTTTGCTCGACTATATACCCATGTTAAGATTTGGCCAAATTAACCCCTACCATAATACCTTCCTTAAAACCTTCATAAAATTATTTCAAGCATGAATGAAAAAGAACTTTATGCCTAAACAAGAAATTTGCATCTTTTTGCTAACAATTTGTATAGGGAAAAATGCTATTTTTGAAAAGTTCTTGATAAATATTCGATATAAACTTGTATTTCTAGGAACAAAACAAACTTCCCACATGCTCGGGGGATAAGACAAGGATAAGATAATATATATCTTAGCTTTATAAACTTTCTAACCTCTAACAAAAACTACATGCCCGAAAATTATCCATTCTTCAACCATAAAATGACACTTTTTATAATTCAAAATAAGGTTAGTGGAACATATTTTAAAAATAAGAGTTAAGTTTTCAAGACATACATTAAAAGAATTATAAAAAAAAGTAAAATCATTTGTAAAAATTTATTTGATTCTTTTTTTATAGTTTAAAAATATACTCATCATGTAATTTTGTAAAGTAGCAAGTGTATTGCATAAACCAAAAGACATGCAAATTCAAACACTTAAAATTAATTATTTGTAATATAGAAAGTAAAGGTATTATCATATAGAGATACAAGTATTAGAATTAAATTACTCAATCAAGACAAGCCATTTAAGTTTAAATTAAAATAAACCAAGAAAAGTTGCAAGTTTTAAATCTAAACATACATCAATTCTGAAAGTAACAAAAAATAGGGTTATTGTTTATGATCTAAGCAACTAAAACAAAATAAATAAATTCTAGAAATAACAAGTAAACAACAAAATGTGAAAAAAATAAAAAAAAATATTTTTTTTATAAAAAGTATTCCTCAAGGATAATTAACCATCAATCATTGAGTTTAGATATGTTTTCTAATCTGATTTATGATAATAAATAAATCAACCATGAAAAACAACAAGTTTGTTTTACCTATTCTTACTTTTTAGTTAACCTAACATTCATGCATCAACTAACCCTAATCACACAACAACTTTCATTAAGCTTATAAGATTTAATTACATGATAACATTGAGATCAAGTTAAGTGCAATTGATTAATGATAATTAAACATGCATAAATAGTTAATTTAATCAAGACTTATGTTTTTCAAGTAACAAATAATCAACCATGAGTTTGAAATTAGATACTCCTCCTACTTAAGTTAACTAGTCATAAATCTATCATAAACTAATAACTAGCAATAGATTTAAAACCAAAAATATATGATGTGTATTATATAGAATTTTAGTCATCATTAAATTTAATCTTAGAAAAACATAAGATATCCATGCATCACAATCAGATATAAAATAATTTTAAGTAGAAATCCTCAAGATAATTTAAAATGCAAGGTAACAACCTTTTGAAACTGAAAACTAAGCTTGCAGTAAATTCAAAAAAGGAAAGAGATTAAAAAATAATAATTTTAAAAATGATAAAACACCTCATTATCCTCTCCTATGTTCTGAATGTGATCTCCCATTTTTTAGAGGTTAAAATTGGTTATATATGGAGTTGATAAGGTGAAGAAGTTTCCTAGTTAATAACTAACTCATAATCAGATTACTTTAAGGTTTCCTTGTACTAACCCAACTTTAATGACTTATGAATTGACTTTGGTCTTCTAAAGATGTTTCCTGATCACGTGGGACCATTTCCATATCATTAATGGTTTACCATGTCATCATCCCACCATGAAAAGATTGTGTTAGACTGGTGCTAATTTGTTGTTAGATTTTAAACTTGATTTCAAATATGTTGTTCTCTCTCATTTGAATAAATTATTTGGCCTACTATATATGGATGAGAAGCTTGAGATGTCTAGTTTTTAGCCTAAGTTGAATTGTAACAAAAGTCTATCTGTAGCTTCAGATATGGTCCAAAAAGTACATATTGCTCTAGTTTGATATTGTAGCTCTGACCATCTCAATCCCACTAGGATTCCTTATTCAAATTGGATTCCTAATGCAATTAGGATTTACATTTCTTAGCTCCAATGACTCATTCCAATGTGCTTTTTTTTGTCCTTTACTTGTAATTGTGCTTAAAAAATGCTCCATTTAGCTTCATTTTACACTTTATATCTCCATAGCACTATTAAGCACAAAACAAGTTAAGTAAGTTATTGTGAAACATAAAACATTCATACAAACACTAAGAATAAGGTGCTAAAAAGATAGAATAATATGAGTGTATCAGCGACCCGAGTCATGAGACCATGATAATCTTATAGAAAGCAATTTAAAATAAATTTTGAAGTATAATTCTCAATCAACCTAATATTGATGAATGAAAGTGGAAAAGTAAATTCATTTTAAAAAGACGACAAAAAAAAGACCCGAGAGAATCTAGATTAATTTGTCAAACTCGCGATCTTAGTCATCCAACCTATTGGCTTCAATAACATTTTCTATGAAATTATTTTCTATTTAATTATATAACAAAAAATAAATGCTAGCAAAATTGCGCACCAATAAAATGCTAGGATGTTCATCTAAGACCGTGATTATCCTATAAAAAATAAACCAAAACAGATCACATGAATAATTCAAGATCAACCAAATGTTGAATAATAAAACTGAGAAAAAATTCATAATTAAAATCTGACATCAAAGGATAAAATGAAAATAAAATAGAAAAAAATAAAATAAAAACAGGTCAAACGTACGAGTTCAAGTGGCCTAGCACAATTGGGCCTTAAAAGAAAAGCTCAGCCTACACTCCTGGGGATTATATTTTTTTTTCAAGTGGCCTAGCATAATTGGGCCTTAAAAGAAAAGCTCAGCCTACACTCCTGGGGATTATATTTTTTTTTCAAGTGGCCTAGCACAATTGGGCCTTAAAAGAAAAGCTCAGCCTACACTCCTGGGGATTATATTTTTTTTCTTTATTAAATTGGGCAAACCACACGTCATTTACAACCTAGAATCTGTCTATCATAGAGGTGGTTGGAAAATCAGGAATGATGATTTTGGAGTTAAAAATTCATTTTCAACCTTTTGACTCGAAAACACACGTTTCAAGTCAGGTGAAGACCAAAAAGTACCTCAATGGAATTTTTCTCATTGTATAGAACTCATTGACACCAAGATCAATATTTTTAATGGTTGAAATTGGGCTAACCAACACTTTCTCTGTTCTTTCACCTTTTTGGCGTCCTCCTCCCTTCTCTCTCTAATTTATAGACTAAAATGCAAAGGAATTAAAGTACTAGAAAAAAAGAAGTAAAAATCTCATTAAACATGGATTAAAAATGATAAAAATCTTTAAGAATTAAGAAAGCTAAAAAGGTGCCCCTGCTACAATATTTTTAATCTTGTATAGTGAAAAAAGAAAAGAAAAGCTTTTAGTTTCCTGGAAGATTCAGAACTCAATTTGGGCAAAGCATGTAATTTGTGTTAAATAATATTTATGTAGTCTTATTTATTAAGGATAGAATAGTATTTTCAGTTTAACCTATATATACTTTATTTATATTTAGGTTAAGACCAAGCATTCATAAAAATATAGATTATTCAGAATTCTAGCCTCTTTTTTGTGTTTGATCTTAATTATTTTAACATGGTATCATAGCTGGTTTTATGGAACGAGGCTTAATCCCAAACACAGCTTTGTGGATCCAACTTGATATTTCGTCTTCCACTCAGCTTTTGTAATTTGTTATTTGCGTTCAGTTTCTGCAAATTTGTTTTGTGTTTTGGAGTAATTGTATAATTTTAAGAAGATATTTCACTACCAGAAAACCGATAAATACAGCTTCATAGATCCAACTTGGTATTTCGTCTTCCACTCAGCTTTTGTAATTTGATATTTGCGTTCAGTTTCTGCAAATTTGTTTTGTGTTTTGGAGTAATTGTATAATTTTAAGAAGATATTTCACTACCAGAAAACCGATAAATACAAATAGAAATACTGAGGGAATATTTCTGTCAGTAAATTTCTGAGGGATTTTATCGACGGAAATATTCCCTCGGTATATACCGAGGGAATTATGGTGGGAAAAAAAATTAAAACAAAGCAAAAAAATGATGATGTGTAAGTTTTTACCAGCGAAATTACAGATGGAATTTATTTCATCGGTAAATCTATCGGTAAACTTGTTTACACTGTTCATCATGTCAATTACAAAGGGAATCACCGACGGACAAAATCCATCGGTATTTTTTAGAGAGCTCAAGAACTGTTCACTTTCCAATTGCACTGTTAAGTATTGTTCTTTACGGACAAAATCACCGACGGAATGAGAAGTCGTCGGTGTTATTTTGCGGTTTTCTGAAAAAATTCAATTGATTTAAAATTTTCATTTAAATATTACAGACGGAATCACCGACGGACTGAAAAATCGTCGGTAATTGTTGGCGGTTTCTAAAAACTTTTTATGAAATTGAAAATTTAAATTAAATATTACCGACGGAATAATTAAAAAAATATTAATATTCAATTATCCGTCGGTAAATCTGACGCTAACGCACCCTAATAAAAAACCTGAGTCCCTTTATTTCACAAGAGACAGACTTATTTCTTCTTCTTTACTACTTCTTCTTCTTCTTCTTATTCTACTTCTACTCCTTCTTCTTCACTATATGTAAAAAACATCAATATCTATTTCTTTCTCTTCTTTTCTCTCCTCATCTCCTTCTCTTGTCCTCCATGCTTAGGTATGTCTTCTTCTTTTTTCTTCTTTTATCCTCTTAGTTTTTTTTTTAATTAATATGCTTTACAAAAAAAAATTTTCTCTCCTTAGCTGCACTTGCAACTACATTAAGGTAAGATTTTTCTTCTTTTTTCATATTTTTTTCACTATATTTGTTTTTTATTTTATTTTTAATTGTTTTGTTCTTAATAATTGTATAAATGTTGTTGTGAGATTTGTTTTTTCACATGAGATCAATTTTTAGTTAATTTATTTAAAGGATTTTTAAATTTTTAGCAATTGCAACTTCATTTTTTTCATATGAATTTTTTTTGTTGAATTTATTTTTTCGTTTTATTTATTTGTTGCAAATTTGTTTAAGCTGATTTTTTTATTTGTTTTTCAAGCATTTTGAGTATATATTATACAATGTTGATTTATGTTAATTTAATTATTTTATAATTTTATAAAATGAAATTTTTAAATGTTTTTAAATAATTACCGACGGAATTGCCGATAGAATTTCCATCGGTAATTCCGTCAGTAAATCCATTGGTAATAAAAAAATTATTATCGAGGGATATACCGACAAAATGAAGCAGGTAATTTTATTTTTTTATTTTCGATGGATTTACCGACGGACAAAAAATTACCGATGAATGATTCACCGACGGAGCATTTCCGTCGGTGATTCCATCGGTAAATTAATTACCGATGGAATATGTGTCTTACGCCAACGAAAAAATTTCGTCGGTAAAACTGTTAAATCTTGTAGTGTTTGTTTAGTTTCTGCAATCTCTGTTCAGTTTCCGCAATTTGGTATTTTGTTTTCCGCTGCTTTTGCATTCTGGTTCTCTGTGATTGTTGATTATGGTTACTGAAAGAGATGATTCGCTTCAGTCTGTGAGTGTGAGGTTGGATGGGAAGAACTATTCATATTGGAGCTATGTAATGAGAAATTTTCTTAAGGGTAAGAAGATGTGGGGGTATGTTAGTGGAACTTATATGATACCTAAGAATATTGAGGAGGGGGATGTTATTTTGATAGATACATGGGAAGCAAATAATGCAAAGATCATTACTTGGATCAACAATTCTATTGAGCATTCGATAGGTACGCAGTTGACGAAGTATGAGATAGGAAAAGAGGTTTGGGATCATCTATAAAGGTTATTCACACAATCAAATTTTACAAAACAATATCAATTAAAGAATGACATACGAGCTCTTCATCAGAAAAATATGAGTATTCAAGAGTTTTATTCTGCTATGACAGATCTTTGGGATCAATTGGCTCTTACAAAATCGACAGAATTAAAGGCATGTGGTGCCTATATTGAGCGTAAAGAGCAGCAATGATTGGTACAGTTTTTAACAGCACTTCGCAGTGATTTTGAAGGACTTAGAGGTTCAATTCTGCATCGTTCTCCACTGCCTTCTGTTGACTCTGTTGTCAGTGAGTTATTGGCTGAAGAAATACGTCTTCAGTCTTATTCTGAAAAGGGAATTCTTTCTGCTTCAAATCCTTCTGTACTAGCAGTACCTTCTAAGCCATTCTCTAATCATCAGAATAAGCCTTACACAAGGGTTGGCTTTGATGAGTGCAGTTTCTGTAAGCAGAAAGGTCATTGGAAGGCTCAGTGTCCTAAGTTGAGACAGCAGAATCAAGCTTGGAAGTCTGGCAGTCAGTCACAATCTAATGCTCATCGACCACCTCAGGGTTATAAACCACCACACCACAATACTGCAGCAGTAGCTTCCCCAGGCCCTATTACTGATCCTAATTCTTTGGCTGAGCAATTTCAGAAGTTTCTCTCCTTGCAGCCACAAGCAATGTCCGCTTCTTCCATAGGTCAGTTGCCTCATAGTTCCTCAGGTATGTCACACTCTGAATGGGTCCTGGATTCTGGTGCTTCCCATCATATGTCTCCAGATTCCTCATCTTTTACCTCTGTGTCTCCTTTGTCCTCCATTCCTGTTATGACTGCTGATGGCACTCCTATGCCCTTAGCAGGTGTTGGTTCTGTTGTCACACCTCACTTGTCTCTCCCTAATGTTTATCTTATTCCAAAACTCAAATTGAATC
>Ga0325400_1004403_pt1 | contig 13031 bp, 10 predicted proteins | sample PopdelMetagenome_2_FD_205662 | JGI IMG/M metagenome (GOLD analysis project Ga0325400, IMG submission 205662) | Populus deltoides microbial communities from Bellville, Georgia, United States - Xylem-PdKOR-R1 | ecosystem: Host-associated > Plants > Phyllosphere > Stem > Wood/Secondary xylem...
ATACATTAGCTTTGTTCACACTCTAGGTTGACATTGGAGCTGAAATACCTCTCTCTATCTATGAGGTGGTGAAACAGCTCTCACGCATCAGATTGCCCCATCTCCACTCAACCCTAACTAGCCATGATTAATATTTTATTTCTTTTTTTTAATTTTATTAATCTTTAAAACTTATTTCAAGCAGAAAAACATGCCTTTAGACGGAGTAAAAAGGACCCTAAAACTGCATTTATTGTCCTACAAGTTTTCATAAGCATCCCATTTACATAAGCACACCACCAAACTTAAGATCCAAGCAACCCTAAAATTTTCCTTTCTTAATTTGCAACATACTACTACTACTGCATTTTTGGAAAATACACCATATTTTGATTTTTTAGGTATACCTTTCTCTCTCTCTCTCTCTCTCCTGAGAAATGACAAAGAGGTGGTAGGGGGGAGGGGGGAGGGGAGGAGAGGAGAGTGTGCATGTTGTCTCATGCAAAAGTGGAGGAGAATTTAATTCCTTCCCTACCCTAAAGATCAAGAGCTATCTATGTCTTGAAGAAAGACAATACATGCTTTAGAAGGAGACAAATTGCTTTTCCTTCTTTTCTTTTAAGCCCTTCGTGTCTCTCTTCCACACACACACACGCATCATACATAGTCTTTGTCTATTTTGGAGTAGCAGTTGTCGAGGGAGAGAGCAAGAAAGAAAGGTGTGCAATATATGGACATAAGAGGAAACCAAAGGAAATGACTTGGTGCAATGACTGCAACGATGTGCAAACAATTGAAAGAAGCTCACCTCCACCTTGTAATGCAAGTGTTATTGCTCAAAGACACAAAGAATGCTTGATTCGAAGTTGCCCTTCATGTGGGCACCAAATCAAATGCCAAGATCAGGTTTTTTGTTTTTAAATAATTTCTTTACATGTAGTTTTGTACGTATAATACTTGGTTGGTGATGTATATACTCTTTGCAGGCAAGAATCCATGACTTGCCAGGGCTACCGGCCGGAGTGAAGTTTGATCCGACTGATCAAGAGCTGCTTGAGCATTTGGAGGGGAAGGTGAAGTCTGATACCCGCAAGGTCCACCCTCTAATTGATGAGTTCATCCCTACAATCGATGGAGAGAATGGGATTTGCTATACACACCCAGAAAAGTTACCAGGTGAACATTCCTTCAGGAATACAACATTTTTTAGCTAGCTCGATCGTTCATGATGAGATCCAACTTGATTGACATGCTATCTTGAGTGCTTGCATGCAACATGAGAGATAAGGTCAATTATCATTAGCTAGGTCCTCTGTTGTTTAAGAGCCTATCCCGTCAGGCAAGCTAGAGGAGGAAAATCATGATATAAATTTAACTACACAACAATACTCCATTAATTACTGAAAATTCTTGAATCATAGTAGAGTAGTTAACCTGTTCTTCTCTTTTGAGGCACCCACCAAAACTAAACGTTAGTGCTGTATAGCTTTATTTTCCATGAGATCCTAGAAGAAACCCACCACCTAACCCTTGTACGTATATTTGTTAGCATTTGGTATTAGACATGAAGAAACCTCCCAACCAACCCTAGAAATACAAGCTATATATATATAATTCCTAGAAGGATATTAGCTTCCCAATAATGGAACGTCATAGCTTGATTAGGTGCAACCAAGTACATTTTCCTCACGCATGCATGTTAATTATATTGATGATATTGGTCTTTTGTCACCATGCAGGGGTGAGCAAAGATGGGCTAATTCGCCACTTCTTCCATCGGCCATCAAAGGCATACACGACTGGAACAAGAAAGAGAAGAAAGGTGCACACGGACACAGAAGGTGGTGAGACGAGATGGCACAAAACAGGCAAGACTAGACCGGTTCTTGTTGGTGGAAAAGTGAAAGGGTACAAGAAGATACTTGTGCTTTATACCAACTATGGGAAGCAAAAGAAGCCAGAGAAAACAAATTGGGTGATGCATCAATACCATCTTGGAAACAATGAAGAAGAGAAAGATGGAGAGCTTGTGGTTTCTAAAGTTTTCTACCAAACACAACCTAGACAATGTGGTTCTCTCATCAAGGATTCTGTTTCTGTTCCTTCAAAATTAAAGGTACAAAGTAGTGGGCATGAGGGCTCTAACCTTAAGAATAGTACCACTCTTGTTGGGTACTATCACCCTTCTTCTTTTATATCCTTTGACCAAAGTGGACAGAATAGATCAACAAACCCTAACCCTCCTCAACAGCTACTCTCCCATTTTGCAGTTCATGATGGATCTTCTTTTATCCCCTGAAAAATAAAGCAATGGGAGTCTCTATGGCTGCATGATATGGTGGCCTATGTAGCAAAATATATAGAGCTTCCAAGTTCCAATCTTTGAGCATTGGTGAAATAAATTAATATATATATATGAACTTAGGAGAGGCCAAAAGGCAGAATACATTGAGAAGAATAAATATCTTTGGCAAAGAACTAGGAGCCAGATTCTTGAGGGTTAGAGAATTGAAGAATATTTCGGCAATATTAATTCCTTTCTTCTTCTTTTTCACTTTCTTTATTAATTCATGCTTTGTACAGTGTGACAAAGATGTAAATTTCACATGGGTTCTAACCCTTTTTCTACGAGAGAATGTTAACTTTGGACCTGTACAAAGATGATGATTCTTAAACTATAAATATTCTGACAGGATTTGTTTCGTACTTTGTTCTGTAAAACCTCTATAATGATTACTCCTCATCTAAGAATGTAGCTCTCTTTCTCTCCCATGTTGCCTCGTGAAGTATTTGTTTATTATGCCTTCACAAATTTTGAGCAAACTGTAAAATCTGGAGCAAGTCTGATCATGTTAACACATTGAACACAGCTAGCTCAATTTTAATGCAGAACTCATGGTCCCTTTCGTTTTTTGATATTTACAAACAATGAGGTATTCATGGATCCTTCTGATATAACATGGGATTCGCGATCACATGGTCCTTTGATTGACAAGAATTAATCCATCTTTTTTTGGGAAAAAGCTTCATGTTTGATGGGCCATAGAAATCATTTTACACAAACCATCCGAGGTGACTTGAATCCAAAGCCTCCCCAGATTTCGAAGTCCTTACCAGTTACCACTAATGTGTGAGCATTTTGATGTAGAATAAAAAAATCTTGTTACTGTTTTCCATTTCCATGGCCATAGCATCCTTAAGCAAGCTAGTTTCGTGCATTAAAGCCTGGCCTAGTCTTATGCATAACATGTCACCATCGTTTTTTAGCAAAGAGAGTTATGGAAAATTTGACCTAATCGAGCTCTGTAGCAATCAAGTGACCAAAGTTGATAAAATTGATGAACTTGCCTGGCTCTCGAAGGGATCGAAGTTCCAATTTCATTGCACTAGCAATGGGACCTTTAGGTAAGAAAAGCCCACAACTGTGTGATTACAGTATTAACAGACAACATGTCAAAGGACTTCACTAGTCCAACTTCAAGCGAAATTAATAAGTCCTTCTAACTTCCTCTATACAGATAAGAACAATTCTTTTAGTCAAAACCCAAAAAAAATGTTACTTCTTCAGGACAAGTCTTTTGTATAGAGCATAGACATCTTTCTTCTTGGAGCTCTTCAGCTCAAGCAAATCTCCACCAAAACCAAGTTCAGTGAGCTCCTGCTGCATCTTCAGAACGGTTAACCTAACATAGGACCATGAACCAGCCTTTCGATCTTCACTGTCTTCATTAGCCTTGACATCAGAATTCTCAACTTCTGTTGTCGTGCAATTTTGCAGGGCCATTTTTGGTTTTTTTGATTCCCTTGCTATTTCTTCATCAATATCCATATCCTGGACAGAATCCTGACCCGCACTCAGAACTTTCAGCCTTGAACGTTTCCCCCAAGCAATGGTTTTCATCTCAGAACCCAATGCAGTTTCGTTTGAATGGTCAGGAGATAACTCCACCTGTGGTGAAACTAGTTTTCTCTGCTGCAGTTCCGCATGTAAAGAAGGCCCATTTGCCATTATATTTTCCCCTAGCATTGAGCTTAATCGTTGTTCGCATTTCATTTTCAATGCCTCTAACTCTTGATCTCTCTCTTTAACCATAGCTTCTAGTAAAGCGACCCTAGATATAGCATTGACTTCTGATATAAGCAACCTGTCAACTTCACTGGTAAGATCCACCTTTTGTCTCTCCAAGTCTTCAATCTGCTTTTGTGCAGTTTCCATCTGGGCAAGTCTTTCTATTGCAATCTGAGAAGCATCCCACTTAGAATTTTGAGCAGCCAGTACATCTGATTGTGCTGTTTCAACAAACTTATTTGCCACCTTAACTTCCTCTGCTGTGACTTTACACCTTTCATTAGCTTCCTCAAACCTTTTTGACTCAGTGAGGTACTTTTGCTCCATTTGGGTTCTGTCCTGTACCAGTATCTGAGCTTGCATCTCCAATGCATGAGCAACAGTTTTGACAGACTCGTACTTATCAGTCAAGTTCTTGAGTTGAAGCTTCAGAGCTGATAATTCCAACTCATATTTGTCCATCTTTTCTTGAGCATCCTGCATATGCAAATGAAGCGTCCAAAATACATGTGAAAAGATTAAAAAAAAATATACTGTTTTCTCCAAGCTTCTTGAATTTGAAGGCTACTATATGATAGCGATCAGCAAATGATCAAGGTTTTAGAGCAGACCTTCAAGTCCAAATTCAAAGTGGTTATTTTCTGCTCAGCCTCCTCAAGCTTTGCTATCTTGACCTTAATTTCCTTGTCCTGCTGTTTTAAAACTCAAAGGAAAGTTGTAAAGGTTTGTAAATAATGTATCAGCAAAATAAGCAAAAGCATTATTGGAAAAGTAATCCCTATAAAAACTTTCAAATATCCAAAATATCCTCTTGTCTTTTCAGTTGAATTCAAGTTTTACAGAATCCTCTAAATTCTAAGGCTAAGCCCAGGTATTATCCTATCTTTAGGACAAGTGTCTGTCGTTCTCAGGCTTCTTCTCTCTTTCATCTTCTGTAGTTTTACAGGACATTAGTTGTGTGTATTTAAGAGCAGATGGTCTATGTTATGTAGGGTAAAAATTACAATATAGCTCGCATGCAATGCAAATTCATAAACAACTGCTAAATATGAAATAAAAGCTAGCAGATACACACAGATAGACTACTATTTCAACAACCAATATGGCTGGAGGGCCATTCTTTTCTTTATCAGCTTAAGAGGATGCTGTATTCCCAAACCAATCAAGATGTGGATGCAGCGTTTCCTCTTGTCTATATGGATAGATTTAATATGGATATTCTTGTATATATCATACTAATACAAAAACATATATATTTGTGAGTGGAGAGAGGGAGAGCATCACCTTTTCTGCCAAGCTATCGCATGACTCAGCACTCAGAGCTTCTTCTCTGCAGTTTACATCCTCAATTGGATATTCCAGCAGTACATTTTCCTTCTCTATGTTAGCCTTGAATTCATTAACTGCAATAACATACTTCTCTTTCCATTCATCGGCCTTTTGCAATGCTAACTGAGTTTGTCCATGAGAAGCAGCAAGTCTTGCTTCTGCTTCATGAGCCCCTGACATGGTTCCCACCTTAAGCTGGTCTTTAACTGCCTTCTTATTCCATGTCTCTTCATATTTTCTCCTCCATTCCAAGGATTCCTGCTTTGCAGAATCCAGCATTTCAAGTGAACTAGAATACCTCTCCTCCAATGAGCTGCATTTCCTCTCCAGATCAGTTATACGGCTCTTGTAACATTCAGAGACCTTATTCAAGTCATTTATAGCATCTTCATAACTCTTTCGATATTCTGTTTTGAATTTCTCACTTGCTTCCAACTTCTTATGAAGCATTTGCATCTTATCTTCCATTGAGCTGCATTTCAAGATAAGGACATTTTTGTCTGATGAAGCTTCATCAATAAGCTTCTTAGCATGATGGAGAATAGGACCCTGCAAACTGAATAACAACTCCAGACATAAGCTGGGACACATGAAAATGTTCTGCAAGAGGTTTCATAGTTTAGAAAAAAGGTTGGCATATGCCAGAGCCTTTGGATAACTAGATAGCTTATAAATATGGAAGACAAAATCCTCGAGGCTAAAGATTAGCAGCTAGATTAATTACATCAACTTATATAGTGTAGGAATGGGTGCAAATTGCATTTCAAATAGAGAGTTCACCATGTCCCAAACATCTCATGCAAGGGTGATGATATTCGACCATCCTTTTTTATCCCTTCCTTTAGAGGATTATGGAAACCATTATTTGTTGAAACTGGATAAGACCTCAGGTCACAACACTACATTCAATTCACAGGGGTATTTGGCAAGGTAATCATCCCGTACAGGGAATTTTACTCACAAGAGTAAATGGGCAAGATTATAAACATTGGTGTAGTACTTGCTGAAAAGTGAAAATCAACATAAACAAACCTTTGTTGTAAGAAGGATGACAACTTCTGCCATTTTGCTGGACCATGAACTGATGCTTCATACTCAGATAGAAGACTATCAAGAACCTAAGCAATATAATCACTCTGGTTATTATTCATATATATAATTCATATAAATCTACTCACTGCCACCTATAACGTATTTAGATTAAGAATTTGCATAGTCAAAACAAACTTCACAAACAGCAAATAAAGGAAACTCATAGATTGATAAAAGAAATGCGTTGCAGCGCTTTTGAAGTACAAAGAATCATTATTCCCTTATTATGCAATTACCAGTAATAGAAGGAATCTTGTACTGCACAAATGAAAACACTGGTTCCAGAAAAGGATTTCTTTCTGCCTATCTTCCTTTGTTTATTTTCTATAGTTTGTCAGGAAGGTGAAAAGCACCTGAATCATGCATCTAACCCCTGTCTGTCAGTTTAAATTGGAAATTTATGTCACGGGCAAAGCACATGAAATACTTAAAACTTACACTAACCATGATAACACAAAACACAGAAGAAACCCTTAAGATATTTCCAATGCCTTGCGGACTTGTAGAAATTGAAGAACTTTAGTTAAGTGAACAGAATGCAGGAATTTTATGAGAACTTCAAAATAAATAAATAAATGCAGAAGACTGTTAATGCACATACTATGACAACTCTTTCAATTTTTGCATCATCAACTTGACAAGCTGCTTTCAGCTTCCGTTCCATGTTTTGTATAGCATTTAAACATTGTATATCTGCCTCTATAAATGCATTTCTTTTATAATCCTGCATCAATAGCACCACAATCAGATTTCATCTGGCTTGTAACCACAAGGATAGGCAGTGCCATAACAATAGCAAACTAAGATTCTGCACTTTTAGTGGAGCAGCTATGCATTTGAAAGTAAGTTATTTTTATCCCATTGAGCCATTTAGAGTACAAACTAGAGAGCAGCATCATAAACTTCCCATCCTCAAAGAAGACCGGAGGCATATAGATCTGACACGAGGGTTATCAACAAGGTATACCTGGCTGACAGCTCTTGTTAAACAAAAGGCATACGGCAATATTATTTCCCCTGGATGGATCCTTCTGTAAGTAAAGATGTTTGAGAAAAATTAACTATTTTGGATTCTATTATTAGCTTTTCGATCCTAGTACAGCAAAATTTTTATTCAACATTTTGTTTAGGTTTTTCTTTTTTATGCCTAGTTTGCATGTCCTTTTCTCATTTGAATTTAGTGACACTGAAAACATTCTTTTGGTTCTTGTGCGATTAGGCTTTTAGATGTCTGGAAAACCTTTGTAACTACAATAGGATGGGGACCATTGCTTGGTCCAGTGGTAAAAGTTTTGGATCTGGGTAAGGTCGCAAGGAGGCATGAGAGAGTTCTATGCATTTCTCATTGATTTTTAAGGAAGTTCAATACACAGCTCAAATGCCTTTTTACAGAAATTCTGAAGAAGCACTTCATATTTTTGTCTAGCAGAACCAACTCCGACAGCACTAGCATTATACACAGAAATTGACTTCTGAACTGCTTCATCATGCACTTCTCGTAGGGAAACCTAAAGTTAATGAATTAAAAAGAAATCATAACAACAATAAATGAGCGATAATAAAATCAAAATTTTTTTCCTGACTTCATGAGCAGGCTTTGTGCGATCAAAAGCAGACATATAAACTTCAATGGCTGTATCGAATGCCTTTTGGCATTCTGATTCTTCTACATTCTGAAAAGGAAATTAAAATATTAAAAAGCAAGGACTATAGCTTTTGATTAAAGGAGTGCCAATGTGCACAAAAGGACAAGTGTAGTTACTGAAATAAACTTGGAGAAAATGTTGAACTGAGTTTTGTTTTTTAACTATAACCACTACGGCATTGTTTTTAGAGTTAATCCAATTTTCCATCAACCTAAAACAATATTAATAACATCTGCACCAAGAAGACCTTTCTTCCAATTTTCAAGCTATGCACTCATCAAGTGTATATTGAGTTGAGCTGGTCCTTCCATTTCGTGGAAAAAATTAGTTAGTAGAATCCTAACCTAGGTATATGTTTTAAAAGTCAAGTTAGCATAGAACTGATAAACCATGTTTAGAAAATGTTGAACTGAGTTTTGTTTTTTAACTATAACCACTACGGCATTGTTTTTAGAGTTAATCCAATTTTCCATCAACCTAAAACAATATTAATAACATCTGCACCAAGAAGACCTTTCTTCCAATTTTCAAGCTATGCACTCATCAAGTGTATATTGAGTTGAGCTGGTCCTTCCATTTCGTGGAAAAAATTAGTTAGTAGAATCCTAACCTAGGTATATGTTTTAAAAGTCAAGTTAGCATAGAACTGATAAACCATGTTTAGAAAAATACCATCCTTGATAGTTGCAAAATGACACTTTGTTATGTATTCTGCATCTGGTATAAAGTCATCTAGTATACTAGATGGTTTAAACTAGATAGAGAGACAAAGCTGTCCTTGTGTCTTATTGACTAGGCCCCACTTGTTCTTGCCTACAATTTTTAAATTTAAACCCTTCCAAACAATTTTTACTCAAGGCAAAAATCACCACATCTCCTTCCACCACATGACAGACAAATAAGCTGAGTTTTTAATCATCTGGTTCACGCCATTTGGTATACCGGACGATCAACTCTGCATATTTTGAGTTTGCCTTCCATTTTGCTCTCAACAGCTAGTTTTATCCTTCCACCATAAAAAGGCAACTCTTACACCTTTAAATGATGACGCAGTCCTAACCTTTCTATAATTTGAATCCACTTTGAGCTAATTCTCTTACACCTTTCATTGATTGAATTTTCACATTTCCTTAAGAATTGGATCATCCTTAACTAAAGACTTGGGCTTTTAACTTAAACATTCTCTTGAGCATTTGTGAGTTTGAGAACTTGTTTTTCTTGAGTGAAAATTTTGTTAAAATGTAAGTGGCACTTAAAACCATTGGGGATTTGGTTGACAGATTTCGGAAGAGCTAGAGAATGAGAGGTTTAAATCTTTAGCCTTGTAAAAATATTTGGTATTGTAAAAGGGGGTGTCACCCTTGAAGGAGGCTAATTGAGTGATAGTAAAAGCACCAGCTTACTACTTGAGGAGTGGAGGCAGTTGGTGCCAAAATACTATAAATATTCGAGTAACCTCTCTTGCTCTACTCTTTTCATAATTACTTGTTACTTCTGTTGTGATTGAATATTTGGTTGAAATAAGCTAGTTTGTTTTTTGTTGTGATTAATCCAAAAAGATATGAAAACTAGCTTTAGTTTAGAACACCTAATTTATCCCCTCACCCCACAAAATATATAGAAATAGAATCTAAACCAGTCACTAACCTGCCACGAGGAAGATATTGTAGGAACAGCCCCTCTGTTAAGAGCATCCAGAAAGGATTTTGTAATACCAGCAAGAATAGGTCCTGTCATAACAGTGCCTCCAACTTGCTTAGGCTTAGTTCTTTCAAAAACAAATTTTGCCAACATATTGAGCCCCGATAGAAATTCTGGCCTAAACTTGTCCAGCTAGACATGAAACATGTTAAGGTATCAGATGATAAAAAAGGATAGGCTCATCAAGTTCTTAATCTTCACACAGGAATATAAAAATAGATCAAAAAGTTACACTAACCAAAACTCGATCAAGATGTTGCAGGTCAGCTTCATTGTTCAAAGGGCTGACAAGAGTAAAGCACTCTCGATTTGGAAAAAGAGCTCGAATAGACTCGCGAATCTGGAATTATTACCCATACAAATCAGCAAATCTGTGGGCATAAAAAACCAATCCAATTGCTCAAATGAAATGAAAAAACATCAAAGATGAACATCCTAGAACTAATTAATTCCACAAAGTATGCTTGGTTTCTTTACCATATTGGATTTAGCTTCAAATGAACAAACAGTTTGGATTTAAAAGGAAAAAGGTATGGAAAATGTATTGGTTCAGCATAAGGGTACAAATAATTTTGAAAAAAAAAGATCCACGAGACCAATTCTGCAGCATAAATCATTAGGACTTGTAATTATCATTAGCAACTTTTCAGGTTCAATATACTTAATGAGATTGTTGCAACAGAAAACAAATGGATTTGCTATAATCAGTGTTTGTCAAGGTGAAACAAAGAGAGGGATTCCAAAAGGTGGTGCACAATTGAGGCATGCCTTTTTCCAGCCAAAAAGAGAGCAGGTCCGTGTCGTAAGTTGTGTCCAGTGCCCAAGTTCCCAAAGGTATTAGCACATCATCCATTAATGTTTCTTTGCAACAAACTAATTAATTCTACCTGGCAACTTATTTTTATATTATACGTAATACTTTGTTCCAAGAGTTTGAGCAAGCAGTGACAACAACTCATTACAATTTGCTATTGTATCCAAGTTCCCAGATTGTTGCTTTTTAAAGAGTTCTAGTCATCTCAAACTACAGTAAGATCAAGCCATGCAAATACCTTGTTTCTAGCAGCTACATCCTTTCCACTACCCAGCACTGGTCTCAAGGCCAGCTCTAGGTAGTTGCAGGGTGTTATTTTTGTATTATCCTCTTTCAAATCCAAGTAGAAGTCCTGAAAGTAGCATTTCAAAAGGCTGGTTAAATTAAACGAAATGCAAAAAATAATGTTTTTAGGCTTCCAAGGTAAGGGAAACTTATGGTCGATGAATTCAAAATATATAATTCAGGATCATTCATGGAACTATTCACAAGAAATGCATAAAATTTAAATATGACGTCTAAAAGATCACCCTCAAAAGCCAAACAAAGACAGGGGAGAAGTGCCCAAGATCAGGGACAGTGTCTTTTTCTCCAGAAGCTTTGACATGAATATGCTTGGTCATTTCAGAGACCAGAGAGAGACAATCGAGCGCAGCTTCATCTATAACCCCCATCTGAAAATAATAATAAAATGATGGACCAAAATAAGCAGGATATCTACAGTTGGGAATAGATGGCACAGAAAACAAGCAAAAGGTTAAACACACACTAGCAGTAGTTACTGCAAACCAAGTTAACAAGGCCTTCGGTTCAAATATCCTAACCTGGTTGTAAACAAACAAACTTGACAAGAGGATGGCCAGGGAGAATATCTGGGCGCTGTACGTCCCCTGTCAAAAGGAAGCGATTGGAAAATAAATAACATTACTATAACAATCACCAAAAATATTTGGTTGAGACGTGGGGGTGGGATAGTGATACAGATAACAAATTATTAACCAGCTTATTTGCCAATACTAAGACAACCACAACTGGCTGATGATGTACGCAATGCATCACTTCATTTGCATACAATCCACATCAACCAAGTGAGATGAAAATTATGATTGATGCATCTGCCGAAACATAAAATTACAAGCCAAAGAGAAACTTAACTGTTTGATCATAAGCATCAATCCCTTCACAGTCCAGCAGTACAAGACTGTATTCAGTTCCATCCAATGCAGCTCTCTTCAAAGGTTCACTCCATATCCAAATCCCTTTAGTGCAAGGTCGATGGGTTGACCCAACTTGAAATCCAGTGCTCGTACCAAGAAGCTACAGCAAGTTCCCGCAAGTTACACATTTGAGAATTACGTTCAGTTCATATTCTTCACAGATGATATTCAATATAACAGAAATGCCTTCACCAAAACTCCAAAAAAAATCCAAACATCTGTTTCATTTATTGCAGGATAATACAAGGAACCATAAAGGAAAACACTGAAATGGCTTTTACACCAAAAAGAAAAAAAATCAATTGCAAGCATCCATCTTTCCTTTCCCTAACATAGTAGTACTTCATCCCCACCACCCAAGAAATGCCTAAAATCATGATCACCTCTTACAAGTACATGATCATCACCACCAAACAAGCCCAAAACTCTCCTAACCCCAAAAATCTACAAAAAAACAGAACATCAAGTGTTATACTAGCAATACTCAAGAACCCCACAAGTCTTACATTATCCCATACACAACATGAAAAAACCCCAAAACAAAAAACATAAAAAAAAAAAAACAAACTTTACAAAAACCCAGTAGCCAAAAGTAGTACTTTTGATGATTTTCTTAGTCATTTTTCCTTTTGGACTAGAACAACAGATGACCATGAAAGTTTCCATTTTGGGTTTAATTTACCTGGTTCAAAAGGAAGCTTTTACCCTGCCTTGCACGCCCACAAACAGAAACAACACCAATGGGTCCTTTAATTTGCATAAGAGCATCAACGGCATCTGGGTGCACTTTAAACTTGCCACTTTCATCATAGTAGATGAACTTTATTGGTCTTCCTGCATTGCTTGGCTCTGCATTGTTGGTGTTGTTGCTATCCTTTTCTGGAAAAGAGACCGGGTTTGTCATCTTTTGCATCATTCTCTTGCAGCGTTTTTTGTTCTACAAATGTTGTTGTGGGTTTTACAGCAGTGGGTTTCGGTCATTGATGGTGGTTTGTTTATTTGGTGGGTTTTAAAGAAGTGAGAGCTTTAAAATATAGAGAGATGCTGACAGGCCCATCTGCTTCTATTAGTTTTCTTAATTTGCAAGAAAGGTTTTTCTGAAAAATATTTTTTTTACTTTTTTTATATTTATTGCCTTTTCTCACTTGAGAACATATTTCTTGAACCCGTCAAGGTTCTCAACT
>Ga0325400_1004404_pt1 | contig 13031 bp, 7 predicted proteins | sample PopdelMetagenome_2_FD_205662 | JGI IMG/M metagenome (GOLD analysis project Ga0325400, IMG submission 205662) | Populus deltoides microbial communities from Bellville, Georgia, United States - Xylem-PdKOR-R1 | ecosystem: Host-associated > Plants > Phyllosphere > Stem > Wood/Secondary xylem...
TTGCTAAATATTGTACTTGATTTTCAAATATTAATCAACTAATTGTTGAATTGATAATATATTAATATTTTTATTTATTTAATCCTATTTTATTTAGGATTGTGATTTATATTTGGACCAACTTATTAGGGAACCTAATAGGTCATATATATAAAAACCATTGGTCATAAATTAAACTAAAATGATTAATCAAGTGTGACTTGATTGTGAATAAGTTTTAAACACTAAGAACCAAAATGTAATTTATATAGTAAATTATATATATGACTTATTAGGTTCCCTAATAAGTAGAGACTTGATTAAATAAATATCTAAAATTTTCCTGAAATAATATATGTGATATTGTTCAGAAGCAAATTGATATTGTCATTTATAGGGTTTTCTATGTAGTACACTACAAAACACCTAAAAAACACAGAACAAAACTCAAAGGCATAATAATACTTACCGCTAGAGATCAGACACTTGGTTGACTTGTGGTTTGCGGCAACTCAGTCTTGAAGCAATTATTCAAAACCAAAAGGAACATATGATTTTAGGTAATCTTCGTATAGTCCCTAAATAACTCTAGATCTATCTAACAAGATTTTAAGTTTATTGTTTTTGCTGCGCATATGTGTTTCGAGAAACCTAATATATAGATCCTGGGTCAAGTTGAGTTTTTTTAACAATTTTGAAAGTTGATCCATTAAATCATAAATGACCTATTTAGTCAATTCATGATTCAATTGACTTGATCAAACTTGGTTGAGATATCACAAGGTCAATTGTAAGATAATTTTTTAAAAAGTTTTGTAAAAAATGACATGCTTTCTTTGTTCAAATTTAAAATAGACTTGGATTGACCCAACAAATTCACAATTTAGATCTCAATTTAGCTTCTAGATCTAATAACTATCAACATATTTGGAACTTTTTAAATTGAATTTAATGAATAGATTTTAATAAAATCTTATGTTTGGAAATCACTTAAGTGTTTGGAATTGAATTTCAAATAAAATTCAATCTCTAAAAATACAAAAGTGAATAAAAGGTCACCTTTTTTAATTTACAATTCCAAAAGAGAAGAAATTTAATATTAAAGTTAATTTTTTAAAACATCTAGCTTTTTTTATTAAAAAAAACTTTAAAGAAATAAAATGAAGGTGATGAGAATAATATATAAAATAAAATGAATTTCATTTTATTTTTTTAATATATAAATTCAATTTATTTATTAATTAAAAAATTCAAATTAAATATTATAATAATTAGATGAGTGAAGATGTGAAAGTTATTTTAAACCCACCCATTCATTCCTATCCCAAGTCCTATCTAACTTCTAAAGGGGCGCGCACATGCTCGAGCATGCAAATGAAATCCACCAGTTCCAAATTAAGACTGCCTCTTGTCCGTACAGTAACAACCTTAACAGAAAAAATACACCGACCAGTGCTGTCATCGGCGGCGGAGGCGGCGGCGGCGGCGGCGACAACAACCTCATCATCATCACTGGTCTTAGAATCTTACCTCCAACCTCACATAAACGACACCATTTACGCCAAAAACAGAACACTTGACAGCTACATAAAATCAGGGAACGTTACCCTTGCTCAAAAACTATTCGATGAAATGTCCATGTGTGATGTTGTTACATATAACTTGATGGTTTCCGGGCTTGGAAAATACGGAATACCAAAACAAGCTCTTTACTATTACTATGAAATGGTTTCCTTAGGAATTAAAGAAAGCCCATCAACCTTTTCTTCTGTTTTAAGTATATGCAGTAGCCAAGATGGGTTTTTAAGACAAGGAATTCAAGTTCATTGCAGGATTATTAAACTTGGGTGTGGCTCCAATTTGTTCATTAGAACTTCACTTGTTGGTTTTTATATGCAGATGGGATGTTTTGATTTGGGTTTTAGTTTGTTTGATGAAATGCCTGAGAGAAATTTGGCTACTTGGAATTTGGTTTTACGCGGTTTCTGTGAACTGGGTCGATTCCATGAATTATTAAGAGTGTATCATGAGATGAAATTGGATGGTGTCCATCCGAATGGACTTAGTTTTTGTTATTTGATTCGAGGGTGCTGTAATGAAAAGTTTTTTTATGAAGGGAAGCAGCTGCATTGTCATATTATTAAAGTTGGATGGGCGAGATCAAATATTTTTGTTGCTAATGCTTTAGTGGATTTTTATTCTGCTTGTAAGAGTTTGAATGATGCAAGGAAATCATTTGAGTCCATTAAGGTGGAGGATGTCATTTCGTGGAATTCAATAGTGTCAGTTTATGCTGATTGTGGCTTATTATTTGAAGCTGTTGAGTTGTTTTATTTGATGCAGTTTTGGGGAAAGCCATCAATTCGTTCATTTGTTGCACTATTGCATTTGTCAAGCTTGAATGGTAATATTTTGTTTGGGAAGCAGATTCATTGTTGTGTCTTGAAGATGGGTTTTGACATTGGAAGTTTTCATGTACAATCTGCGTTGATTGACATGTATGGGAAATGCAGGTACATTGAGAGTTCAGTGTCCGCTTTTGAAAGTGTTCCCAAGAAAACTACACAGATTTGCAATTCTTTAATGACCTCTTTGCTGCACTGTGGTATTGTTTATGATGTATTTGAGATGTATGGTTTGATGGTTGATGAAGGAATTGGACTTGATGAGGTTACATTTTCCACAACACTGAAAGCATTATCAGTTTCTGAATTTGCAAGTATGGACAGCTGCAGATTGGTGCACTGTTGTGCAATGAAATTAGGTTTCGGATCCGATATTGCAGTTTCATGCTCGTTGATTGATGCTTATTCAAGGTGTGGTCATGTTCAACTTTCAAAAAAGGTTTTTGAACAACTTCCTTCACCAAATGTAATCTGTTTTACGTCAATTATCAATGGGCTTGCACAGAATGGGTTGGGGAGAGAATGCCTTCGGACATTTGAAGCAATGATCCGAAAGGGTTTGGAACCTGATAAAGTGACATTCTTGTGTGTTTTAACTGGATGCAGTCATTCTGGGTTGTTTGAAGAAGGAAGATTGATTTTTTATTCAATGAAAGCCCAGTATGGGATCTGTCCAGCAAAGGAACATTTTTCCTGTATGGTTGATATCTTGGGGCGTGCAGGTTTGCTTGATGAAGCTGAAGAGTTGACGCAAAAGGCACCTGGAAGAGGTGATTGTGTGATGTGGACCTCATTACTGCGAAGCTGTGGGATCTATAGGAATGAAATTGTAGGAAGAAGAGCAGCAAAGGCATTGTTAGAGCTTGACCCAGAAGATTTTTCAGTGTATTTGCAAGTATCAAACTTCTATTCTGACATTGGGGAATACGAATCCTCAATGCACATTAGAGAGCTCGCTATAGCAAGAAAGTTGACAAGGGAGATTGGTCGCAGTTTTGTTGAGGTGAACAATCCCCATATAGATTGGAGCTCTGTCCAAAATAAGAAAACTAAAGACATCAGACATCAGACATCGCCTCTGACAGTAGACAGAAATTGAACTTTCTTTTCACAAAATCCCTTCTTGTCAAGTGTACACTACATAAAATATCTATGTAAAGTTTTCTTTTGCTTGAAGCGTTTAATGTGCATGTAGTGGGAAGTCACCATAAGCTTTTTGGCTGCCCTGTTTGGTCCAACAAAACAGTTGATTTCTTCATAGCTTAAAGTATTTTGCATTGTTTCTCTGCCTCATTGTATACTTTTGCTGTAAACATTTAATTTACGTCTTCAAAGAGAGAGCAGAAGCCAAAGGCAGAGTCTATGAACACTTTGAATGGTCTGTGTATTTGTTGAGTAAAGCAAAGTAGTTAAAAAAAAAATTCCTTGTACTTTAAGTGTGGGGGTGTAGAAATTCGTGCTTGTTAATGTGCTTTTAAGCCAAGCCATAGAGCCCACAAAGCTCCAGATTTCGTTATCTAATCTCCACATATAAATAATCACCTAATGTTCACAAGGACTTGCATAAATCAATTATTGTTACGAAACATAAAGAACTGACAATATAATGGATAAATTCTTCTTCATTTCCATTCTTGGTTTGCTGATAGTGGCTCACGGAGTTGCAGGAAACATGGCATGTGACAGCATTGCCATGCTTGAGAAGCTTGAAAACTTTGTCATAGAAGAAGTAGATGAGACAGGGTTTTCCAAGGTTGTTCCATCATTGACAAGTGAACGTGGGGGCAAGGTTCTTGTCAACGTTGATAGCTTTGGTGCTGTTGGAGATGGGGTTTCTGATGACACTCAGGTGCGTTCTGTTTTCTTGAAATAACTTCATAAACCTTTTAGTATTTGGTTTTCCTTGGTGTTTAAGCTTCACAAGTCAACTCCAAAATTGATCACCGATAGCTCACCTTTAAAGAACCAGCTAGCCTGGAGCTTATGCAATACCATTTGAAGCATACAATATTTCCCTTTCTGTCAACTTTTATGATTCTTTCTATGTTCAAAGTAGTCTTGATGCTGATTATGAAACTGGCTTAATTTCGTGCTGTTATATCACCAGGCCTTTGAAAATGCTTGGAACACAGCCTGTACGACACCAAAATCAGTTTTCTTGGTTCCTCCAGGACGGCATTATATGGTTAATGCAACGAGATTTAAGGGGCCTTGTGCTGATAGGTTGGTCATCCAGGTAATTTGGAAGGCTGTATCAAATTGAGTTGACCAAGACCATATACTTCAGCAGAGATTAGCGTTGTCATTTATTGCTATGAATTATTGTTGGCACTTTTCCAATGTGATAGTAATATGCATATATCCCCATCATCAAACATTCCATCTCATTATGCATTTGCAGATAGATGGAACAATAGTGGCACCTGATGAACCTAAGAATTGGGATCCAAATCTTCCTCGACTTTGGCTATACTTCTCTAAATTGAATGGAGTTCTCTTCCAAGGGAACGGAGTAATTGATGGCTCGGGAAGCAAATGGTGGGCATCATCCTGCAAAAAGAACAAGTCAAATGTAATTCTTCTAAACTCTATCTAGATTTACCCCTACTAGTGTGTTGCTATTCCAAGAGTAAAATGTAACACATATTTCTCTTTCTGTACTTTACAGCCTTGCAGAGGAGCACCAACAGTAAGCATCTGTTTCTTCATTACATTCACCAGTGTTTGAGAAACATATCCAAAACATCAAATAGAACTGCCAAATGTACACTGTTGGAACTAACAGACAAGGATTTTGCAGGCATTAACTATTGATTCAAGCTCAGCTGTAAAGATTAACGGCCTTACTATCCAAAACAGCCAACAGATGCACTTTGTGATTTCCCATTCTGATTCTGTGCGGGTTTCTGATGTGCTAGTCTCAGCTCCAGAAGATAGTCCCAACACTGATGGAATTCATATTACTGGATCAACTAATGTTGTTCTCCAGGACTGCAAAATTGGAACAGGTTTGAAAACCTTATCATCATTCTTTTCTTCCTCTTCCATTTTCTGAGTATAAGAAAATGAGATTTAAAGGGGAGAGAGCTCATATTCGTTTGTTTTTTAAGCATTTATCTTAAAAATGACAAAAACAAACCACAAGACAAGTAAAACAATCAAAGAAATTAATCATGATGCATCAATGGAGAAACTTAGAATTCAAGACTACGTTCCCAAGTGAAACAAGTTTCATGGTAGCAAGTATACTGGTGTTATAGGCACACTTACTAATAGGTCGTTGTATTGATTCTACTTCAATATACAGGTGATGATTGTGTCTCAATCGTGAACGCTAGCTCCAATATCAAGATGAAGAGAATTTTTTGTGGACCAGGACATGGAATCAGGTATATTTACTGTGAAGTCCTACAGCTCAAGGTTCAATTGAATTGTTAATGTCCACTAAGTGTTTACAACAACTAGGGATGAGTTTCTTATTTTATTATGAACCAATTCTTTTGCGCAAATGTTTCTGCTAATCAGCATTGGAAGTCTTGGGAAGGACAACTCCACTGGCATGGTAACAAAAGTAGTCTTGGATACAGCATTCCTTCGGGAGACAACAAATGGCCTCAGAATTAAAACTTGGCAGGTAATACTTTGCATGATGATGAACTGTACTGTTCAGACTCTAGAGGCTTCAAGTGCTGTTTTTCTTAAACATGTTCTAAATCTTACTATATAGGCTGTGCTTTTAAATGTCCAAGTGATCATTCCAGTTTTCTGTTGCAGGGTGGTCATGGTTATGTCCGTGGGGTACGCTTTGAGAATGTGGGAATGGAGAATGTTGCAAACCCCATCATTATTGATCAGTTCTACTGTGATTCTCCAAAAACATGCCATAACCAGGTAATTCTGCCATTTTCCATTTTACCATATCTTGTAGTAATATATTTGTTACAATAGGCTAACTGCCAACCATCTGACCAGAATCTCCGTTTTTTTTTTTTTTTTCCTGCCGTTCTTTCTCTTTAGACATCAGCTGTTGAAATAAGTGAGATAACATACCGGAATATAAGTGGTACTACAAAAAGTTCAAAGGCCATGAAATTTGCATGCAGTGATACTGTTCCTTGCAGCAACATAGTGTTGAGCAACATCAACTTAGAGAAGAATGATGGCACAGAGGAGACCTATTGCAACTCTGCACAAGGCTTTGGGTATGGTGTCGTGCATCCCTCAGCCGACTGCCTAAGTTCCCATGCCAAAAACCCTAATGTCATAGATCAGATGAAAATTTCTGAGCTTTCAGAAACCAGTACTGAGGATATTATTCATACTGAGCTCTGACTTGATCTTCAAAGAAATTAAAATAATCTTGTTATAGTATTGTACTAAATAGGGTGAGTGGAATGTAGGGCATGCTATTGCTGCTAGATGATTTTTCGAGGAGAAATGCCAATCTGCAGTACTAGGGTTCTAAACTTACAGCAAGGAAAGATGCTTCCTATGTCATAAGCTTCACAGATTTGTAACAATAATAAGTCTTTTTTATTTAATTTTTTTTTCTTTTTATCCTTTTGGAGTCGCCAAGAATCAATCTCAAGATCATCCAGTCAACTAAACTCAACTGCTGAAGGCAGATGAACTATATATGCTGCAGCTTTCATGGATGTTCACGGAGTAAATTTGGGAAAAGGAGTCGTCCTTGGTCACAAATTGATGCTGATTTTCCAAATTCAGCATAAACCAACATATTATTGCAACATCCATTTCTATTAATCTTGAATATTCATTTACATCTAAAATAAATATTATCCAATTAATTATGAGTAATTGGGCCAAATAGAAAAAAACTTTTATTGTTTAGGGACCAAATCCAATTATTCAAACAATTCAAGGGACTAAACATAGATTAAGACAAACCAACTTTTCTTAGAATTGTAGAAGCTGTGGCGACAAATTAGAACTGAAGAATTCCATGCAGGACCTGGTTTATTTGAAGACTGACTCCTATGTTGTCTGTGCAATTCCTGCTGTATTATATTATGAGATTAAATATCTCAATTATTTGATAATGAATGAAATCGCATGTGTCGTAATCTATTATTCTACTGTTTGAGTCAAAATATTTATTAATTACATAACTTAAATTAAATATCTTCTTAGAAAATTAAACAACTTATTTAATAAACTAAATAAATTGCTTAATAAATGAGTTATTTCTTTGAAAACACATAAATATTATAAAAATAATAAGTAAAAAAAAAAACAAAGAAAAATAATCAGAACATTATATAATTTTTTTAAGTATATAAAACTATTAAATAATACAATTTAAAAAATTAAATAATAAATTTAATACATATAAAATAACACAAAAATGATAACAAGCAACATAACTTTGTTAAATAGAATCACCAGACAAAAATTCTAAATTAAAAACTTTATCTTCAAGCAATCTGATTAAATACAAGTTCTAGGTCTATTTTAAAAAGAGAAAAAATCTAATAAATAATTGTGAACTTATTATAGAGATCTATAAATTAAATAGAAAATAAAATTTTCAAGCATAATATTTAATTCCTTAAACTAAATAGAAATAAAACAAAGGAAATAAATAATTTTCTCTAAAAAATCTCTTACATCAATCTTTTCATGTTGGAAATAACTCATCTTCGAGTTTAAATTGTTATTATATTGATCTTATAAATGTCCAATCAAGATTTTTTAACCTCTTATTATTTTAATTTTAAAAGTGTAATAATTTTAGATATTAATTTTAATTTTTTCATGTTAAAATTTACATAAACAACAACAATTGATAAATTATTTCTCTTCCATTGACGTTTACAGTAATGAATTGTAAAACAATCTGTTGCATTCAAATAACCCTTAAAACAATCTACATTTGTGTTAATAGTAAACTTGTAATTAAAACGGCACCGTTTCAAAGCAAACTGTTCATCTCCTTCATCCCGATTCAGCGGAAATGGCAAAGAACGTGGTAACTTCTTTCCCCCACACTGTGCCATTAATAGTCCGATAATGGATGTTATCCCAGCAGCTGAATGATCACCACTCTGAGAGGTGCAAGGGCGTTCTCTTGCCTATAAATACGAACACAACAGGTGAACGAAAGTGGGGATAGAGACAAAAAGAGAGAGAGAGAGAGAGAGAGAGAGAAAGCAGAGGCGCAAAGTGAGATAGAGGAAACCGGGGAAACAAACAACAAACGAACGAACAGAAGAATACCAGAGGGAAAAAAGAAAGAAAGACAGAGGAGGCATGAAGAGAGAAAACAAGAGGCAGAGTGAAACAGAGGAGAGGGACTGTAGAATTTCCTTCAAAACTCCAGCAATCGGGAGCAAGCTCAGACGAACAGGAGACGAAGACTAAAAAATACAGGAGCCGAGAACAAACGAAAAGAAAGACCAAAGGGAGCGAAAGTAGAAAACGCAGAGAGGATATAACACAGAAGAAGCACAGAAACAGAACAAAAAAAAACCGAACACAGATAGAGACAGAGATAACAGCAGAAAGAATGAGAAGGAACAAGAAAAAACAGAGGAGGAGAAAGCAGTTGGCCAGCCTTCCTTCGCCGTCTTCATCCCCAAGCATCTCCAGGTACGTGAGATCTACATTTTCCTCCCCTTTGCTTCTTTTTTTTTTTTATAATGATTATGCGTATCAGTTTATGCAGAATCCCTTAAGATCCTAAAATTAATAATTATACAAATTTTCAATAACTCTAAAATTCACAGTAATCAACTCTGGAGCAAACCCAGGCTTGAAAAGTTTAGCTACCCTCTGAGCGTTCCCTTCGCATTTTAATTACATAAGCACCGTGCATCTTCATTTATAATTAACCCTTCCTGTAGCAAGCGTGCGTAAACATTTCATGCACGCCTGCTGCTTTGTCTAGACAGATCATTGGCGTAGGCTAGTGACCGAGTTGAGCTGGCTAGATCCAGATCAAGTCAAGCTGGCTGGATTCAAATCAGGTCCAGTAATTTGGATCCAACTCAAAAAAATAAAAAAAATTAAGATCAGGCCAAAGGTCCATCCAGACCAATCTATTTTGGGTCAAGGATATATTTTGCAAGACATACTCTTATTCTTTATCTCTTTATTTTTACCTTTTTTTATTTTGATATCTAGCAAAATAGGTATTTTTGATATCAGAAAATTCCAAAAAATTTCATGGACCTTTTTTAAATTTATTTGTAGGTCACTAGTGTTTTTTTAGATATTTCACTGTATATTTAATATGTGGATTTTTACTATGAAGTGCAAATCTGGTATATGATACTTTTTTTAGAGAAAAATAAAAACAAAATACGTATGCATTGATTTAAATTCATTTTATTGGTTTATTCACTAACATCAGAGCCAGAAATACCATATGTTCTTTTTTTTACTATGTAATATTTACCAACGCCAGAGTTGGAAGTATCCATAGTTCAATATTCACTGACGTCAGATTCTGGAATATTACAAGTAGACCATCATAGTATAAACCAACAAACTCTTAGCAATTTAAGACAAAACCAGCAATGCAGCCTGCCTTAGGCAGGACGCTTAAGAGGTGATAATATTTTTCATTTTGCGTGACCAGTTTCATACCATAGAATCTCTGTTGACCAGTTAGGATTCCTAGTAACCATAATACTAGGTGACAACTCTTTAAACAAGACATTTTTTTCTATTTAAGAACAGAATGTCAAAAATTAGTTCTTTATTTTGATTTTTAAGGTCGTCGTGATGTCAGGTGCGACAATCGATATAATCACCATCAATATAAATATCATAAATTGATGGTTGATTCCAATTCATAAAAGAATTAGGATCATCAAAAGTTTCAGTTTCAATATCATATCCATCATGATCAAAAGGTTGTCTCCTATACTCTCGCCTTTAAAATGGGGTTTCAAAGTTGATTATGAATCTATGATTACTCTCCTTAAAATCCTTCAAGTTAGGACCTTTATCAATTAACGGTGCAATTTTGCAATTTGTCTCTACATGTATTTTATTACTTATTCTTGAACATCTCTTTTCTAGGAGACATCCATGTCTCCTTTTATATGAGCACATCTTGTTTTGCGACATCTTCCATCCATGGTTATTCAACAACTCACAACAACTAACTACCAAGAATAATTGGGCTTTGATACCAACTAATGCAAACATAAATAATGCAAGAAAAACAACAAACACAATCAACAAAATTAATCTGAGTAGGGTCACCACACAAATCTAAAATTTTATTACTATATCTTTTCTCTTTAAGTAGTCTACTGAAATACAAGCTAAAAAACTCTGTTTATACTAGTGATAGGTCTATTTTGAAGAGGAAAAAGAATCATAAGAAATAGTTATAGAGTTATTACAGGGATTCCTAAATTAAATAAGAAAACTAAAATTATCAAGCTCAATATTTGATTTTCTAAACTAAATAGAAAAAAAAACACCATACAGAAAAATATTTTTCTAAACTGAATAGGAATAAAAATAACAAAGAGAACAAATAATTTCCCTATTAAGTCCTTTAGAATCAAAATTGCATCATACTTACAATTTTTACCTCATACTTAAGAAAAAAAATAAAAAAATAAATTGCATCAAACTTAAAATTTCCTTTACAATCAGATATCATCATATTGTAAAAGTTAAATTATGGTTATAAATGTTGTCATAAACTAATTCTTGAATTTCTAAAAAAAAATATTAATAAAAAAATAAATGAAAAATGATTTGAGGATTGGGTCAAGATAACACAAATTAAAATTTGGAGGACTAATAAGAATGAAATTATAAAATTGTAAGTCAATTTGGCAAAAAAATTAGGAGAATTGATAAGTTTAGGGACTTAATTAAACTTTGAAATAGTTTAATTAATGCAACTAGGGATTTAATTAAAGAAATATCAAAGTTCAGGGTCAATTTGAGTTAAAATTGCAATAACTTAAATTGTAGGGACCAAAGTTAATAAACATTGATACTATAGGGGGTTAATTGATTTTTTCAGATGTTTTTTTGAAAGAATTAAAAGTTGAGGAGTCAATTAAGAACTGAATTAATTAAATTTGAAACCAAGTACTATTTTGTAAATGGTGTTGGAATCTAGGGGTCCAATTGCAATTGATCCAGGGGTGACATTAAAAAAAGAAGAAGAAGATTTTCATGAATAAGGGCCCAATTGCTAAATGTCAGAACTTCATGGAGCAAAATGAAGATGTTATTTTCAGTCGAAGAAATGACGTCATTCCAAAGAAGACTGTTCATCCTCTTCCTCCTTGGAATAGAGGAACTCACCTACAAAAGAGAGAAAAGGAACGAAAAATGATGGCGGCTTCTGTTAGACCCATCAACACAACCATAATGATCCCATCTTTTCATTCCTTCTTCACCCCACGATGTGCCATTAAACATTAAGGAAGCCATCACTAACAGTCTAGCAATGGCAGGACTGTTGGTGTCATAATCCCACCAATCATGGAGCTAAAGTTATCTCCACACAAGATCACGATCTTAAGGTTATGTCATTTTTTTTTATTTTTTTTTATTTTTAATATCTAGCCAAACAAATCTTTTAAAATGTCAAAAAATTCTAAAAATAATTAGAAATAATTTTGGATTTATTTGTGGGTCTCTCACGTTTTTCTTGACAGCTTTACTTAGAATTAGATTGTGGGCATACACTTTGAAAAGCGAGTATGCAATACATATTTATCTTTTTTTTTTCTTTCTCATAGACACACACACACCCCCCAAATATTCATGCGAGTCCACGGTGGATTCACCCCATGTTCTAACAAATGAGATACCTGCCTACCTCATTCATGACTAACCGATGAAAAGAAATAGGACAAAAATGAAAAAAATTATACAACGAAAAGAGAGAGTAAAACTTAGACTCTCTCAAAAATTGAATACTCACTCGGAAAACCTCCAACAGAAACTGCTTTGGACCTACAAAGTATAAATCTTGTATATTTCAAGTCTTCAATCCTCAAGCCCAAGTTCTTAAATCACTTTGCTTTAGATTTAATTATGATTCAAGTGAACATTTTTTAGAATCCTATCACCTACAAGTTCATAATAACAAATGAGAGGTAACTTTTGCATTCCTAAACACAAACTACATCGCTGTTTGAAAACGGTAATGGTGTATTTTAAAAATTTTAAAATTTTTTTATTTAATTATTTTTTTTAATATTTTCATATCGTTTTGATGTGCTAGTGTTAAAAATATTTTAAAAAAATAAAAAAATATTATTTAGATATATTTTCGAGTAAAATATATTTTGAATTGCAACCGTTATCAATGTCCCAAACATCCCCTAAATCTTAAAAGCACTCACACGGCATCGTTTCATAAAATTGAATCACTATCACCAAATCAAATAAAAAACTCCTTGGATCATAACACACAACAAAAAACTCCTTGCCTATGAACTGGAGCTGGGCCATTGTAAGAGAATATGACTCCCGACACCGTCACGCCAAATTGGCACCACCAAAACACACCCTAGGGAACGTCTCATTGTCCTTGTGTGCTAGCATTTTGTGGGAGCATGTGGGCCATGCATAGCACAGATCAAACAGTTTTGACTGTCCCTAGCAACCAGCGTTTAAATTTTACTGATAGTATACCATGAA
>Ga0325400_1004407_pt1 | contig 13030 bp, 10 predicted proteins | sample PopdelMetagenome_2_FD_205662 | JGI IMG/M metagenome (GOLD analysis project Ga0325400, IMG submission 205662) | Populus deltoides microbial communities from Bellville, Georgia, United States - Xylem-PdKOR-R1 | ecosystem: Host-associated > Plants > Phyllosphere > Stem > Wood/Secondary xylem...
CATCTTCTCGCGCGACGAGAAGAAGCAGGAGGACCAGCGGCTGCATTACCGTGATCCGCGGTTGCGCTATTACATCGGCGATGTCCGCGACATCCGGTCGATCGCTGGTGCGGTCAAGGACGTCGATTACATCTTCCACGCGGCCGCGCTGAAGCAGGTGCCGAGTTGCGAGTTCCATCCGATGGAGGCGGTCAAGACCAACGTCATCGGTACCGACAACCTGCTGGAAGCCGCGATCGCGGCCGGGGTGTCGCGCGTCGTCTGCCTGTCCACCGACAAGGCGGTCTACCCGATCAACGCGATGGGCATCTCCAAGGCGCTGATGGAGAAGGTGATGGTGGCCAAGTCGCGCCTCGCGCTCGGCACCCGCACCGTCATCACCGGCACCCGCTACGGCAACGTGCTCGCCAGCCGCGGCAGCGTCATCCCGCTGTTCGTCGACCAGGTCCGCCAGGGCAAGCCGCTGACCGTCACCGACCCGTCGATGACGCGGTTCGTGATGACGCTGGAGGAGGCGGTCGACCTCGTCCTCTATGCCTTCGAGAACGGGCAGAACGGCGACCTGTTCGTGCAAAAGGCGCCCGCCGCGACCATCGATGTGCTCGCCCGCTCGGTGCTGGAGCTGCTGGGCAAGGACGGCCACCCGATCAAGGTGATCGGCACCCGTCATGGCGAAAAGCTGTACGAGGCGCTGCTCAGCCGCGAGGAGATGGCGATCGCGGAGGATCGCGGCACCTATTACCGTGTGCCGCCCGACAATCGCGACCTCAACTACGCCCAGTTCGTCGAAGAGGGCGAGAAGGAGATCACGGAAGCGCACGACTTCAACTCGCACAACACCCAGCGGCTGACCCAGGCTGAGATGACCGACATCCTGCGCCGTCTCCCCTACATGCAGTCGGCGCTGCGCGACGAGGACGGCGGCGAATGAGCGGCCGGCGGATCGCGGTCACCGGCGCGGACGGCTTTGTCGGCCGCAATCTCGCTGTGCGGCTGGGTGAACTCGGCGACATGGTGCTGCCGCTCACCCGTGTGAGCACCCCCGACGACTGGCACCGCGTGGTCGCCGACGCCGACGCGGTCATCCACCTGGCCGGCGCCAACCGGCCCGCCGACCCGGCCGAGTTCATGGGCGTCAACGCCGGCACCGCCGAGCTGCTGGCCGAAGCGGTCGTCGCGACGGGACGGGCGGTGCCGGTGATTTACGCCTCTTCGGCCAAGGCGACCGACGATACCGACTATGGCCGATCCAAGCGCGCGGGCGAGGACCGGCTGCTCGCGCTGGACAGGGAAACCGGCTCGCCCGTGTACGTGTTCCGGCTGGTCAACGTGTTCGGGAAATGGGCGCGGCCGAACTACAATTCGGCGGTCGCCACCTTCTGCCACAACATCCCCCGCGGCCTGCCGATCGCGATCCACGACCCCGCCTCGCCCTTGAGCCTCGTCTATGTCGACGACGTGGTGCAGGCGTTCCTGGACGTGCTGGACGGCAAGGCGGCACCCGGCTTCGTCGAGGCGGGCCCGGTCTACCGGACCACGGTGGGCAAGGTCGCCGACGCCATTCGCGGCTTTCGCGACGACCGCGACGACAACCTGATCGCATCGGTCGGCACCGGTCTCGCCCGCGCGCTTTATGCCACCTATGTGTCGGCGCTGCCCCCGTCCGAGTTCGCCTATCCGATCGCCAGTCATCGCGATCCGCGCGGCAGCTTCTCGGAGATGCTCAAGACGCGCACCAGCGGGCAGTTTTCCTTCTTCACCGCGCATCCGGGCGTCACGCGCGGCGGCCACTACCACCACACCAAGACCGAGAAGTTCCTGATCGTCCATGGCGAGGCGCTGTTCCGCTTCCGCCACGTCGTCACCGGCGAGACTCACGAGATCCGCACGTCCGGCGCCGAACCGGTGATTGTCGAAACCGTGCCCGGCTGGGCGCACGACGTCACCAACGTCGGTGACGGCGAGATGATCTCGCTGCTCTGGGCGAACGAGGTCTTCGACCGCGACCGACCCGATACCATTGCCGCCAAGGTAGCCTGACATGAAGCGCATGAAAGTGATGACCGTGGTCGGCACCCGGCCCGAGATCATCCGCCTGTCGCGGGTGATGGCGGCGCTGGACGTCCATGCCGACCACGTCCTGATCCATACCGGCCAGAACTACGACTACGAACTCAACCAGGTCTTCTTCGACGACCTGGGCCTGCGCAAGCCCGACCATTTCCTGGAGGTCGCGGGCGGCACCGCGGCCGAGACGATCGGCCGGGTCATCATCGCGGTCGACGCGGTGCTCGAAGCCGAGCGCCCGGACGCGATGCTGATCCTTGGCGACACCAACAGCTGTCTGGCGGTGATCCCCGCCAAGCGGCGGCGCATCCCGGTGTTCCACATGGAGGCCGGCAACCGCTGCTTCGACATGCGCGTGCCCGAGGAGATCAATCGCCGGATCGTCGACCACACCGCCGACATCAACCTGCCCTATTCCTCGATCGCGCGCGACTACCTGCTCGCCGAAGGGCTGCCGCCCGACCGGGTCATCAAGACCGGCAGCCCGATGTTCGAGGTACTGAACCACTACCGCCCCGGCATCGACGCCTCGCGCGTGCTCGGCGAACTCGGGGTCGAGCCGGGCCGCTACTTCGTGGTCAGCGCGCATCGCGAGGAGAACATCGACTCCGAGGTCAACCTGCGCCGCCTTCACGAAACGCTGAACGCGGTCGCGGCACGCTATGACGAGCCAATCCTGGTCAGCACCCATCCGCGCACCCGCAAGCGGATCGAGGCACATGGGCTGACGTTCCACCCGCAGGTGCGCCTCCTCAAGCCGTTCGGCTTCCTCGACTACAACGCGCTCCAGATGCACGCGCGCGCGGTGCTGTCCGACAGCGGCACGATCAGCGAGGAAAGCTCGATCCTGAACTTTCCCGCGCTCAACATCCGCGAGGCGCATGAACGGCCCGAGGCGATGGAGGAAGCGTCGGTGATGATGGTCGGGCTAGGCCAGGAGCGCGTACTCCAGGCGCTGGACATCCTGACCGCGCAGGCGCGTGGGCAGGCGCGCACGCTGCGCCCGGTTGCCGACTATTCGATGCCCAACGTGTCGGACAAGGTGCTGCGGATCATCGTCAGCTACACCGACTATGTGAAGCGCACGGTGTGGAAGGCGTACTGACCGCCGGTCCCGACCCGCGCCTGACCGGTCGGCTGCTCCCCTGCGGACGCGAAGCGGCGCCCCTCCTGCTTTGCATCCATGGTGGTGGGTGCAACGGCGGCTATTTCGACATGAAAGGGTTTTCGGTCGCGGAAGCGGCAATCGCACACGGCTTCGACGTGCTGCTGGTGAACCGTCCGGGCTATGGCGGCAGTGCCCCGCCCCGGACGGCAAGCCCGATCACGGAAGCCACGGAGCTGCTGCCCGGTTACCTCCTGCCGATCCTGGCAGCGCGCGCCTCCCCCGATCTCGTCGTGATCGGCCATTCGATCGGCGGGGCGGTCGCATTGACGCTTGCGGCCGCGAACCGGCTGCCGATCCGTGCCGTGGCGGTGTCGGGCATCGGCCGTATCCCCAGCGATGCCGCGCTTGCCTGGCTCGCCGAACAGGCGTCGACCGACCCCGAGCCCCCGCCCGAGTTCTTCTTCGGCCCCGACGGCAGCTATGACTGGCGCGGTCCCCTGGCGCTGCGCCGGGTAGTTGAGCCGTGGCGGCACGAGGAACTGGAGGACGTGCGCACCAACTGGCCCGGTCGGTTCGACACGGTCGCCGCCGCGATCATGGTGCCTGTCGCGTTCCACCTGGCCGAGTATGAGCGCATCTGGCGCGCCTCCCCGGCCGATGTGGCCGACGCGGCTGCGCGGTTCACGCATGCCCCGCAAGTCGAGGCGGGTGTGCTGCCCGATGGCGGGCACCTGTACGAGATCCACCGGCGCGGGGGCGAGTTGACGGCGCTGCAGCTGGCGTTCCTCGGCACCGGCCCCGCCTTACCGGTCATGCCGGGCGGAGCGCCCGCCGGCCGAAGCGGATGAATAGCACCGCGCAACAGGCGGTGACGCAATAGCCCGCGGTCACCCCCAAAAGGCCCGCCTCCACCGTCCGGAACCGGAGCAGGTAGACCAGCAGCAGGTTGACGCCCGTACCCGCCACGATGAACCCCGCCCAGCGGCGATACTGTCCCGACGCGACATAAAGACTGACCAGAAAGGCGTTGAGCGTGCCTGCGGTGATCGCGACCGCGGCGATCATCGGCTGTGCGGGGCCATACGCGATGATCCTGCCGAAGATCGGGACCCAGGGCGCTGCCAGATACACCAGCAGGAAGCTGAGCGCTCCGAACGCGGCTCCGCACAGGACGACGGTGACGGTTAGCCGCCATGTCTTGGCCGCCTCGCCTGCCGCGATGTAGCGCACCAGAGTCTGGAAGAAATAGCCGCTGATCTGGATGGGCACGAACAGGAAGATGTTTACCATCTGCAGCATCACGCTGAACAGCCCGATCGCGCCGATCCCGATCGGGCTGTCCTTAAGTAGTGCCAAGCTGAGGAACTGGCCGGCGGTCAGGATCGTGCCCGCTGCAGAGGCCCCGAACCAGTCGGGGCCGATCGCGCGCAGCGAAAAGGCGTGGGGATGTCCGCGTGCGCCGCGACGGTGCAGAAAGGTGCGCCACACGCCCCAGCAGCTGATTGCCATCTGACCCGTCGCGGCCAATCCCATGCCCAGCACCGCGATCTCCGCCGAACGGAACCTGACCGCGATCGCGCAGGTGATCAGGACCAGCACACCGAAGACGGAATTGGCGATCGTCAGATAGCGGACGCGTCGACTGGCAAGCAGGACACTGCCCGCCACCCCCGAGACATGCGTGGCGAACACGCTGAGCCCGGCAATCGCGAACAGCCGCCACGCCCCCCCGTCACCCAGGCTCAGTTGCGCGGCCGGATAGGTCAGCAGCAAGGCCGCTGTGGTGCTGGCAAGGCCGGTTAACGCCGTGCACCGGACCAGCCAGCGCACCAGCGCCCGGAACTCGCCCGCCGACCGCAAATATGCGACCGAAGCGTTGCGCAGAGCCACTGTCGCCAGCCCACTGCCGATCAGTGCGGTGAACACGGTGACGAAGCTGATCGTCGCCGCGACCGGCGCGAACCCGGCAAAGCCGAGCGCGGTCGCCACCAGCAGCAGCCCCACCGTGTTGCCGCCGCGCGCAGCGACGATGCCACCGAAATACAACGCGCCGGGCAGCAGCACGCGCACCCGGGTGCGCAGGATCGCGGAACTGGGGGCTGTGCCAGTCATGTGGTGAGATGCCGTTCATGGGAACAGCACCCTTGTGCTGCATCGCAGGGCTGATGTGCCGATGATCGCGTATATGCAACCCTTCGCACCATCGACGCGGTTGACCAGACCGTGAAGCGGCCAAGGAGTGAATGCATGGCTGGAGAACCCGACACGACTAGGCGTGGCATCCTCGGCCTGATCGCCTCATCGCCTGCCGCCGCGACGCTGGCGGCCGATGCGCAGGGCTCGCCCGAACGCAGCGGCAAGAAATCCGGTACCAACGGCGGGGCGCCCGAGGTCAGCGACAAGGTAGCGGACTATCGTCGGTCGGGGGATAGGAGCGACTGGGAGCCGGCGCTGGACCGCGCGTTCGATGCGCTCTCGTCGACCCGTACCGCGCATCCGGCCTATCCGGGCTGGGGGGTTGGCATCCTCCATGCCGGCCGCGGCGTGCTGCCCATCGAAAAGACGCTGTCCTTTTCGGATAGCCAAGTCGGTTTCGGCATCGTCGGAGCCGGACGCTTCGCCACCGTGTTCACCAGGGCGATCACCTCGGGACACGCCTTTCTGCTCAATCCGTCCAGCTATGCGCATTTCAGCGACTTCACCGTAGTCAACGAGACCCGCGACCACGCTGGCGCCGACAGCGATGTAGCCTTCTCCATCCTGGGGACCGATGGGGGCCACATGACCGCGTTCTCGCGCGTGGTCCTGGGCAACTTCACCTATGGCATCCAGGTTTCCGGCACCACCAACGGCGACTTCACCCATGCCGTGGATTGCGAGTTCGCGACGCGTTACGGCTATGCCAACTCCGCCAACAAGAATGCGGTCAGCGCCACCTTCGACAGCTGCTCTTTCGGCTGCGCCGGCTCCGCCTTCCTGCTGGGCGGCAGCGGCGAGGTCTCGATGCGCAGCGGAGGCGCCAACGTCCACGGCGCCCTGATCGGCTATGCCGAGGGCGCGGGGATCAACGGCGTCTATCCGCAATCCGTCGCGATCGACCACGTCAAGCTGGAGTATAGCGGCCGCGGCGGGACCGCGGGCGACCGGATGCTGATCGACGGCCGGGCCTGCACCCTGTCGCCCGATGCCGGCGGGGCGGACACCACCACCATCCTGCGCGACACCACCTTGGCGTTGGGCGATCATCCGCCGGGCTCGCCGGTTGGCTCGGCCTATGACGATCACCTCATCGTCGATCTGGCGGGTGGACGGCATCGCGTCCACGCCTGGGGCGGCTATCTGCGCGGCACGATCCGCTACGTGTCCGGCTATCTGGAGGATCGGGCGCGCTGGCTGTTTGGCCGGATGCGCGGGGCCCCGCGGCCGTCGCGGCTGCGGCTGGCCGGGACGGGAACCCATCCGCTGATGGAATGGTGGGGCAACGAGGGTGTCGCCGACCAGTATCGCGGCGGGCAATCGGGGCTGCGATGCATCCGGACCGGCACCGCGCTGCTCTGGCGGCATAGCGGCACATGCATCGTCAACACGGGCACCGCCACCAGTCGGACCGTCACGGGCGGCACGACCCGGTTCGGGGCCGACTTCACCATCGACCTGGCCGAGGTCGACCTGCCCCCGGTGGTCACGATCGAGGGCCTCGCGCTTTACGTGAAGAGCAATGCCCGTATGACGGACACCACGGTCGACTGGTTCAGCGACCCCGGCTTCTCGTCGCTCCACGACAGCGCGGTGATCGCCGGGCACGTGCGGGGCAAGGCGACCGTCAGCACCAAAGACCTGACGGTGACGGACGGCAAGCTGCGCGTCCGCCTAACCAAGCCCGGCCCCGGCGACAACGGCACGCTGGGTGCCCTGGTGATCTACTATTTTCCCTATACGGACTGACCTTCGTGCTGGGTCCGACGGACGAACCGGATACCGCCTGCGGTTGTCGGATGAAAGACGCGCCGGTCAGCCTGCCGGTCGCTGCCGGTCCTGTCGCCTCAGCAGCAGGACGTACAGGACGAGCGGAACCAGGGCGAACCAAGCACGCGCCGCGAACGAGGCCATGCCTCCCCAGAACAGCGTCACCACCCACACGTCGTACACCACGACCGACGCGTAATAGGGCTGCGCGATCCGCACGATCAGCGCGCGCACGGTGATCACCATGACCGCGGCCAGGATGGCCGTCAGCAGCCAGAAATGGCCAGCAAGGTAGACCTGCTCGCCGAAGAACCCCAGCGCCGTCGAATGCTCCTCGGACAGGCCGGCGCGTCCGATGTAGCTGTCCACGAACAGGCTGTTGATGTTGATCGGCTTGCCCGGCCACAGTTCGCGTGGGGCCCAGTTCAGGAAGAAGAGCTGAAACTGCTGAAACAGGCTGGTGCCGCTGGTGTTGCCCGGGTGGTTGGCCAGCAGTTCGCTCGACAGGATGAGGTGGGTCGCGCCCGAATCTTCCGAAATGCCGGCAATGCCCTCGCTGACCCCGAAGCGCAGGACCCGTCCCACGAACACCAGCAGCCCGCCCGCCCCGGCCAGCAGCAAGGGGTCGAGCCGGAACAGGCGATAGCGGATCGACACCAGCACCGGCAGCAACAGGAATGAGATGATGACGATGCGTCCGAAGCCGTCCCACAGGAAAGTCGCGTACACGCCGATGGCCGCCGCATAGATCCCCAGGGCGGCCCAGCGCATCACCCAGCCCGTTCGCGCCCATTGCAGCCGTTCCAGATGAACCAGCGCAATCCCTGCAGCACCGGCGAAGATCGGTTGCGCGAAGCCGCCGCTCTCCGCCCCGGCGATCAGACCGCCGGCCAGCAGACCGGTCATGGCCAGGAGATTGACGCCTCCCCCGACCCCCTCGTCCGGCAGCGGCATTGCGCGTTCCACCGCTGACCCGAAATGCGTCATGGCATAGGCGATGATGGCGAACAGGGCGAACAGCCCCAAGTTGACCGGCACCCCGACATACAGCAGCGAGATGGTCGGCACGACATAGAGCGTCGCGGCCGAGAAGATCAGCACGATCCCCAGGCTTTGCTGCGAGAACCGCCAGAGCAGGATCATGACGCAGATCGTCAGGGCAGTCAGCGTGCCATAGCCTGCCTTGACCCCCAAGCCGATGGTCAGCAGGGCAATCGTCGCGCAGGCCAGCAGCGCAACGCCCCGCGCAACCGAGCCGCCGGAAAGGTCGGCGTCATCGCCCGCGTGTTGCATCATGGTTTCACCGCAGACGCATCGGTGCGGCATAGCCGGGAGCATCGGCTCGCAAAGCGCGCCTCTCCTACCCGCTCCACCTCTGCCGGTCGAAACAGCAGGAAAGGTGATTGGATACCGGACTTGCTCCCCGAGCATACGGCCATCAAGCCTCGAAAGGGCAGGTCAAGCGTTATCGCCCGGTCGGGAGCGCGGCTCCGGTAGAAGCTATATGCGATTACCGCCACGGCCGCCGCAATCGATCCGGCGACGAACAGCATCGCATACAGAACCACCCCTACTAGCCCCCCTTCCACGACCGCCGCGAACGGCACGTAGTGGAAGCGCGGTTGTTCATCGGCCTCTGATGTCGGATCTGCGATCGATTGATGCTGGCTGGCCATCCTTGCGCCCGCTTGCCTTCCATGTTCACGGCAGACTTTCGAGGTCCGACGCCTGCATCGTCACCCCAGCGCCTGCGCATAGGCGCGGGCGTAGCGTTGCGCCACTGACGATGGGCTGAACTCTGCTTCTACGTGCGTGCGGCCGCGGACACCCATCGCCGCGCGCGTGGCCGGATCGGTCGCGATCGCCTGCGCCAGCATCCCGGCCAGGGCGTCGGCCGTGCCCTCACCGCGCCAGCCCAGGCCCAGCGCCTCGATCGCGGGCCAGGGAACGCCCGAGGTGGTCAGCACGGGTGTCCGCATCGCCAGCGCCTCGGCCACCACGTAGCAGAAATTCTCCGACCGGCTCGGCACCGCCACGACGGCCGCGTCGGCCAGGTACCGCCAGCGGCCGTCGCCATAGATGGACGCGTCGAAGACGATGTCGCCACGACCGGTCGCGGCCGCGCGCACCGCCTCGGCATAGCCTGGGTCTTCGGCCGGTCCGGCGATCCGCAACGTCCAGCCTGCGGTCGCACCGCCCAGCGAGACCCAAGCCCGCACCAACTCCAGCACACCTTTGATCGGGTGGATGCGACCCAGAAAGGCGATCGTCCTGCTCCCCCTACCGTCACTGGCCGGGACGGGCGGCACGGTGATCGGATGCGGCACAAGCGTCACCGGACGGCGCAGGCCCATCGCCTCCACCTCCGCCTGTTCGGCCGCGGAATTGACGATGATGAGGTCGTGGCGCCGGATCGCCCGGCCGAACAGCGGCCAGACGATCCGCTTGCGCCCGCGATGGATGTTCCAGGCCGCGGGCGCGAAACTGCCATGGGGCGAGTGCACGAAGCCGCGGGCGCGACGCCGGATCAGGAGCGGCGCCAGTGCGGGCAGCCGCCAGGGCACGTGGCTGTGCACCACACCCTCGTTCCCGGCCAGTTCGGCCAATTGCCCGGGCAGAGCGCGCGCGGTGCATTCGACCAGGCGGACGCGGGGATGCAGCTCGCCCGGCCAGCCGCCCTGCACCAGCAAGCGTACATCCATGCCATTGTCCGCTTGCGCGGCGACGATCTCGCGCAGGGCGGTGGTCACCCCCATCGAGTCATGAACGCTTGTCGCGATGACGTGAACGATCTGCAAATGGGGCCTCGTGTCACTCCGCCTGACACAGGACGGTCCGGAACGGCTCGTAACAGTGCGCACGGTCGAAACAAGGCGTCGGGAATTGTGCATGGACGGATGCACGCACGGACCCTAGAAAGGCGGCAACCGGATCCCTGACCACGCATGTCCTCTTCTTCCATGCCGCCACGGGGCCCTGCCATTCCCGCCCGCATCGCCGCGGTCGCCACCCACCTGCCCGAGCGGGTGCTGTCGAACGAGGATCTTGCCGCGCTCTACCCCGCATGGCCGGCCGCCAAGATCCTGGAAAAGACCGGCATCGCCGAACGCCGGATCGCGGCCGAGGGCGAGACCGCGACCGACCTCGCCTTTCATGCGGCCGAACGGCTGTTCGCGTCCGGCGCGTGTCCGCGCGACGAGGTCGACTTCCTGATCCTGTGCACCCAGGCGCCCGACCACATCCTGCCGACCTCGGCCTGCATTCTCCAGCACCGGCTGGGGCTGTCGACCAGCGTGGGGGCGCTCGACATCAATCTGGGGTGCTCGGGCTTCGTCTACGGGCTGTCGCTGGCGGCGGGGCTGATCGCGAGCGGGGCGGCGGCGAACATCGTGCTGCTGACAGCCGACACCTATTCCAAGTTCATCCACCCGGGCGACAAGAGCGTCCGCACCCTGTTCGGCGACGGCGCCGCGGCGACGCTGATCCAAGCCGCGGATCCCGGCAGCACCGCCGCGATCGGCCCGTTCGTGTTCGGCACCGACGGGTCGGGCGCGGGTGACCTGATCGTCGAGGCAGGCGCGGCCCGGCTGCCGCACAGCGCGGAGACCGCGGCGGAGGTGACCGATCGCACCGGCAACGTGCGCAGCCGCGACCACCTCTACATGAACGGCGGGGCAGTGCTGAACTTCACCCTGCGCGAGGTGCCGCGCGCGGTCGCGGCGCTGCTCGACAAGACGGGCACGACCGCGGACGATTACGACAAGTTCGTCCTTCACCAGGCCAACAAGTTCATGCTGGACGCGCTGGGCAAGAAGCTCGACATATCGCCCGATCGCGTCAGCCGCTATTTCGAGGCGATCGGTAACACGGTGTCGTCCACCATTCCCTTTGTTCTCGAACGGGAAATGGCGACGGGGGGCGGTTCCCCGGGCACGCGCATGATGCTAGTGGGCTTTGGCGTCGGCCTGTCCTGGGCGGCCGCGTCCGTAAATTTCTAGAATATTACAACGGAGAACGCAGGTGAGCGAGTTCTACGAAGGTCTGGCCGAAATCCTCGAAGTCGACGAGTCCGAGGTTAATCCCGAGCTGGAACTGGGCGACAGCTGGGACAGCCTCGCCATCGTCTCCACGATCGCGCTGATCGACGATGTCCACGATATCCAGGTCCGCCCGGAAAAGCTGGCCGACTGCAAGACCGTGGGCGACATCGAGAAGCTGGTCGAGACCGAGAAGGGCGCCTGAAGCCATGCACGGCAAGACCGGTCAGCAGGCACAGGCCCGCGGCGCCCGCATCGCGGGCGTCGTATCGGCGTTGCCGCCCAAGGTGGTCACCAACGAGACGTTCGTGGAACGCTTCGGGGATGCCGTCGCCGAGGTGACCAAGATGACGGGCGTCCAGTCCCGCCATGTCGCCGAGAACGGGGTAGCGACGTCCGACCTGTGCTTCGCAGCCGGTCAGCGCCTCTTGGAAGGACTGGGCTGGGAGCCCGAGACGATCGACGGGATCATCTTCATTTCCCAGTCGCCCGACTACCCGCTGCCTGCGACCGCGTGCCTGCTGCAACAGCGGCTGGGGATGCGGACCACCACCGTCGCGTTCGACGTGAACCTCGGCTGTTCGGCTTATCCCTATGGCCTTTGGCTGGCGATGAGCCTGATCCAGACCGGGTCGATGAACCGCGTGCTGATCGCGGTGGGCGACATCAACACCCGCGCCAACGATCCCACCGACCGCTCGGTCGCGATGCTGTTTGGCGATTGCGGTGCGATGACCGCGCTGGAAGCATCGGACGAGGGCGACGTCGCTCACTTCCTGCTCGGCACCGACGGACGGGGTGGCGACAACCTGATTGTCCCGGCCAGCCGTCATCGCGACCGGACCGGCGACGCGCGGTTTGCAGGCCGCAACCTCGACATGGTGTACATGGATGGGGCGGAGATCTTCAACTTCACGTTGAAGGCGGTGCCGCCGCTGGTGCGCGAGACGATCGAGGTCGCCGGCGTGCCGCAGGAGGAATACGGTGCGTTCCTGTTCCACCAGGCCAACACCTTCATGCTCAAGCACCTCGCCAAGAAGGCGAAGCTGCCCGCCGATAAGGTGCCGATCAACATGGACCGCTACGGCAACACCTCGTCCGCGACGATCCCGCTGGTGATGACCACAGACGTCGCCGACCTGCTCAAGGCGGGGCGGCAGCGGATCGGGATGTTCGGCTTCGGCGTCGGTTACAGCTGGGGCTCGGCATCGATGGACGTGGGCCCGCTCAAGGTCTGCGAGACGGTGATTGCCCCGGCCGAGCCCGCCGCGCACCTTGCCGCCACGGCGGACGCCGCTTGAGCCAGGCTGCGTTCGCCCCCGACGCGCTCGCCGGCCGCCACGTGCTGGTGACCGGCGCCTCGTCCGGGATCGGCCAGGCCGCGGCCGAGCACCTGGCGGCGCACGGCGCGCGCCTGTCGCTGGTCGCGCGCAATCCCGAACGCCTGGAAGCGGTGCGCGCGTCGCTGCCCGGGGAAGGCCATTCGGTCCACCGGATCGACTTGGAGGGCGCCGACAGCGCGGCCGATGCGATTGCGGGCATTGTCAAGGAGCGTGGCGCGTTCGACGGTGCCTTCTATTCGGCGGGCGCGACGCTGGTGCTGCCGATCCGGCTGCTCAAGGACAAGCATCTCGACGAGGTGTTCGGCGCCGGCGTCTATGGCGCATTTGGGACCGTGCGGGCTCTGTCGAAAAAGGGTGCGATGAACGACGGCGGGTCGATCGTCGTGATGTCGTCGGCCGCAGCATTGCGCGGCCGTCCCGCGCTTGCCGCCTATTGCGCGGCCAAGGCGGCGGTGGACGCAATGGTGCGCTGCGCCGCGCTCGAGCTCGCCCCCCGCAAGATCCGGGTC
>Ga0325400_1004415_pt1 | contig 13021 bp, 13 predicted proteins | sample PopdelMetagenome_2_FD_205662 | JGI IMG/M metagenome (GOLD analysis project Ga0325400, IMG submission 205662) | Populus deltoides microbial communities from Bellville, Georgia, United States - Xylem-PdKOR-R1 | ecosystem: Host-associated > Plants > Phyllosphere > Stem > Wood/Secondary xylem...
CGGCAGCGCCACCGGATGAACCACCCGGTACACGAGTTTCATCTGCCTTATTTTTTACCGGGCCGAAGTAAGAGTTTTCATTAGCCCCTCCCATTGCAAACTCATCACAATTGGTACGGCCTATGATGATGGCATCTTCGGCCAACAAGCGTTCAACTACAGTAGCTGAAAAAACAGATGTGAAATTACTCAGGATTTTTGAAGAAGCAGATACTTGATGGCCTTTATAGCAGATGTTATCTTTTATTGCAATAACCATCCCAGCCAGCTTGCCGGCGGTTCCAATGCTAAGCTTATAATCCAGATTTTCGGCAAGTGTTATTGCCTCATGCTTAAAAACTTCGTTAAAAGCATTCAGATGCTGGTAAGCATCTATGTTTTGGAGATAAGTTTCAACTAACTCTTTAACGGTAACACGCTTTTGATGCAAGTCTTCCTGTATTTCCGATAAAGAGTTATAAGCCTTCATAAGGCTGCTAAAATAGAAAAACTTATCAATTCATGCTATAAAAAACACAAACGGATAAGTTTCGTAATAGTGAGTCAGCTGTAAATTAAACCTGATTGGGGTTATGAACGCTGGATTTTTCGGTAGTTGTTGTGGTGGTAGTTGTTGCTGATGCATCTTTGTTAGATGCGTCCTTAAATTCTTTAACGCCCTGACCTAAACCTTTCATTAGTTCAGGTATTTTACGTCCGCCGAATAAAATTAAAATAGCAACAATAATCAGAATAATTTCTGGTGCGCCTAATCCCATGATTTTATAATTTATGTATTTAGTATTCTTTTTTAATACGTTCTTCTTCTGTCTCCGCAGCTACAACTTCTGCATCAGCAATTTGTGCCGGCTGATCGTTGTATTGTTGTATACGGGTTTCAACATCGTTCGGTTTTTCGTCGAAGCTGTTTATCTGGTTATGTAATTCACGCTTTACACCTTCCGAAGCGTCTTTAAAATCGCGTATGCCCTTGCCTAAGCCTCGTGCCAACTCAGGTAACTTATTACCGCCAAACAGCAATAGTGCTACAAATAATATCAGTATCAATTCGGGCGTACCAATATTTAGAAATAAATAAACCGGACTATGCATATCGTTTGATAAACTAAGATACAAATATATACAATTTAAACGCTAATTATGTTTAAACTATTGCGGAGCCAGCCAGCTTTTTGGGTTGTCCCAGGAACTGCCTTTAATTAGCTCAAAGTGAACTGATGTTTCGCCGGTAGCAGGATCGGTAGCCGCTGAACCAATATTTTGACTGGTGTTTACTTTTTGACCTTTACTCACACTTGCCGACCGAAGATTTGAATAGGCAGTGAAGTAAGCACCGTGTTTAACGATAACTAAATACGTGCCGCCCATATCTACTACGGTATTCACTTCACCTTCAAACACCGCCCTTACTGCTGCGCCGCTACTGGTGCGGATATCGATGCCCTGATTGTTATTTTTGATGCCATCTATATAATAAGTACCGAAGCCTTGTATGATATGGCCGCTGGCTACCGGCCATGGCAAACGGCCGCGATTACCCAAAAAGTCGTTTGATAGTCTGGCTGCTTCGGGGGTAGCTGCCAATACTTCTGAGTCGGATTTGCGGACGATAGCTTTTGGTTTTGCAGCTACAGCCACTTCGGCTGCTGATTTATTTTCGGCCCGTGCTTTTTCGGCTGCTGCGGCTGCCCGGCGTGCAGCTTCCGCACGTGCTTCGGCTTCTGCTTTACGTCTTGCTTCTTCTATTTCGCGACGAATAGCACTGGTAATTTGCCGGTCTATCTTTTTACGCTGTGCCAGTACCGTTCTTTGTTGTTTCTTTAACTGGCCTTCCTGCTTGGATAGATCGGCTACGACGGCTACCTGCGTATTGCGTTGTTTGCCTAATGTTTCCTTTTCTTTCTCCTGTTCTTTTAACAAACTGCTTTTCTCATGCTTGGTACGGTCCAGCTTGTTAATTTCTACATGCAAATCTTCCTGCGTACCTTGTATAGACCTTGCTTGACGCTCCCGGTAGGTGCCAAATTGCTGCAGATAGGTAAGCCGCTTATATGCCTGGTTGAAATCTTTCGCCGCAAATACAAACATCAGCTTATTATAAGCGCTTTTGTTATGATAGGCAAACACAATCATGGCTGCATACTCTTTTTTTAAGTCATCCAGTTGCTGCTGCAAAGTGCGCACCGTATTACTGTTTTCGGATATCTGGTTATCCAGCAAGCGAATTTCAGAATTGACATTGTTTATTTTGTCTTCCCGCAAACTAATCTGTGCTTTTAAAATATTCAATTGTTTAATCGTGCTTTTCTTATTGCGGGATGTTTCCAGATACTCACGATTCAGATCTTCCAACTCGTTGTTTAACCGGTCGCGCCGGCGTTTCAGTTCCGCACTGCTTTGGGCATTCGCTTCAAAGAAGCCTATCGCCAGCACAAAAAGTAATACAGCTTTAACAAATTTCATCCGTCCAAAAATATAGATATTAATCGGCTGGCGAAAATCTGGCTGGTATACTGAATGAAAAATCTAAAGGTTGATCGAACTCAGTTTTATTATAACGAAGGTCGGCTTGTATGCGGTTGCTTTTTACGGCTGATGTGATATTGATTTGCGAAGGAATTACACGGTTACCTACCTGTATAAATTCGCTGTTGCTCACCTGTACAGATTGCGCTGCTTTGCTATTGGTGAGTGTAGTTTGGTTTACTCTTAAATCGGTGCCAAGTAGCAGGCGGTATAATAAATTCTGAAAATCGCCTTTTAACGCCAATGTGCCATTAGCACCGGGCTCAAAAGTAGAATCTGCATTCAATAGTTGAGGGATAGCATTACCTATCAATAAAGCTTCAACCGACTGATAATTGAGTTGTGGGTTAGCATATTTATAGATAAAGCTGAACGGCTTTTTAATGTAGACACTCTGCAACCGGTTTATCACTTGAATGCTATCGGGAGTGATTAAAGCCCGGGCAACTTCTATTCCTATAATAGCTGTAACAGATACCCATATTTTTTTATTATGCTGTATACGGAAGTTTAGCGTAACATCATTCTCTTTGCCGTCGATATTTAACTTCGTTTTTGCCCGGCCCGAAAACGTATTGAATGTAGTTTGTCTTGATTTGATTTCGTTAAACTTCGCGCGTTTGGCAACAGCTGCGTTATCAACCACAACTGTAGTTGCGGAATCAACTTTAGGACGATTAACAACTAATGGTTTCTTTGCTTTACAGCCCCATCCTACTAATATTACACTGCATACCAGCAGTTTACTCAATATATTTCTTTTCATTTATTTTTCGTTCTAAAGTGGCCGACTGGCCGCCATATTGTTTGGCTTTTATCCAATACTGAATTGCGGCGGCGGTGTCGCCGGTGTGGAACAAAATATCAGCATAATGTTCCGTTTGTACCGCACTTGGCTCTTTGCCATGCGCTATTGCTTTTTCAATCCAGTTACGTGCCTCAGTATATTTTCTTTGCTTAAATAATATCCAGGCATATGTATCTTCAAATGAAGCGTTATTTGCAGAAAGCTCATTACTGCGTTTCGACATCTGCGCTGCCTTGTCTAATTGCGTACCTCTAACTGACAAGTAATATGCGTAATTGTTTAATGTATACACGTTATCCGCATCAAAAGTCAATGCTTTGTCGTAAGCCGCATCCGACTTCTCATCTTCTTTTATTTGGTGATAGCTATCGCCTAAAGCAGCATAACTTTGTGCCGATAAATCTTTATCTTGTACTTCCAGGGACGTTGCTGTTTTGAGATAGGTGATAGCTTTGGCTGGCACTTTTTTCTGCAACCAGGCTACACCAACTAGATAATTCATCCAGGCTTGGTTCGGAAAAAGAGATAAAGCGTTTTCACCGTCTTTTATAGCTTCATCTAAATCGTTTTCACCTAATTCTAATCTTACGAGTTGTTCTTGGACTGTATAAATATCTGTGTTAAGTTGTACCGATTTTTTGTAAGCTATTTTGGCTTCTTTAAACTTGTCGTTCTGCATTAGCATATCGCCGTACAAGGCGTGCGCTTTTGCCTCGTTGGGGTGCGTTTTTACTAATATATTACTCAGTGCTAAAGCGCTGGCTTTTGCGTCGGGATTAGGAAATTTGGGCAAATATCCTAACACGATACGAATCTTCTGGTCAATGTCCAGGTTTGGTACATTAAAAGCACTTTCTAATTGCGTAAAGCTTGCTTCTGTATTTTTACCGGACCGATATATATCTGCTAAAGCCAAATGCAATAGCCCATTATCAGGCTCAATTTTTTCTGCCCGCTGTAGTGCTTTTAAAGCTTTTTCTGTTAAGTTGTTTGCATTATATAGTTCACCCAATAAAAGATAATACCTAATCTGATTTGGATTCGAAGCAATCAAACGTTCCAATTCATCTGCAGCCAGGTTAACTTTACCTAACTTTAAATAAACTTTTTGCCTGTTTCCAACTAATTCGTCAGTTAAACCGGTTAATTGTTCGAGCCGGTTATATAACGATAGTGCTTCGTCGTATTTTTTCTCAAAAAATAAGGCATTGGCTTTATCCAGATAATAGTCGGGTTTGTCGGGATTGATACGCAGCAGTTGATCGAATACACGGCTGATATTGGCTATATCGTTAGTTTTTTCGTAACTATCAGCAAGTGCGCGCCAATACCACTCATTATTTGTGTTTAAGGTGACTGCTTTTTCGAGTAATGCCTGTGCCTCCGCCGGTTTATTCTGAAGCTTTTTAAGTCCGGCTAATTCGTACATGGCAGCATCGTTTTTGGTATCGAGCTGTAATACCCGCGTAAACAAATCGGTAGCAGACGGCAGTTTATCAATTACCTTATCGTGCAAGGCCGTATAAAATAATTGTTGTACCGCAGCACTATCGGCCGAGGTAACCGGCTGGCGACCGCCATTAGTTTGTGCAACGACGCAAACCGGCCAAAAACATAATGCAAAGCCAACGTGTTTTATTTTCATCTACCCTATTCCTGTATGGCCGTAACCGCCTGTACCACGTATTGTTTCATTTAAGGCGTCTACCTGCTCCCATTCTACCTTTTCGTATTTAGCCACAACCATTTGGGCAATACGATCGCCGGTGTTAATTTCAAAATCAACATCCGAAAGATTGACCAGTAAAACCTTAATTTCGCCGCGATAATCCGCATCTACAGTACCCGGTGAATTAACAATGCTTATCCCATGCTTAAACGCTAAACCACTGCGCGGTCGTATCTGTGCTTCAAAACCTTCAGGCAATTCAATATGCAAACCTGTTGGAATCAATTTGCGCTCCATTGGTTTAAGTACTAATGTATTTTCTATATCAGCGCGCATATCCATACCTGCTGCATGCAGCGATTCGTAAGCAGGAAGTACATTTTTTGAGTTATTAATGATACGGATTTTCATACTATTTTTTTAACACGGCTAACAACTGTTTTCGTTCGGCTATAAAAGCCACCGCTGCAAATACTATTAGTAAAGCGTTGCCCATAAGCAAATTACGATTAAAAACACTAAAAGATAAATATACAATGACCACAGAACTTATAAGATAAAGTAAATTCTTTTTAACGTGGTATGGTATAGGATAGTTCTTTTGTCCCCATAGGTAAGATAACACCATCATGCCGGCGTAAGCAATAAGCGAGATCCATGCTGATGCCATATAGCCATATTTGGGTATGAAGATAACGTTCAGTACGATAGTAATTACAGCACCTATTCCTGAGATGTACAAGCCATATTTAGTTTGATCGGACAACTTATACCAAACCGACAGATTCATATATATGCCCAGACTAACCAAACAACAGCAGCGGCACCGCCTTTAAACCCGACCAGTATAATTGCCTTTGTACAGGGTCGGAAGCTTTTACAAAGTATTTAAGTATCTCTATATTAGCAACTAACGCAACGAATATCAGCGAAACAGCAATAATAAAATAATCCATAATCCGGGCGTAAGTGTGGCCGGCGTTCTTTTCTTCAGCCCTACTGAAAAAGAAAGGCTCTGCTCCTAAACGGAACGCCTGCACAAATATGCTCAGGAATATTGCAATCTTGGCACAAGCACCGTATATGCCTATTTGTAACAGGCTTTCCTTTGCTGGTAATAACTTGTCCAGCAGTATTTTGTCTAAATTCTCATTAATGATATAGGAAATATTAGCCACGAGCATAGGCCAGCTGTAGAGAAACATTTCTGCAAACAACTTGCCATCGAAACGGAACTTCAGATTTTTGATTTCAGGCAACAGCATGATTAAGGTTAATACGCTTGCCAGCAAGTTGGATAAGAATACATAACCAACCCAATGATAGGTGTACCATTTCGCAATCCATTGTGCACCAGGTGATTGATTTTGTACAATGTAAGGTGCAATAAACAGGAAGAAAAGATTTAAAACCACAACGAAGAGTACGTTTATGAATTTAATCATTCCGTACCGCAAAGGCCGGCCGTTAGCCCTTACCTGGGCGAACGGTATAATACATAATGCATCTGCTATGGTTATGTAAATGAAGCATTTAACATAGAATGCATAATCAGAAACATTACCCGTTTTGTCGCCCTTCAGCCATCCGGCTATGGATGGTACGAATAAGGCCGTCAGCAGAAAGAATACCAGTGAGAGTCCGGCAACGGCCAGAAAAGCATTGCTGTAAACCTTGTCTTTTTGATCGTTGTACTTATTTAAATACCTGAAGAACGTAGTTTCCATACCAAAAGCCAGTAAGGCACCCAACAAGGATGCATAACTGTACATCTTGGTGAATATTCCGTAAACCGATGCTGATAAGATACTCACCAAGATGGGTGTAAGCACAAAATATAACGATCTTGATATAATGGTGCTTAAACCGTAGATGGCGGTTTGGCCGGCAAACTTTTTAGCGGTTGACAACGTGTAGTAATTAATTTATCTGTTTGTGGTCATGCTGATGTATACCGCATGTCATGTTAAGTGCATGTGCAGCGCATAGCGAAATGTTTTTTATTCCTTACCGCTTAACCACTTCAAAATTACGGTAATTTTTTAACTCGCCTTCCTGTACCTCAACTTGCGTAACTTGTGCACGTTCGGGTCCTTTGTGGCACCACTCGGTAAACATATCCAGCAACAGGGAGTTGGCCTCGGCTTCAATATGGACATCGCCATTGGGCTGATTTTTAACGATGCCTTTTACCCCAAGCTGGTCGGCAACCGCCTTAGTGCTGTCACGGTAAAAAACACCTTGTACTTTTCCCTGTACCGTAATATCTAAATGTTTGACCATGTTTATATTTCAGGATACAATAATAAGGCTTAATTAATAAAACAAGAACTTGTAAAATCAAGATGTTCTTGATAGAGCTACATCTAACAATGAAACACACAGGCATGACCTTTTATCAAATGCGGAACATCTTCTTAAATCAGACGCCTGACTGTGGATTCGGGCGTTAGTTTCAAGCCGTCTAAACCGCTGATAACATTGAGGCCCGGTGTTTTGCATGGCTCCAGTGAGCCCAGTTCTTCGGCCATATTTAGGAAAGCAGCGCCGTTTAACGTGGCCCACGAAAGCAGTCTGTTCAGCGACAACTGCGGGAATTGCTGCTGCAGGGTTTTCATTTCACTTAAGATACACAGCTTATCATTAGCAGCCAGGCTATCCGTACCTAATGTGATGTTGAAGCCTTCATCCAGGAACAAATCAACTTTAGGCAGCCGGCCCTCTATATAAAGGTTAGCGTTCGGACAAAAACACCAGTTGATTTGCCGGTCGAACCGTTTAACAAAATAAATATCTTTTAAATTGGTGCAGGTATTATGCACAAATAAAATTTTCTGCCGGTTGCTCAGCAGCGGTATTACCGATTGTATCGAATTTCGGGCCTGTGGCTTAAAATAGCTGATATCAATATTGAAATTTTTATACAGATTTAAAAAATTACCCAGTTTATATCGGTAAAACTTGTTCTCGTCTTCACACTCCTGATTATGCATGGTCAGGATGTTGTCGTTGTTATCGGTGTAGGTTTTAATTAACCTGAACAACTCTTTCGACACCGAATATGGGGCATGAGGCACAATAGAACAGGCACCCGGCTTAAACTTCTTCAGCAGGTCCAGTCCGTTTTCAAACGCCTGATCAGCTTGCCCGGGTAAAAAGGCAAACAGTTCAACAAAGGTATGATAAGCTATTTGACTGTCTCTTTTGAGCGCGACAGTACAAGCGCTGTTAGAAATGTCGCCAACAGCAACAATACCGTTTGTGTACATTTCTTCATCGGCCCGTTGCGCTGCATCTTCAATAACTGCATCGTCCGTCCTGCGGAATTGTTGTACCGATTGTATAAAATTGACCAAACCTGTTTGGCGGTCTACCTTTTGATGAAGATGTGACAGTTCGGTATGGCAGTGAGTGTTTATAAAGCCGGGGCAAATCACCCCGTTCACCTGTTCAACCTGCACATCGGGCGGTGCCTGGTTATCTACAGATATAATCTGACCGTTGTCACTAACGGTTACTACACCATTTTTTATCGGATCGGCATTTATCGGAAAAACGTAATCGGCTCTAAAAATTTTCATTTAAAATGAAATTAATTGTTGACTTCTTTAAGAAGTTAACCATTTATATTCACGGTAACTGTTAGGTTACAATTAACCAAAAGTTGTTGTTTCTTAATTTGACAATTAAAAAACGCTGGTGCAAAGTATAAAAATTTAAATTAATTACCTTTGTATCAGTGGATACCAAAAATTGTAAAACAGACATTCGCAGCCTCAGCCTCGAAGCTCTGCAGCAACTCTTTGTCACGATGGGCGAAAAGAGTTTCCGGGCTAAGCAGGTTTATGAGTGGCTTTGGAAAAAATCATGCTTCAGTTTTGATGACATGAGTAACATTTCAAAAGAACTGCGCGCTAAACTTCAGGAAAACTTTACTATCAATTTTGTTAAAATTAATAACTCACAGTTTAGTGCGGATAAAACTATAAAAAATTCTTTTATTTTATACGATAACCAGATAATTGAAGGCGTGTTAATACCAACGGCCGAACGGATGACGGCTTGTGTATCTTCGCAGGTAGGTTGCAGCCTCACCTGTAAGTTTTGCGCTACCGGTTATATGGATCGCAAACGTAATCTGAACCCGGACGAAATCTACGACCAGGTTGTTTTGCTCGACCAGCAATCGAAACAACAATACGGGCAGCCGCTCAGTAACATTGTGTACATGGGCATGGGCGAACCGTTGTTGAATTATGCCAATATGATGAAGTCGGTTGAACGCATTACCGCCGAAGATGGTTTAAATATGGCGGCCAAACGTATTACGGTATCCACAGCGGGCATAGCCAAGATGATTAAGAAACTGGGCGACGACAACGTGCGCTTTAACCTGGCTTTATCCTTACACGCCGCTAACGATGAAAAGCGGAACAAGATTATGCCGATTAACGAGCAAAACACGTTAAAGGCATTGGCCGAGGCGCTGAAGTATTATTATAATAAAACCAAAAATCCGGTTACGTACGAATATATCGTTTTTCATCATTTTAACGATGAACTGCAGGATGCGATGGAACTGGCTAAATTTTGCAGGCACCTGCCCTGCAAGGTGAACATCATTGAATACAACCCGATAACGTTTGCCGATTTTACCAACGCCGGCGAAGACAAGATTGAAGCTTTTGCCGATTACCTGCGTCGTCAGGGCATCATCACCAATGTTCGGCGCAGCCGCGGCAAGGACATCGATGCAGCCTGCGGGCAACTGGCGGTGAATGAAAAAAAGGGAAGTGCTGAAGTTGAAAGTCAAGCAGTCACCGTTTAAGCATGTAGCAATATGCAGTTAGAGGTATTCATTCCCTTTTGCGTAGCACATTTGCAGCGGTAGGCAAAAAATCTTTTCCTTTAAGGCAAATGGCAAACCGCACTTACAGCTTTGGCAGCAGTTATCTGGCCAGCTTTATTAACCTGCTGTTTCCGCAGTTGTGTCAGGCCTGCAGTACCAGTTTATTAGGTACTGAACATTTAATTTGTACCGCGTGTTTGTACAACCTGCCTTACACCAACTTCCACCTGCAACCCGATAATATTGTTGCCCGCCAGTTTTGGGGTAAAGTGGAACTGCAATCAGCCTTTGCTATGCTTTATTTTGAAAAAGGCGGCAAGGTACAGCAGCTGATGCACCGTTTTAAATATAGTAATGTACCTGCTATTGGCAACAAATTGGGTAACATCTTAGCGGGGCAGCTACTGGCAGGCGCTGACTATTTAAGATATGATGTAGTGATACCCGTACCCTTGCACAAAAGCCGGTTGAAGAAACGCGGTTACAACCAAAGCGCCCACTTTGCGCAGGGCTTGGCCGAAAAGCTTTCCATCACCGTACAGGAACATAACCTGGTACGAAAGAAAAAGACAGAAACGCAAACCCACAAATCACGCTTTGCACGGTTCGAAAACATGCAGAATGTGTTTACGGTTATTGATCCCGATGCGTTAAAGGACCGGCATATCTTGCTGGTAGATGATATCATAACCACCGGCTCTACACTGGAAGCTTGTGCCCTGGCATTGCTGGAGGTTCCGGGTTTAAAGCTGAGTATTGCTGCCATTGCCTACACTGCATAACCATTTCGGACGTGTGTGCCTTTTTGCGCAATCAATCCACCACTTTATCTAAAAACTGCGCTACAGCATAAGTAGATAGCTGGCCGCCCGGGCCGTTCAAATGATAATCGAACCCATGCGTAGCCCACGGCAACTGCAGCCAGTAATGCGGCACGCCGTTTTGCCCGAGCCGCACACTTAGCCGGTCGCTATGCTCGTAAGCTACCAGCACATCGTTAGCACCGTGGATGAGCAGCGTGGGTACGGTTTGGCGGTTTACAAATTCAATAGGCGAACTGGCTTTATAATTTTGCGGTACTTTGGGGTAGTAACCACCCAGGTAGTTTGCCATTACCCGGCGCGAATCCATCACCAGTTTAGGCGATGGTATAGAATAACCCCACACCATATCCGCCGGCCCGTAAAAATTGATTACACCTTTTATACCTACATCCCGAGGTAAGGTATAGGCTGCTAATAAAGCAATTTGTGCACCGGCCGAACGGCCCAGCAGCACAAACCGGCTGGTATCAATCTGCAACTCGTCGGCATGGCTGCGCAAATAATGGAGCGCAGCCATCACATCTTGCACCGGTGCGGGGTTTTGCCATTTTGGTGCTAAGCGGTAATTTATGCTGGCTACATTATAGCCCAGTTGCGACAGGCGTGTGTTCAGCTCAGGCAGCTGCCGGCTGTCACCGCTGCTCCATGAGCCGCCGTGGATGATGATAACGCAGGGGCGCTTATCTTTCGCTTGCGCCGGGTAAAAATCTAAGCTGAGAGAAGTGTCGGCATAGGTTATATAGGTAAAGCTCTTGAACTTCATTGCCGGCGAGCTTTTAAATAAAGCGGTAAAGCTGAACGGAGCTGCGGTGTCGCTTTGCTTTTGATGGGTATGAACCGGCGTAACGAAAGCTTTGTCAAGATCTGACTTCAAATGCCTGCCTATAGTATATGCACTGGCTAATGGTCGGGCAAACAATAGCAATGCTATAATTCCGGTAATAGTTCCCATCAACTGGTACTTGTTCACCCACCAGCCGCTTAAAAGCAGCAATATAATTACGCCGATAAAGATGATTGAATATTCGGTAGCCATTATTGCCATCAGCCACAATTGATAGGTGGGTGCTTTTATTATCGTAAGCAGTGATATAAGCAACAATAAAATGAGCAGGATAAATCTTAACATAACTGAGTTTGTAAAAACAAAGTGATATAAATTGTTTGGTGTGTTGGCGTTATTCGCAAGCTGCTTAAGACATTATAACCTTAAAATTCATTATTTTCACAGATATTGGTTGTTGATAATCTTAACTATGAAAAAGTATTTGTTTTACCTGCTGCTTTCTTTTCCCGGTTTCGTCTTTGCGCAAAAGCTAACGCCCGCCGAGTTAACCCGCTGCCAGGCACAGGCCAAACAGGTAACCATATACCGCGATAACTGGGGTGTGCCGCACATCTATGGTAAAACCGATGCTAATACAGTGTTTGGTTTGATGTATGCGCAATGCGAGGAAAACTTTGCAGGCATCGAGCGTAATTACTTATACCAGTTAGGGAAGCAGGCCCATGTGGATGGCGAAAGCAGCTTATACACCGATGTACAACTACAGCTGATTGCCGACAGCACTGAGGCCATTAAAGAATACAAGAGCGCTCCGTTAGCGTTTAAAAAACTGATGGATGCGTTTGCGGATGGCATCAACTATTATTTATACAAACATCAAGAAACCAGGCCACAGGTGCTGCGCCATTTTGAGCCTTGGTATGCCCTGATGTTTACGGATGGCAGCGTGAGCGCCACCAGCACCGGCGGCATTGCACTTGCTGAAACCCGGCAATTTTATTCGGGCAAGCCCAAAGCCGGCTACGGTGCCATAAAGCGCATCGGTACACCCGAGGATGAAGTTTTTGCCCATGAAACAGGTTCCAATGGGTTTGCTATAGGTCCGCAAAAATCTGCATCCGGACATGCCATGCTGTACATCAATCCGCATGTGCCGTTCTACTTCCGTTCGGAGGTGCATCTGGTCAGCGAGCAGGGCCTCAACGCTTATGGTGCGGTAACGTGGGGACAGTTCTTTATTTATCAGGGATTCAACGCCCATTGTGGCTGGATGCATACGAGCAGCAACGCCGATGTAGCCGACCTCTATGCCGAAAAGGTTGTGCAGAAAGGAAACCAGTGGTTTTATGAATATAATGGGAAGCAAAGACCTGTAACGCAGCGTGTGCTGGTTTTAAACTGTAAATCAGGAAGTGGAACAGCACCGGTAACCGTCACCGGATATTACACGCATCATGGCCCGGTTCTCGGCAGCCGCGATGGGAAATGGCTGGCGCTGAAAGCAAATAACCGCTCGTATGATGCCTTGCTGGAATCGTGGCTGATTACAAAAGCCAAT
>Ga0325400_1004417_pt1 | contig 13019 bp, 8 predicted proteins | sample PopdelMetagenome_2_FD_205662 | JGI IMG/M metagenome (GOLD analysis project Ga0325400, IMG submission 205662) | Populus deltoides microbial communities from Bellville, Georgia, United States - Xylem-PdKOR-R1 | ecosystem: Host-associated > Plants > Phyllosphere > Stem > Wood/Secondary xylem...
AAGTATGATGGTTTCTGCCCATAATTTAATCTTTAACGTTCCACGATAGAGAGGAACTTTTTGCTGAACGATCAAACCAAAAATGAAATGGAAAGTATAAAAAGTTGAGCAGCTATAAGCCTTTTTTGTCAGATGAAAGCTACTTGAAATATTACACTAGCTACTGATCTCCCGATCCATTTTCATTCTCTTTGAGCTTTGCACCTCCGTTATGCCACTGCCCTTTTGCTGGGATGATGAATCATGTTGGTATGCACAATTGACTCCATTCCGGCATCCTCTTGAACTATTAAAGTAAATACAAGGCTTCATAATCTTGTGTTTCGATTCCCTTGACTTGGAATTAACTAAATCTTGGCTTGTTCCTACTTGGTGATTGTAACGGCTACCAAACTGCTGAGGTGTTTCTTGTTTATCGCCTCCATGCTGCTGAATCAAGTTCTTATAATAATTAATGTCCTTTGCTTGTGTCGCTCCGCTAGGTGTGGATGGAACTCCTGGTGGAGGAATCCGTGCACTACAAGGAACCCCCATTGGCACCCCGTTTGGCTGCGTGTAGAATGATCCACTTGAAGTCGCAGTTAAAGATGCTTGTGCACTGGATTCTGTTCTATTCATTTGAATATGTGCTGGATTGGGCAAAGTTACATGAGAAGTTAGAGGATCTGACAAAGGGGTATTGGGAATATTCTGTGCATTGGCTGCAGCTCCATGATCAGTAACCAACTTCTCAATCAATTTTGGGTTGCTGAGAATTTTGAGGAGCAGGTCAGGGTCTATCAAACTTCCCTGCTCACTGCTTTTATTGACAGCAGCCATTGCATCAGGTTCGACACCAGGGAGAACTCCTGCAGTTGGTTTCCCATTTGGAAAGCTAGGAATGCCATTTTGAAAGGATGGAAATCCAGAAGCTAATAGTTGGGCTTGTGAATTCATTGGAACCATTGACGGTCCCATCACATCAGATGGTGCCTCTGTTGCATCTTCATCCTCAATGGGGGTAATAGGAATCAGGGGAATTGGATGATCACCATGCTGAGAGCTTTCCAAGTCCACAGAAAATGTGGAGCTGCATACAGACAACTTTTCAGTTCAAGAGGTGGACTTGAAAAAGAGAGTGAGAGAGGCAAATAGAGAAGTAGCAAACTTTGGAGGAATGGTAGATGGTCGAGGATAAACAGCTTCAAGCACTCTCATCTCCCTCTGATTTTGAACCTCCATCTCTTCGCTTTCTTCCCCAGCAACCAATTGCCAAGTCAAGTTCAAGACAAGCTGTGAAAGCCCAAAACTTCAGTGCAATGATTGATATTAAAAACCAAAGGGATGGGAAATTAAAAAACTATAAAACTTTGACTTACCCTGGGCGGACATCTCCATTTTATCACAGGGACTTCTTGCAACTTGATCTGCAACTGGCTTGAAGGATGGCTTCCTTCAAAGCCAGGTGGCAGAAAGTCATCAGTTCCAGCTGAATGAGTTGGCCATGATGACTTTGCTTGGAGGTGATCTTGAGCACCTGACCCGATTTGTGAAGGAGATTCCTCTGACAGGAACAGCCTTACCTGGTAAGGGGAGAAGCAGGAGTTCAATTTCTGGGCCCTTACAGCTACTGTTTAAATCCTTTATTAAACATCAGAAACTCCATGGAGCAATTGAAAAAAAAGGGAACTAAAACACAAAAATCACAACGGAAGTTTTATTATAGCAGAACTTGTATCTTCTTAAGTGAAAACAATTTCTAAAACCTTGTTTACTTCTGAAACTCCAAGGAGCAATCGAAACAAAGGGAACTCGCACACAGCAATAACAATGCAAGTGTTAGTTTATACAGAAAATTCAGATCTTCTCGGGTGAAAAACATTTACTGCCTTGAACAACATGCACTCATGCAATTCCTTTATGCACATCCTGAACTGGCCATCCAATAAATGGTGAACTGATAATGAGATGGATATTTTAAACCATCATTAAAGATGAATGCATGATGCTAGACCACAGTCAACAACCAACAAATGGTCAGTTTGTATGGAGACTATAAAACATGGGTGAATCATATATGCAGCCATGACTCAGAAGCAAGAGACAAGAATGATAGACACCGCAACAATTAGATAGTTGGATTTAAATGAGAGCTGAAACCACAGTGGCTATGTTTACGAGGTTACATATACTTCAAACTTGTTCTGTAAGTGAAGGTTTATGAAATCAGCTTGGGTAAACTTTGTCAGGTAGAGCTTCGAATAATAAATTCAAATTTAAACACTCAAAAAAATATTGTTTAAACATTTGCTAAATCCCTTGGCAGTTTTGGAGAACAATCAATGCTCCTGAACCCATTTTGATTCCTTCAGAACATGGTACACAGAGGATCCAAATGCTCCTGAATCAATGTCCTGCCATCAGTTTTTTTTTTTTTGTGTCCAGCCATGAGATACAATGCTCAGAAGATTGATTCTTTTATGAAGAAGTAAATGATTTGAAGAAAGAAATAGGTTCATGAGACAGCATCAAAGAAGAGAAGTAAAAGAGGGGTCCCAAGGAGTTACATTGAAACACCAAGTAGAACATTTGTGTTTGAACTTTTGTCTCTGCGATGATAGAAAAAGACAACTTCCTGGATCAGCAATCAGGGATCACTCAAATTATGTAAATAGATCTAATATCTATGGATGCTGCGTACTAAAGTCCGTTGACACTTAAATCAAGTCAGAGATTGGAGGTGCATAATGCCACAATCTCTGGGAATGAAGTGTTCATGGTTATTGGCTGTCAGCCAAGGACACAATTCCCTGATGCGGTCTGATTCTCTTGAATGTCTTACCAGTGGTTCTGTGGAACTTATGAGTCAATATACCATAGTCGCCTCCCTTCTTAAAGGGAGCTCTAATCTTGGAGTTAGTCCCCTTTCCAGATGAAAGAAAAATGAAAACAAATTTAGAAGGAAGCCAATTAAGAAAAAACTGCTAAGTTGCACCTCGGTATACTACTATAGCATAGACATGAGTACACTTTTAGCATAAGTTCCAGAGAAATGCAAAACCCTCTATCTCCATCATCCCACATGCATAGGAACAAATGCATCCACATATATTTTGCCTCAAGATGGAATCTCTTCTATCAGTAATCTGATCACAAAATATGTTACCACCAATGCATAATAACAATATCAAATTATAATCACTTTTAAATGATGCAGCTAGGAGCACTTTATGCATGAGTAGATTTTGCCAAAAAAACAACTAGGTAAAAATTTCATACATTCACATATAACACAAAGAGTTTGCAGGCAACTATATAGCCAAATTCAAAGCATAAGGAACTAAAAAAGAAACAAAGCTGGAGATAAAACATTTTAGAACTAAAAAGAAAAAAACTCTTTACTCAGCAGCGCTAAAAAGAAAAAAACTCTTTACTCAGCAGCGAACATTAATTCTTAAATCGAAACATAAGACATTTTCCACCATACCATGGTTAGCATGCACTTTGTGGATTTTGCTAAAACTTGGACAGTTTGATCTCGCAAGAAAAGCATATTTAAGACTGTGTATGCTTCCACATCATATGCCCCTCTTATACACTCTCCCTTCTCAACCATTCTTAGCTGGTGCTGCCCAACCTTATGCTACAGCCTTTTTTTTTATTATTATTTCATAGATTATTGTTATCAGCAATCAGAATTCTTTTGATGTGAACATGCAATAAAGGAAAGACCAGTCTTCAAAAATGCCTCAAGGCTTAAATTTCATAAATCTCAATCTCGTACTTGAGCAGCTTGCACAAAGAGCTGCAGTTCATGAATGTGCTTACTCCACTGTAATTAGATTGACAATCCAATTTGGAGAAGAAAAAAAGCAACAACATTTTTAGCCAGGATAGCTTCAGTTTGTACTTGAATCAATCATACCTCATATCTATCACACAAACACAAGATACTTCAAAGAAAATCACCTTCACTACTGCATTCTTCTAAAGTTAGCAATACCCCTCAAAAGAAATATACCATTTTTAACCACAAGCACTTAAAAAACAGATAGATTACTACTTTCAGCTCAAAAGTAAATTACAAGATGAAAAAAAAATCACATTAAAAAAAACTACTTTTCCTAACACAACAAGCTTCGTTTCAAATTATATGTAATGCAAACCATACTGGAGTATTGGCCTCCTGAAGCACAAAAATATCATGCAACAATCAAAAGTTCCATTAAAGAATCCGATTACACACGCACTATCAGAGTACGTGATACAAGCACAAACAACAGATAAGCAAAGCAAGTGAGCAAACACAAACACATTTCCTCCCAGTAAAATAGCAAGGATAGATTCTTCTTCAACTGCATGACATTGGAATTCATCAAGATTCTAACTTCCATGCTAAGTCAATGAATTCGACAAAGTACATCTTCTTCTTGTTAAAATTGAAAAATTTCTTTGAAAAATTTGCAATTTTTACCTGACAAAGATTAACATCTGATGCCCAACAAACTCGTTTTGATTTCTTCAATCCTCGCATATTTACAAATCAACAAAAATTCTTCGATTCTTTCAAATTCCAATTTCCCTCACCATAAAATTAATTTTCGATTAGAGTGTAAAACTCCACTCCCGAGTTCGAAACCCTAAAAAAACTAGATTTACAACTGCATCGATAACTCTCCTTATCAGTTACTTACCCATTCCACGATTTTAAGCGATCGAAGAAGAGAGCACAGAGGGATCCAAGGGAACCCTAGATCCTCTGGATTTTTTTCTTTCTTTTGAGTTGCCGTTTCTATATCGTTTTCTATTTTGTTTTTTTCACTCTTCCGTTGTATCTATGTATGTACGTACGTTCTGGTTTCAGCGCGTGAGTTGAGATTTTTCTTTTCCTCTTTTTATATATATATATATATAAGAAATGAGTACCTAAACTTCATTTCTGCTCGAGTTAATTATAACTTAATCATCATTAGAGTTTAATAAAATTAATTTATTGATTCTTGTGGCTTCAAACTTTATTTTTAAATATTTATGTTCGTAAATTCATTGATAATTTAGTGTTTTTGATTATTTTATTTTATTTATTTTAATTTTTTTAACAAGTAGAGAAAATAATGGAAGGGTGAACAAAAAAAGAAAAATAAAGTTTGAATATGTTAATAAAACATGAGTAATTTTTAAAGACTTACTTTCATTGTAATAGAAATATTATATTTAAAAAAGAGGAAATAAAAAATAATTTTAACTAACAATTTTGAATCAAAATTGTTTAAAATTTAATTTATCACTGTTTCTTAAATTAAATTAAACGGTTGCTTTTATAAAAATAAAATAAAAGTTATAAAATTCAATTTAATTCAAGATTTAAATACATATTTCACACATCAACTTGAATTAATCAAAATAAATTTAAAATAATGTAGTTTTAAAAATTATTTTTTAAAGAAGATTTGAGATGATATTTTAAAAATAATTTTTTAAAAAATTAAATTATATTAAATTATAATTTTTACCATCAAATTATAAATTAATTTATTAATTTAATTATTTTTATCACTTCCAATCAAGTTTGATATAAAAATAAATCAGAACAAAATTTTGAATCCACAAGTTACCGTGTTGTCGTGCCGGCCGGGGCTGGAATAACACTGGATCAAAGTGTGGTTTCGCCGAAGAAAAAAATTACTGATACAAACCTGGGCAGCGGGGTGAGTAACACGTTAGCGAAACGCGATTGAAGTTTGATATGACCCTGTTTTGGAAAGCGTTAAAGATTTTCTGACCACAGTTTCTGTTTTTAATTTTTATTTTCTATCTTCTTCTTTTTGAATCGGACGATGAAAGGACAGTTGGCTGACGAAAGGTTAAGCTGTTGGTCTGGTCGGTACACGCATGGTTGATAGCCTGCCAGCTACTTTGCCACGTATGGTTTTGTTGTTTTTATGGCATTCTCCATGGGCTGGGTTATAGCTTCATGAAGGATCAGGCCCTGCTGCTCCTGCAGAGCCTCATATGCCTTCAAGAACTTTTCTAGATCCAGTAGGAAAATAGATCGCCCCAGATTGAGCCCTCAGACAGGTGAGACACACCTGGAAAAACTATCATTATTCTTCTCTCTTTTATGACAGTGCTAGATTCCCTTAGAACTCCTCGAGTGATTATTGGGAGGCAGGATGTGGGTTTTTTTTAATGAAATAAGCTTTGAAAAATGAAAAATGCTTGCTGTTGTCATTTTACTTTGCTCACGGGAAGTTATCCTCGGATTTTTTCAAGCAATGTATACATAGTTAATTGGTCAGTGGAATTGACCGTGTTGGACAGTCTTTGAATGTTTTGGGTCACCTCATCTTTCATGTCACTGAGCTTTCGAGGATTTCAACTTGAACTTTTATTACCAGACCGAAAGAAAAGGTTGGAAGTCAAAAACTTGTGTTACAATAAAGGTAAATTCACCGAGGCCTGCTGTAATCATTATACCTAACTTGAGAAATGACCCGACTCTAGTTTCGAGTTGCAAATTTGTTAAATTATCCTGTAAATTAATAGATCAACCCAACTATATCCAATACAATATCATTTTAAATAGATTTAGAAAAAAAAATTAAATTGACCTTATTAAGTTTATTCTAAGTTTTTCAGGTCAATCTAGTTACTTAAATTTTACCACGTTGACACAGAAATATGGTTCAGGAAGGAACCTAGCCCAGCTGGGCTTGCAGGAACGGTTCACCAAGTTGAGTTGTTAAACCAGGCAGGTAGTCACGTTGCCGGGCCAGGCTATAGATCCCCACTGATGCACTATTTGTGCACTAGAAACATTACTGCCTTAAGATTTTCTCTACTGTTTTAGAAACATTGCCGACTTAAGATGACAGAAGCACTTGATGAGAAGCGAATCCATGCCTCTCCGTCAGGACTCTGCATCCTTTCCGTAGAGTGAGTCGGCAAACCTGTAGGACTCCTTTTGTAATGGTGGAGAGAACTAAACGAGATTTTAACCTGTGTCCCTGCTGAAGAAATAAAATCTTTATTGAAAAAACCAGTGGTGGCCTTTGGAAAGCTCCCACGTCATTGTTAATGTCTCAAACTCCAGATACACATCCCACGACATGTTTAACAAGCCTCAACAGTATCACACAAAATAACGTTGAACAGACGCATAGACCATACCTCCACAGTGGAGAGTTTGAGAAAATAATATAATTTTTTTTGGGTTCCAGTAATATACAAGAAGTCCTTACTCGGCTCTATAGATATCTCCTCCTACCAAACTCACAGTGTGCATATAACTAAGGCGCCATCCAGTTGCAGAAAAATTGTATAAAACATGATAACAAGCCGTCTTGTGGATCAACAATCAACTCTAGGTTCCCCATGGCAGGTAAAACACTGTGCTGTGCACATTAACACTTTCATTTTGTTCACCTCTGCCACTTTTTCTCTGTAACAAACAGAAATTGAGCAGTTAAGAACAGGAGCAATCAGTTTCGAGACAATTGTCCTAAGGTAAGGAGCAATGCATGCTCGGACTACCAAACTCCCCACCACAACAGCATCGCATCAGCAAATGCTGTGAAGGTTAACTCAGGAGGCGAGTAAATAAATAGTGGATTACAGCATCATTGGCAAGAATCTATTCAGCCTGTCTTTGGGTGAAAGAATTTCAAACCAAAATGAACCATCCTACAATAAACTGTTATGTTTCATGATGCATGATGGTCACCAGCCATTACCTATATTAAATGGATTCTAAGCAATTTATGCTAATAACAGCAAAGATGCTATAATAATCATAGTAGTATTGAACAATATCCTATCAAATCTTTAAAAATTTGCAGTTGGGAACTAAATAACATCCCCAATAAGAGTAAATTTGTTAAATGACAATGAAAACCTTTTCAACCACAACGCAAGACAGGATATAAATGAGTACAAGGAAGTTCAGAGAATACCATGAACAATGTGACTATCATTTCCCTTTGCACCCTGCTGTGCCTGAGACATTGACCGCTGGATGCGTGGAGAACCCTGCCTTCCATTTGCACCAGGTAAGGACTGCCTCTTCTTGATGAAATCTCTGTCCTGCACATCTGGGCTGGATCTTGGTGAGTTATTTGCATTGAGTTTGGCTCTTGCTGATTCCGTGGCTTGCATGAAATGAGGGAGAGAACTGCTGCTGCTGCTGTCTCTTGGCTCTTGATCAGTGCTGTCAGGTTTTGTGGAACCAAATGAATTCCGCCTCTTCCCATTCTTTTGATCTTTGGACAATTGTTCCACACTAGTTCCTGCGCCAGAATCATGATTTGGGTTCGATGGAGATCTCTTACTTGCTGATAAAGACTTACGTTTTTGGCTTGAACTGCTTTTGTCAGCCCTGCTCTTTTTAGCTTTCACAGATAACTGACTTGAAGGTGTTCCTTGGGACTCTGGAACAGTTGCATGGCTTCTGGGAGAAGCTTCTGGGGATGATCTATATGCTAGACCACCAGTCTCCGAGTTCAGCTCTCTCTTGACATCAGATACACTTTTCTCTGGATTCGTCTCCTCCTGTGCGGAATCTGCAACAACAATTGTATTCGCTGATTCACCTTTGGCGTCCTCAAGTTTCTCAGGCTGATCCAAGCGAGACAAAGTTGAAACTGGATCCTTGGATGAATCTTTATCTTCTACGTCTAAGTCTTTTGTTCTGTTAGGATTACGAGTTTCTTCCCCTGAAACCTTGGTTTCATGCTCAAGTTCTGCAGCTCCAACTTCAAATACATCAGGTGAATCAAGTGTGGAGGTAACAGAAAGTTCAGTGCCACATTCAGAGCCAACGTATTGAACCCTTGAATTATGGGGGACTGAGTTTTCTGCCATGTCAAGCTCCTTGGTCCTTGATTCTGTATCTATCCCAGATATTTCCGTGTTTGATTCAACTCCACTATCTTGATGCGAAGAACTGAATGATCTACTCAAACTGGCTGTTGAACTCAGCCCCTCGAATTTTGTCTGGGCAGCAATGAATGCAGGATTGCTTGCCTTCCTTGATCCATATACGAATTTCTTTCCTTCAGTCTCCAATTGTTCAGAGGCTCCCCTTTTCATAGAACGTTTGGGTTGATCAGGTTGTTCACCATCTAATTCTAGCTTATGAGGAAGAGAATCGGTCACCCTTTTAGAATTTACTTCAGATTCTATAGTTTGATTTGGAAGAGAATTTATAGTTATTGAGGTTTCTTCTGCATCCGATTTATTACTCGTCTCAGGTTGAGGCTGCTCCAAAATATCTCCTGGTAAAGGAGAGTTTGGATGGCACACCTGAAACTTGAAGTCAAACGCATCGGATTTTATCAGACTCTCTTCACTTTCAGATGGCAGAGCAATTTCCTTGATATTGGACTTTGAATCTTCCGACTCACAGAATTCTTCAGGTGGGACTCTAGTTTGCACAGAAGAGGTAAAATTCTCCCTCTTCTCTATTTCTAGTTGTTCAGTTATAAACTCTGGTTTGGGTGTTGGTTCCACTGATGAAACAGACATCCACCTCTCCAACCAGTTCCATGCAGAATTACGTTTAGACGAATCACACTTGATGTGGATAGGCTTGGTCTTTGGTGTCGATTCCATTAGCTTTAATTCAAAGCAAAAGGTCAGCATGTTTGATAAGTGACATGTATAGCACAAACACAGTTGCAAAATACATAGAAAAGTCCCCATGTTTCCGTACCTGACGAGCGAAGCTATTGCCGACCAGTTTCTCAATGGAAGTGCATGTAGCATTTGGTTTGATTACTGAGCTTTCCTTCTCCTGAAAGCAAAACGAAAAGAAAGCTTGTATGAGACTGTCTAGTGATTTGGGAAGAGAATTGCTGTCCATGAAGTATATAAACAGAGTTTTTTTTGTCAAAAGCATGAGAAGATGCCAGTTTTCTTTAACAAGAGGAGAGCAGAAAATTCTCCTACATGGAGCTTTTATGATAGCTGTTACTTATAGCGAGCATAATGCAATTAACTAAAATGAAAAGGAAAAGTTCCGAAACATCGCAAGTTAGTTCATTAATCTCCAACTCCAAACTTTGAAACACTGGTTTAAGATATTATTTCATACTTGCATTCCAAGAATTCACGATTTTCTATTACATTCTGAAAATGTCTTTCAAATCAAAGCAACAGTAACCGAGTGAGAACAGTGAACTGACATGAAGAATTTGGGACATCAGACAAAAGTTTTAAAGTACTAGCTATTTCATTTGGACAGTGGGTTGTGCCAGACCAGCATCATCCACATAACCAAACCATTTGTCAATTTGAACTCTTAAGCAGAAACCCTTGTAAAGGCAGTGCCCTTTGGTTAAAACTTTCTTATTTAAGTTGAGTAGCATTACCGAGGTCTTGGATATAGGGTTGCCATGCTTCCCACCAACCTCGTTTTCTACATATGAACTCTTGGGTGACAAACGAGCACGGCGAGCACGAACAAGAGCTTGCATTTTAACAATGGCCTGAACACAACGTAGGGTTCCAATGGCATGCTGCCGGACAAGGTAGCCACGTACAGCAGCTTGCAACTTAACAACATTCTTAAGCTTGAGGAGTTCTTTTTGAGCCTGGAGGACAGTTCGAAGAAAGAATGGATTAGAATGATTACCAACAAGCAAGCTCCATACTTAAACATTTCCTTAAAGCAAAAATAAAATTACCAAAACCCCCCTGACAGCAGCCTGTATGACAATAACAACAGACTCTTCCACACGATCATCAACTTCATTCTCATCCTTGGTGAAAACAATGGCCTCAGCTACTTCCTGGTCTGTTGAAGCAGACAGTGGTTTCTCCGACAGCTGCAGCTTGTCTGGCAGCTGTGGTTTCTCATCAGTGCATTGTATCACAGCATTTTTTTCTGGAGCAGTAGGGATGTCTGGTGACTGGAAGTTTAGATTTGCGGGTTCTGGACTCTCCTTGTTCACAGAAGAAGCGGTGGTTTCTGAAATGATAGTGTTGCTGAGAACTCGATGACGGACAGATTTCTTCCGGAAACTCCATCCGCGCTTGTCACTTGAACCATTGCTCTGAAATGAAATTTACATAACATCATCTAACTGATGCTACATTAAAACAGACTTCCTTTTTTTTCCAACTTTCGACTGTAACTCTTGATGGTGAATGGCTTACCGAAACCTTATAGACATACAAGCAATACGATTCGATGAAATGGACATTTCAAGTAAGAAATATACATACATACATACATACATTCACACATAAACATGCAATGCCCGATCGACACTACCAATTGCAAATTGCAACCATGATCCACATAATTTCCTTAAACCATCCATGAATTCTGTCATCCATATCTATAGATCTTACATGTATCCATCATACTTCAAACTTGATCAGTCAAAAACGAAACGCCAATCCTGCCTATAATGTTTGATAATCCATTAAAGCATACTACATTTACTAGTTTCAACTTTCAAATTAGATTGGCGTTAATAAACCTTGACTAAATCAAAGACGAAAGTTTCTAATCCTCGCGTAGACTTAATAACTTTTGACTAAGGAACAAAAAATGGCTAAAAAAGTTGCTGCAACGTCCGACCTTCTTCTTCTATCCAGCTTCAATCAATATAGTAAATCAGATTTGAACACCATTAATTACAAAACTTCACTGAACGAAAATTCAAAGTTTCTCGGATCTTCCACACGCCCGCACATTGTTCGTTTACCATTTCCAACAATTCTTCGGAACCAAACACATTAGTAATTTAACTAATAAACCACCACTCAAACTCAAAAATCAACAAGTTCCGGGAAAAAAAGAAGAAGAGGTGACTGAAAATAGAAAGTAAGCAGTAAAAAAACTAAGGAAGTGATTATTGTTGACCAATCAGGTACCTCGGGGAGTTGAAGATCATCTCTGTCAGCAGAATCGCTACCGCAGGTGATTATTTTCAAACAGGAAGTGGATCTTCCCATTTGTATGTTTTTCTTGTTTTTTTCTCTCTCTAAAAAAACCTCACTCGCTCACTCCTCCCTCGTCACTCGCTCACTCTGTTTCTTTCTTAACCAACCTATATTCGATGTGGCTTGTTGGAAATTGTAGCTAAGAGAGACACGGACCTCAACATGTTCCTTAAATCGAGCTCACTCATGTTTTGGAATCCGTCATTTATCGACAACTCCGTTGGGCCTCTCCCCCTCTCTCTCCCCCTCTCCCCCTCTCTCTCTCCTCTCCTTGTGCCCTGTCCGTTTGAGATAAAGAGAGAAGCTTGAAAAGGCTGTCAGATCCTCTACGCTTTCCTTTTCTCTTCTTTTTTTTAATATTTTTTTATATTATTCAGCTCATGTAGCCGTTTGATCACGAGACTCGCGAGAAGTTATTTACGAGGGGATTTTCTTGTTAATTGGATCGTGATTAATTTGAAAGTTGCCGTTTTATTTACTCCATTAGCATGTTGTTTGTCGTATTTGGTGTGTAATGGCACGCGTGATTGGTCCGGTATGCGAAAGGTGTGTATATTCGTGAACTGTATTGGTGTCTTTGACTTTTGTCTTTTGTAGAGGACCTTCACATTAATTGCTTTCAAATTTGTAGCCATGGAGCCAGTAAGAAATCGAAACTCTCTAGCTTTTTGACATGAAAGATTATAAATGTCATTTAAAAGTGTGATAACCTTTTTTTTAATATATTTTTTAAAAATTCAAGTTAATATTTTTTTGAGTATTTTTAATAATTTTGATGTGTTGATAATAAAATAAAAAAATCTAAAAAAAATTATTTTAATATATTTTTAAATGGAAAATACTTTTAAAAAACATCTTGTATTACAATACCAAATACATACTTACTAGTTCAATCCATTAATTAGATTTTATAACGTGGATGCAATTTAATAGGTACTGTATAAATAAATGTACAAGCTTCATAACTTAAAATTCTTTTATATTCGTGATATTTTGTATTTTTAAAAATGTGAATATTAAAATTAAATTACTTTTAAAATCTTTTATTGAAACTATGTTACTCGTGTATTTAAATAACTATTAAAAAACTA
>Ga0325400_1004422_pt1 | contig 13002 bp, 9 predicted proteins | sample PopdelMetagenome_2_FD_205662 | JGI IMG/M metagenome (GOLD analysis project Ga0325400, IMG submission 205662) | Populus deltoides microbial communities from Bellville, Georgia, United States - Xylem-PdKOR-R1 | ecosystem: Host-associated > Plants > Phyllosphere > Stem > Wood/Secondary xylem...
GCGTCCGGTGGGCCAGGGCTCCAGGTGGAACACCGACGTAGCAGCTCGCCGCAGGTCCTCGGCCAGCCGGTCGACGGGTCCGCGCCGCTCCGGCCAGCCGTTCTCCGCGGGGTCGCGCAAGGACAGGTACGTGGGGTGCTCGGTCGCCGCAAGCGTCGTGAGCGCCGCGAGGTAGGCGTCGCGGGCCGCGGCGGGCACGACCACGATCGGTGCGGGGTGCTCGTGCGGGGGGACGACCAGCCACGACCGGCCGGCGGTGCGCGCGGCGGCGACGGCGAGCGCCAGGGAGTCGTGGCGGGCAACGGCCGGGGTGACCTCGTCGGCCTGTGCCGGGCCCGGCCCGGGACCCGAGGGCGCCGTCGGCGTCGGGTGTGCGGGCGTCAGGGCGCGGGCGCCCAGACGGCCCCGGCCGTCGCGGGCGGCCCGGGCGTCGCTGAGCACGCGGGTCCACCGTTCGGCCAGTCCGTGGGCGTGCCACGCCCGGGCGGTGCGTGCGGCGGCGGCGCCGAGGCCGGTGCGCAGGTCGGCGTCGGCGGCCACGCGGAGCAGCCCGGCGGCCAGCCCGGCGACCGACTGGGGTGCGACCAAGAGGCCGTCGACCCCGTGGGTGATCAGCTCGCGCGGGCCCGACGGGCAGTCGAACGCCACGACCGGCACCCCGGCGGCCATCGCCTGCTGGGCCGAGAGCGAGAGGCCCTCGGTCCGGGAGCTGACCGCCGCGACGGAGGCCTGGGCCCACTGGCCCCGCATGTCGAGCACGGCCCCGGGCAGCTCGACGCGGTCCCACAGGTCGAGCCGCCGCACCTGGCCGACCAGGTCGGCCCGGGTGGGTCCTTGCCCGCAGATCCGCAGCCGCCACCCCGGCAGCTGGTCGGCGACCCGCCCGAACGCCTCGACCAGCTTGGTGAACTGCTTGTCCTGGACCAGGCGGCCACCGGCGACGATCAGCGGCTGGTCCAGCAGCGACCGGGGGACCGGACCGACCGGCAACGGCGCAGGCAGCACCACCGTGGCCGGGGCGAGTGGGCCGAGCTCGTCGACCAGCCAGGTCCTGGCACCCTCAGTGAACAGCGAGACGAGGTCGGCGCGGGGGGCGTGGGCGAGCAGGGCCTCGGCGGCCGGCCCGTGGCCGGGGGCGCGGTGCTCGGTGTGGGCCACCACGACCCGGCTGGGGAGCAGGGCGGTGGCGCAGGCCAGAAGGCCCGGGGTCGAGGTGACCACGGCGTCGGCGTCGGTGTCGGCCAGCGACTGCTCCAGCACCAGGTCGGTCAGCGCGGACAGGCGACGGTCCCAGCGCCGCGGCACCAGGGCCGACCCGGTCTGGTGGAGGCGGAGGCGGGTCGCGGCGTCGACCGCGAGGGGGCGGGAACCGGCCGGACGGGGAGTGAGCCGCGGTCGGTCCGGGTCTCGCAGGTCCAGCAGGTGGTCGACGCGCACGCGGGGGTCGGCGGGGAAGAACATCCGGTCGGCCTGACGCGCCACCGACACGACCCGTACGTCGTGGCCCTCGGCCAGCGCCGAGGCCAAGGAGGTGACCGTGCGGTTGACGCCGTTCATGACGTCGGCCCCCGCGACCAGGAAGTCGATCCTCATCCGGCGCCCCCCGTGCCCGGGTCGGCGCTGTCCGTCCCGGGCCCGGGCACCTCGGCCTCGAGGAGGCCCTCGCCGGTCCAGCGCAGTCGGACGACCAGGCGGCCGTCCGGGTCCACCAGCTCGGGCAGCGGCGCACCGCGCCTGGGCTGGGACAGCGTGTCGTCACGGCGGCGCACGGGCCGGTGGTCGGCAGCGGCCACGACCGCGGCCCGGCCCGCCGGGACGCCGACCAGGTCGTCGGGTGTGAGCACGCTGCGGCCGGCGTCGTCGATCTCGAGCGGGTGTGGGCGGTGCTCACCTGTGGCGGGCAGGAGGGCCAACGGTTCCGCTGCTGCGCATCGCAGCGTGATCGCCCCGGGGCAGGTCCCCACCTCCTGGAGCAGCAGCGCGACAGCAACCTGCTCGGCCTGCAGCCTCAGCGCCCCGTCGGCGCCGCGGCGCAGCTCCCAGCGGTGTCGATCACCGGAGGCGACCGGCACCCGGCCGTCGTCGGTGGGCCGGCCGAGGACCGGCCGTGCGTCGACCGCGCCCGGGCCGAGCAGCACTACCTCGAGCGCGCCGTCGGGGACCGGGGGCAGGGCCAGCACAGCGGGGTCGTGACCAGGCGCGTCCGCAGGGTCCGACGTCGCGACCTGCTCGGGGCCGCCGCCCGCGACGATCCTCCCGGTCGTGGTGTCGCGCAGCGCCGGGAATCCGGGGCGGTCGACCCCGATCCACAGGTGCCGACCGTCGAGCACCGCGGCGTACGTCGCCTCGGGGGCATCGTCCCCCCGGCCGGCGGCGCCGGCGTGCGGTGCTCCCTGGTCATGTGCCGCGCCGACTCCGTCGCGGACCCGGGATCGGAGTCGCCGGCCCAGGTCCACGCCGCGACAGTAGTGCTCGGACCGCAAGGCTCGCGTCACGTGCGTCCGCCCGGTCCCGCCGTGGGAGTATTCCTTGGTGATCGGCAGCCCTCACCGTCGTGCGCGCTCCGGACCGCTCCAGTGAGGCGGCTGGTCGTCGTCAGCGGGGCTGGGCGCAGCGGCACCAGCACCGTGGCGGGCGCGCTCGTGCGTCTGGGTCTGCACGTGCCCGAGCCCCACGTCCCGGCCGACGACACCAACCCCCGGGGCTTCTACGAGTCCCAGTGGGTCGTCGACTTCCACAAGCGGCTGCTTGACCGGTCCCCGGTGGTCCGCACCCTCGATTCGCGGCCCGAGGCGCTCGAGCTGGCCGCCAGCCGGACGGGTGACGGTGTCGCCCGCGAGCTCGACACGTGGCTGGCCGCCGCCGGGCACGACCAGGTGCTCGTCAAGGACCCACGAGTGCTGTGGTTCCAGCACCTGTGGCGTGACGCCGCCGCCCGGGCCGGGGTGCGGCTCGGGTCGCTGACGATGCTGCGTCACCCGGCAGAGGTCGCGCGGTCGCGCGACACCCACTACGTCTCCGACCAGGACGCCGTCTTCCGCCGCCGCCGAGGCACGGCCAATGTCGCGGCATGGGTGAACGTCGCCCAGACCGCCGAGCTCGTCACCCGCGGCACGCCCCGGGCCCTGGTGCGCTACACCGACCTGCTCTCGGACTGGCGGGCTGCGCTGGCCCCCGTCGCGGCGCGCCTTGATCTCGAGCTCGACATCGAGGACGGGGCCGCGGCGGTCGACGGCTTCGTGGAGGCGGGGCTGCGACGCTCCCGACCCACGTGGGAGGGTCTCGACGTCCCGGACCTGCTGCGCGACCTCGCCGAAGAGACCTGGACCCAGGTCAACGCACTCGTCGAGGACCCCGACGACGCGGCTGCCCTCACCGCCCTGGAGGGCCTGCGGGTCGACCACGCCCGCCTGCACGACCACGCGGTCGCGGTGGCGCTGGACCACACGGGCGCGCGGGAGGTCCATGTGCGACGCAACGTCAAGAGCAGGCTGGCCCACGAGCACCGCACCGAGATGGACGCACTGCGGGCCGAGCTCGAGGGTCGGGGTGCGGCTCGTCGGTGGGGGCGGGGCCGGCGGGGCCGCGACGGCTGAGCCCAGCGCCGTCCGCTGCCGGCTATCGACACTCAGAGGCGGCCGAGCACCTCGGCGAGCCTGGTGGCGTCCTCGTGGGGCACGAAGGCGGTGAGTCGGCCCAGAGCAGCGTCGAGGACGACCTGCGATGTCTGCGGGGCGGAGGGGTTGCGGGAGTCCCCGATCTCGATGACCCGGCACCCGGGTCTGGCCAGGGCGGCGTGGTGGAGGGCCGATCCCGACGAGCCCGCCATCACCTCGGCCCCGCGGGCCAGGCGCACCTGTTCGGCCACAGGCAGCGTCTCGGGCCGCACGATCGCGAAGCCGGCCGCGGCGAACGCCTGGTCGAGGTGGTGGTCCCAGGCGGCCGTCGTGCGGCCGTCGCCCTGCTTGCGCAGCTCCTCGTCGAAGCCGGTCCGCGACCAGAAGAGCCGGGCGTGGGTGGGCCGGGTCGAGGTGTCCTCGGCCGCGGCGCCGATCCGCTGCCACAGCCGGACCGCCTCGGGGTGCGCGAAGGCACGAAAGACGGCCGGCCGCGTTGGCACCACGAGCTCATCGACCCGCAGGTCGTCGCCGCGGACGACGTGGACGGGCAGGTCGCCGTACCCGGCGAGGCCGAGCAGGTCCCGCTGCCACCTCGGGAGCCGCGCCGTGCCGCCCGGACTGTCGCCGATCGCGCCGCGGAAGCTGCGGTGGGCCACGATGCCCGCCGGTCCCTCACCCTGCGGTCCGCAGATCTCGGGGGAGTCGGGATCAGGCCACAGGGTGGGCAGGGTCTCCACCAGGAAGTGCCCGAAGTGACGGGTCCAGTGGCCGGCGTACACCCACCGCCCCGCCAACCGCTCCGGTGGCACCGGCCCTGACCCGGTCGTCTGCGGCGGGTCGCACGCGACCGGCACGGTCGGGTTCTCCCCCGACCACACCCGTTGGGACCCACCGACCAACGAGCCGTCGGCGCGGTGCACCGCGCCGGTCATGCCCCAGGTCGGACGGTCCAGCACGGCCAGCCGACGGCGGGCGAACCCGGTGACCAATGCTTGAGGCACGACCTCCACCCCGACCTCGCCCACAGGCTCGCGGGGGCTGGCCGGGCTCTCCCACGGCGACACGCCGCCGCGCCTCCTCCTCACCCCGGCTCCCTCTCCCACGGTGCGGGCACCGGGAAGTAGGCGGCCAGGAACGAGGCGAGCACCTCGTCCACGCCGCGCCGGTCCAGTGCGGGGTCGTGGGACTCCCCGAGGCAGAACCCCTCGTGGGTACGCCGAGCGAGGGTGCGCAGCCGCCCCCGGAGCGCCGGGTCGGCAAGATCGACGTAGGTCATGTCGCTGGGGGCCAGGTGGGCCGTGCCCGTGATCAGACCGTGGTGCTGGGCCAGGGAGGACAGCAGGGACACGTCGGTGGGGGAGCGGAACGGCGCCCGAGCGGTCGCCGCGACCTCGTCGGGGAAGCGGTCGACGACCGCGGCCACCACGGAGCGCCGGTGGGGATACGGCGCGTGGGCCAGGGTGTGGACGGTGGTCACCCCGAAGGCCCGCTGCAGCAGCTCACGGTTGCGGGCGGCGGCCCAGGCCCAGGGGAGCTCCTGCTGCCCGGGTAGGCCGACCAAGACACCGGAAGCCGCCACGGCGGTCGACCCGGAGGAGTCGAAGAACCGTTCCGGCCAGGCCGGTGAGCCGAGCAGCATGTCGTCGTTGAAGTACAAGAAGTGCTCCGCCAGGCCGGTGATGCGGTGCAGTGCGGTCTCGATCGCGTGGGAGTTGAAGGTGGGCAGAGCCTCGGCGGGCAGCAGGTCCCGGTGGTCGACCATGTTGATCTTCGGGTGGTCGACGTCGAGCCAGGCGGGGGTCTGGCCGGCGGTGACGACGTGGATGCGACGTACCCAGGGGGCGAAGAGGTGCAAGCCGCGCATGGAGTACCGCAGCTCGTCCCGGTCGGTGTAGCGGGCCGGGCCGCTGACGGTGGTGTGCGCGGCGGCGGGCCCTCCGGCAGCGAGCCGGTCGCGTCGGGCCGCCTCCCACGCAGGGTCGGACCCGTCGACCCAGGTGTAGACCACGTCGATGTCGAAGGTGACGTCGGTCGGCGTCGGACCCAGCATCGTGGGGAACGTCGGCACCTCCCGGCCCAGGACCTCGGCAGTGGTCGGGACGTCCTCACGGCGCACCAGGGTGGTCCACGCCGCACGGCCGGGGGTGTGCAGGTGACCGTCGGGTCCCTCCTCCCAGAACTCGACCACGACCTCGCAACCCCGGCCCAGCACGCTGTCGGCGTCGGGCCAGGGCTCGATCACCAGTCGGCCCGTCCGACCACGCAGCAGCCCGGGAGCGAGCTCGGCGGGCGTGCCGCGGCGCTCCGGCCAGCCCCGTCGCTCGGGATCGACGACGCTCGACCAGCCCGGCAGCCCGCCCTCGGCCAGCGCCTCGAGGAAGCCCCGGCGGTGGTCCATGGCCATACAGACGACCGGCGGGTCGCTCGCGCGCGGCGGGACCACCCACCACCGCCCGTGGGGACCGGCCGCACGCGCCGCCGCGGTGGCGACGACGGCGAAGGCATCCTGGCGGGCACGGACCGGAGTGAGGCCCACGGTGCGGCGGGACCCGGCCTGCTCCGGGGTAGGCCCGGTGACCGCGGTCCCGTCCGGGTGCTGGAGCAGGATCGCGGTCGCGCGGCCGTGTCGGCTGCCGGCACGGGAGGCGACGGCCTCCTCGAAGATCCCGATCCACCGCGCGGTGATGTCGGCTGAGTCCCAGGTCGCGGCCTTGGCGTGGGCGGCGGCACCCAGACGCAGCCGCTCGTCGCGGTCCAGGGCCAGGCGTAGCAGCCCCGCGGCCAGGCCCGGGCGCGACCCCTGGTCGACCAGCAACCCGTCGACCCCGTCGTCGATCTGGTCGCGCGGCCCCGAGGGCATGTCGTAGGCGACGACCGGCACTCCGGCTGCCATGGCCTCCTGGATGACCAGCGGGAAGGCCTCACCGGGTTGGGAGGTGAGGGCGGAGATGCTCGCGCGCGGCCACTCCGAGGCGAGGTCCGAGGTGGGCCCGGGCAGCTCGACCCGGTCCCACAGGCCCAGGCGCCGGACGGTGCGGCGGACGTCGTACCGACCCGGGCCGTCGCCGAAGATCCGCAGCCGCCAGTCCGGGATCCGGTCGGCGACGAGGGCGAAGGCCCCCACCAGGTGCGTCCACTGCTTCTCGCGGGCGAGCCGACCGGCGGCCAGCACGACCGGCTCGGTGAGCCGGGACCGGGGCCGGTAGCCGGGCGGCACGGCGTTGGGCACCACCACGACTCGCGGCGCGGTCGGCCCTGCGCCGAGCTGCTCGCGCAGCCACCGGCCCATGGGCTCGGTCAGGGACGCGACGACGTCGGCTCGGCGGGCGGAGTCCAGGAGCAGGCCCCGACCGATCGGCCGCTGGCTCGAGGACCGGTGCTCCTGGTGCACCACGGCGACCCCGGCCGGGACCAGCCGCACGGCGTACCCCAGCAGCGCCGGGGTCACCGTGACCAGGACGTCGGTCTCGAGGGTGGGCAGGGCCGCCTCGAGGCCCATGTCGGCGAGGGCGTCGAAGTTCGGGTCGAGACCGGGCTCGATGAGCAGCGGCGCGGCTCCCCGCAGACGCAGCCCCACCTCCGGCGCCAGGTCGGGCACGCCGGCGACGCGCACCGTGGCGTCGCGCAGGTCGACCAGGTCGCGGACCTCGACCCGGGGGTCCAGCGGGAAGTGGTGCGTGTCGTCGTGTCGGTAGACCGACAGCACCGTGACGTCGAGCCCGGCCGCGACCAGGGCGTTGGCCTGGGTGACGACCGCGCCGGCCGTGCCCCCGAGGTCGTGCACGGTGGTGATGACGAAGTGGACCCGCACGGCTCAGCCCCGGGGCCGCTGGACGGCGAGCCGCGCGTCGGGCAGCCAGCGCAGCTCCAGGCCCGCACCGGGTGAGGGCAGGACCACGGCCGGGTGTGGGCGGGTCAGGAGGTTCTGGTCGCGTGCGAGGGGGCGGGCGCCGATCTCGAAGGTGGCCGTGGCCCCGGCGGGCACGGCGACGTCGGCCGGCACCGAGAACACCCCTGCGAGCACGTCGACCCGCGCCAGGTCCACGTCGTCGAGGCGCAGCACCACGGTGTCCCCGGCTGTCGGGTCGAGGTGGACCCTCACCGCGTCGTCGGCCAGGTCGATGCGACGCACGGGCACGCGGGCCGGCACCGGGTGCCTGCGCAGCACGAGGGCGCCGGAGTCGTCCTCGACATCCCACCGGTGGCTGCCGTCGGGGGTGGGTGGAGTCGACAAGGTGGGGCCGGCCGGGACAAGGTCGCCGAGGTGCACGGCCACGGCGCGACGGCCGCGGCCGGTGACCACCCGCAGCTCGTCGTGGTCGGAGGGGAGCGGAGCGCAGGCGGCGTGCAGACCACTCTCGAGGCGTGTGGGGACCGCCCACTCCTCCCCGGAGGGCGCTATCAGCGTGAGCTCACCTGCGTCCCCGCCGTCCCGCACGGCGATCCACAGGTGCGACCCGTCGTGGACCCGGGCGTGGACCGCGGTCGGGTGGGGTCGGTCACGACGCAGCAGGCTCCTCATCCGGTGTGACTGTAGTGGTCCGGCTGGGTCAGAAGCCGCTGACACCCTGCCCGCCGCCGCCGGCCTGCTCGTCGAGGTTCTCGTGCTCGAGGAGGTGCAGCACGGGGATGCCGAGCTCGCGGCGGGCCTGTGAGGCCCAGTCGACGTGGAAGAACTCGGCGACGGTGTGGGGCTCGGTGAGCACGACGGCCTCCCGGCCGTCGACGGCGTGGACCTTGTCGGCCAGAGCCCGGATGGGTGAGTCGTCGACGACCTCGCTGCCCGCGACCGTCGCCCCGGCCGTCTCGAGGGCGGCGACGCTCGCGGTCAGCTCGTCGGCCGAGCCCCGCTCGGACTGCTGCCGGATCTCGTCGAGCTCTTCGACCATCGCCGGCGTCGCCGCGGGACTGCTCAGCATCTCGCCCCCGGTGACCGACCCCATCGACGCCGCGATCCGCTCGGCGGCGTCGTCGAGCGGCATCAGCAGGTGGTAGACGACCGGCTCGTCGAGCGCCTCGTGCAGCGAGCGCACGAGCCGGGCGTCGGCGTCGGTCAGGGCATGCTCGACGAGCAGGACGACGTCGTAGTCGGTGGCGGGCTGGCTGGTGGGGTCGGCGGGGGTCTGGGTCACGGGTGGTCTTCTCCTCCGGCCAGCACGCTGGCCAGGTCGTAGCGGACGGGTTGCTCGAGCTGGTCGTAGCCGCACGACGTGGGGTCCCGGTCGTCGCGCCAGCGCTTGAAGTGGGCGGTGTGCCGGAAGCGGCGGCCCTCCATGGCGTCGTACTTGACCTCCAGCACCCGCTCGGGTCGCAGCGGGGTGAAGGAGAGGTCCTTGCCCTGGCTCCAGCGGCTCTGGGTGCCGGGGACCCGGTCGGGGTTGGCGGTCAGGAACTCGTTCCACCGGCCCCAGGGGTGCTCCTCGATCGGGCACACCAGCGGTTGGAGCTCCGCGACGAGCTCGCCGCGCCGCTTCTCGGTGAAGCTCGCGCTGACCCCGACGTGCTGCAGCTCGCCGTCGGCGTACAGCCCGAGCAGCAGGCTGCCGAGCAGCGGCCGCTCGGGGGTGGAGGTCTTGTGCTCGCGGTAGCCCGCGACGACGACGTCGGCGGTGCGCTCGTGCTTGACCTTCATCATCGTGCGGCCGTTCTCGACGTAGGGCTCGCCGAGCGGCTTGGCGATCACCCCGTCGAGGCCGGCGCCCTCGAAGACCCGGAACCAGTCCTCCGCCTCGGCGGGGTCCTCGGTCGTGCGGGTCAGGTGGCAGGGCCCGTCCTGGGTGGCCAACGCGGCCAGCGCCTCCTCCAGGGTGGCGCGGCGCTCCCGGAACGGTCGGTCGACGTACGACGTGTCGCCGAGCGCGAGCAGGTCGAAGGCGACGTAGCTGGCCGGGGTCTCCCGGCTCAGCTTCGCCACCCGGGATGCGGCGGGGTGGATGCGCTCCTGCAGCACCTCGAACTCCAGCCGGTCGACGCCGTCGCGAGGGAGGGCGACGTAGACCTCCCCGTCGAGCACGCAACGCTGCGGCAGCTGGGCGCGGGCGGCCTCGACGAGCTCGGGGAAGTACCGGGTGAGTGGCTTGGTGTTGCGGCTGGTCAGCTCGACCTCGTCGCCGTCGCGGAAGAGCAGGCAGCGGAAGCCGTCCCACTTCGGCTCGAAGCTCAGCCCGCCGTGCGCCGCCGGGTCGGGCACCCCCTTGACCGCCTTGGCCAGCATCGGCCGCACCGGCGGCATCACGGGCAGGTCCACGTCCGCGACCCTATGCCCAGGCGCCGACCCGGTGATCGAGCCGTGAGGCGCTCCGGCGCCCGACTGGTGATCGAGCCGCGAGGCGCCCCCGCGCCGAGCGAGTCGAGATCTGGTGACCCGATCGGGTCCGCACCGGGGGCCGGCACCGTCCTCACGCTCTATCGTGAGCCGCACATTCCCCGGTTGGTCTGCCGGCAGGGCCCGCCTGACTTTGAATCAGGACAAGCGACGCAGGTTCGACTCCTGCCCGGGGAGCCATCGACCGGGCGAGTGGTCACGTACGACGCTCGACCGGCGACTTCGCGGGTCGTACGTGACCACTCACCGGGACGAGGAAGTCGTGGTGTCCCCGGCGCGTCGGCTCAGACGGGGGCGAGCCGGGGACAGACCGTGCGGGCGACGACCTCGACGAGGTTGGCGGCGGTCTTGGCCTTGAGGGGCTGGTCCGGCCCGGCCCACCGGGTGGCCATGGCGCGCTGGGCGTCGACGCCGTCGCTGAGGTCCTGGCAGGTGGCGACGGCGTGCTCGTACATCTGGTCGCCGACCTCCTCCGGGCTCGGGTCGAGGCGCCGGAGCGACCCGAGTGCCGTCGTCAGCTCGTCCTGGTGGTCCAGGACCGCGGCCCGCCAGCGGTACGACGCGGGGTCGTCGGTGCGGTACTCGGCCAGGGGCCGACCGCCGGGGAAGACCCGGTCGTCGCCGGGCCGGGCGGCGGCCCCACTCGTCCCGCCGGCCCCGGTCCCGGACGGGGTCGCGGGGAACGAGGCGCCGGCGTCCTCGTCGCCGGGGCCGAGCAGCGGGCCGACGGCGAGGACGAGGCCGCCGACGACGAGTCCCGCGGCGACCAGGGCGGCGGTCCTCTCGCCGGGCGTGAGCCGGCGACGCGGCGGCGTACCGCCGTCCGGGTCCGGGCTCGTCGGGGCAGACATGGGGGCAGTCTCGCGGGCCGCACGGCTCCGCGGGCCGGAACGCGTGAACCGGCCCGGGAGGAGCCTCCGGGGCGCCCCCGGCGCCGGTCCGAGCCCGGCTCGACACGACCCGGGGTACCACTACAGTGACCGGGCACCGCACGCGCCGCGCCGGAGAGGGGGCACCACGTGCCCGACAACCTGACCGTGATCGTCCTCGCCGCGGGGGGTGGTACGCGGATGAGGTCGAAGACGATGAAGGTGCTCCACCCGGTCGCCGGACGCAGCATGATCGGCCACGTCCTGCACGCCGTGGCGGCCACCCGGCCCCGCCGGGTCGTGGCCGTGGTGGGCCATCAGCGCGAGCAGGTGACCCCGCACGTGCAGCAGTGGGCGCCGGGGGCGGTGCTGGCGGTGCAGGAGGAGCAGCACGGCACGGGCCACGCGGTCCGGGTCGCGGTGGAGGCGGCCGTGGCCGCCGAGGGCCCGCTCGAGGGCACGGTGCTGGTCGCCTACGGCGACACGCCCCTGCTGGAGGGGGAGAGCCTGCGCGCCTTCGCCGCCGAGCACGAGGCGGCCCAGTGCGCGGTGAGCATCCTGTCGGGTGTCGTGCCCGAGCCGCACGGCTACGGGCGGGTGGTGCGCGACGAGGTGGGCGACGTCCTCGCGATCGTGGAGGAGAAGGACGCCACCCTCGACCAGCGCGACATCCACGAGATCAACTCCGGGATCCTCGCTTTCGACGCCGAGTTCCTGGCCGACGCCCTTCCTCGGCTCACCAACGACAACGCGGGCGGCGAGTACTACCTGACCGACACCGTGCAGCTGGCCCGGGAGGCCGGCCTGGCCGTCGGGGCCTACCCCATCGACGACGTCAAGCAGACCGAGGGCGCCAATGACCGGGTCCAGCTCGCCGAGATGGGCCGGGAGATGAACGCCCGCATCCTCACCCGCTGGATGCGGGCCGGCGTGACCGTGATGGACCCGGCCACCACCTGGGTCGAGGCCGACGTCGTGCTCGAGCCCGACGTCACCCTGCTCCCCGGGGTGCAGCTGCTCGGCGCGACCCTGGTCCGCGAGGACGCCGTGGTCGGCCCCGACTGCACCCTGAAGGACTGCGAGATCGGGAGGGAGGCCCGGGTCGTGCGCACCCACGCCGAGCTGGCCGTCGTCGGGGCCGGTGCGACCGTCGGTCCCTTCTCCTACCTGCGTCCGGGCACCCGCCTCGGCGAGGCCGGCAAGGTCGGCGCCTTCGTGGAGACCAAGAACGCCGACATCGGCGACGGCGCGAAGGTGCCGCACCTGTCCTACGTCGGGGACGCCGAGATCGGCGAGGGCACCAACATCGGGGCGGGCACGATCGTGGCCAACTACGACGGGGCCGCCAAGCACCGCACCCGGGTCGGGCGCCACGCCCGCACCGGCTCCAACAACACCTTCGTCGCCCCGGTCTCGATCGGGGACGGCGCCTCCACGGGCGGCGGGACGGTCGTGCGCGACGACGTACCCCCCGGTGCGCTGGCGGTCAGCGCCGGTCCGCAGCGCACCATCGAGGGCTGGGCCGTACGCCGTCGCGCCGGCACGGCGCAGGCGCTCGCGGCCGCCGAGGCCGACGGCTCCGACCCGGACTCGGCGACAGGCTCGCACGACGGGACCGGGGAGCGGTCGGCGTCCGTGCGGGTGGCAGGATCGGCCGCAGCCGACGACGGCCCCCACTACGACTGAGGAGTCCACCGTGACGGGCATCTTGAAGACCACCGAGAAGAACCTCATGGTCTTCACCGGACGGGCGCACCCCGAGCTCGCGGGCGAGGTGAGCGAGATCCTCGGCACCCCGCTGGTGCCCACCTCGGCCTACGAGTTCGCCAACGGCGAGCTCTACGTGCGTTACGAGGAGTCGGTGCGCGGCTGCGACGCCTTCGTGATCCAGAGCCACACCGCGCCGATCAACGAGTGGGTGATGGAGCACCTGCTGATGGTCGACGCCCTCAAGCGCGCCTCGGCCAAGCGGATCACCGTGGTCATGCCGTTCTACGGCTACGCCCGCCAGGACAAGAAGCACCGGGGCCGCGAGCCCATCTCGGCCCGGCTGATGGCCGACCTGTTCAAGACCGCCGGCGCCGACCGGCTGATCACCGTCGATCTGCACGCCGACCAGATCCAGGGCTTCTTCGACGGCCCCGTCGACCACCTCATGGCGCTGCCGATCCTCGCCGACCACGTCAAG
>Ga0325400_1004427_pt1 | contig 12994 bp, 10 predicted proteins | sample PopdelMetagenome_2_FD_205662 | JGI IMG/M metagenome (GOLD analysis project Ga0325400, IMG submission 205662) | Populus deltoides microbial communities from Bellville, Georgia, United States - Xylem-PdKOR-R1 | ecosystem: Host-associated > Plants > Phyllosphere > Stem > Wood/Secondary xylem...
ACTAATAATTGTTCTTTTTATTGATTTCGATAATTTAATTTGAGTTGTTTTTTAGTTGTTTTCTTTAAAATCATTTTTTTAATACTCAAACTAGACTCTTACAAATATATGTAGTAGGGCAAGTAAGGTAAAGTTGTTACGAACTTTATACAGGATCAATGAGAGGAACATGTAGGTGCTTGTCACCTCATCCTTTTTAATTTACAACTATTTATATAAGTCTTTATTTTAAGTATTAACATAATGATTTGTGTCATAACATAATTTTGGGTTTCCATAAAATTTCATATTTACAAAAATAGAAAAAAAAAAGAAAAAAAAAGAAAAAGAAAAAAAAGGGAAAATAATACCCTGAATCATTCAAGCATGCACAACTATTCAAAATACTAGGTAGATGAACATTTTGTGGTCTTGTTAAAGAAATATTGGGAAAAAAGGATTGAAATTTTTGTCAAGATTGTAAAAATTAAAGGTTTGAGGACCAACATGGACAAAATTGCATAGTTTGGTAGTCCAATTTTTGACAAATAAATGTTTAATTAAGAAGGAAGTTGAATATAAGAGAAAAATTGCAAAATAGAAGAAAGCCAATGGCTTAATTGAATTTTGGAAGAGCTTAATCGATTTAGTCAAGGGCTAAAATGAAAGAAAAATAAAGTTTAAAATTTAATTTGTCTAAAATTGGAAGAATTAATAAGTCCAGTAACATAATTGAACTTTAGATTGATTTAATTAGTGCAATTATGGGTTTAATTTGAGAAATATCAAAGTTCAGGAGTCGATTCTAGTCAAAATTGCAAGGAATAAAGATCCAGTGACCATAATGAATGGGAATTGAGATTTTAAGAGTTCAATTGACTTAATTAGAGGTGAAATTGTAAAAACTAGAAGTTTAAAGAGTCAATTAAGGACTAAATTGAAGAAACCCAAAACAAAAAACCATTTTATAAGGAACATGGAAATCCAAGAGTCCAATTGCAAACTTCCAGGGTTGAAATTGAAAATATTATAAAAGATAAGGATAATTTTGGGCTTAATTAAAAGGTTTCAGAAGTTCAGGGTGCAAATTAAAAATTGACTTTAATTCCTAAATCCCCTCTAACGGATGACTTGTCATTTGATGTTAAACCAACGACCCAAATGACATATCGTTCGACCACTATTTTATTCTTCCTTTTTAACCAGAGAAAGTTGCCTATGAAACCACTAAAACGGCCTCGGTTCAACCTAATTTCCCCACCAAATACACTCCAAATCATAGCCCAGATTACCTCCTTAAGTATCACTAATTCATTCAGTTTTCTTTACTTACGATGATCATATGACATAAAGGAAATATGTCCTCAATAGTCCAACAATGACAGGACTGTTGGTGTTTTCTTTTCACCAAATACAAAGTAGGTTCAAGCGGTTAGGATCTCCATCCACGAGATCTTATACTGTTTTAAAAAGGTAGGGGATCAAAGATGAGGCAGATGGATGGATTTCCTAGGAAGAATCTGATTGTTGCCCTATAAAAACTCAAAGGAAGCAACTTTTAGAAAAAAAGGGGGTAGAGGCGAGAACTGTAGAAGCTTTAAGTTTTGGAATTGCTAGCAATCACCAACCCTTAAAGAAAAGATCACCTTTTAATTAAAAAAAAAACCCAAGACCCACAAACTAGCCTCTTTTCTACCATTCTCTCACAGTCTCACTATTGTTTCCACCCTTCCTTATGACATCAAAACTAACCCAACAATGGTAGCAATAAAAAAAAACTCTATAACCATCCACTAGCCTCTCATCATTCCATCAACACATCCTATTCTCTCATCTAATAAGGGTTTTCAAAGAATAGTCCAAGATTTTGTCTTGTTTTAGAGTTTTCCTTTGGCATTAAAGGCAATAAGTTATCAAGGAGTTCCAACATCGTATGGGAATTAAAGAACAATCAAATCCTCATTTTTGTTATAGGTATTGTAGCCCTGCAACTTTCACTTCACCATGTAAATATAAGGTTATACTGAGCATGCTACCTTGATAATGAACTGTCGACCTTTCCTCTGTTTTTTTTTGGTACTATGAGTTTTTTTAAAAGCTTCTTCATGAGTACCTTTATTGACTTGTTTTAGTTAAGAGTAAAAGATGAGTCTAAAAAGAAACTTTCTCAAGTTAACTATTAGGACATATTCTAGCCCAAGTTAGATAGTAAATCGATAGAGGGTTGTAGTTGTCACACCTAAATCATGGTGACCTTTAAAAAAGGAAAAAAGAATAAAATAGATATCTAATATCTTATTCTTAAGCTTCTTCATAGGTACCTTTCTTGACTAGTTGTTTTAGTAAAGAGTAAAATATGAGTCTAAAAAAAACTTTCTCTAGTTAACCAGAAAAAAGACAATATATTATAGTCCAAGTTAGATAATAAACCGATAGAGGGCTGTAGTTGTCACACATAAATCGCGGTGACCTTTAAAAAAGGAAAAAAAAAACAGAATAGATATCTAACATCTTGTTCTTAGAGGGGAAAGGTCTTGTTTAAGGAGTCACCACCTAATATTATGGTCATTAGAAACCCTAACAAGTCAACAAAAATTTTATAGTACGGGACTGGTTACACAAAAGGTGTTAGTGACTATTAAAGGGCATTCCCAGTATGGGGACTTGAATATAAGGCTTGTATTCATAGTTTGGAAGTTGCCCTGGAGATAAAGATAAGGAAATTAGAGTTGTATGGGGATTTAGTGTTGATAATCTACTAGGTAAAAGGTGAAAGGCATAATAAGGATGAGAAACTAAGATTGTACCAAGAATATCTATCCAAACTTACTAAAGATTTTGATGAGATAGAGTTTACTGATCTAGAAAGAGATAAGAATCAGTTTGGTGATGCTTTGGAAACTTTTGCCTCTATGATAATAATTGATTGTAGCCTTAGAGTATAACCTATATGTATTGAGATCAGGAGCTCTCGTACTTATTATTGTTTAGTAAAAGAGGAACTAGATGGTAACACTTAGTATACAGATATAAAAAAGTTAATCCAATATCAAGAATATCCTTCAAGAGCATCAAAGGTTGATAAGAAAACCTTGAGAAGTACATGAAGGAATTTATGCCACATGGGCACATGATGGCTAGGCAAATGCAAAGAGTTATAAGATTAATGCACATTTATTCAACATTATATCACCTTGGTCATTCATAATGTGGGGAATAGATGTGATTGGGCTGATTAATCCAAAAGCTAGCAATTAACATCAGTTTATTCTTGTGGCAATTGATTACTTATTAAAACAGGTAGAGGCATGCTCCTATGCCTATTTGACTAAACAGGTGGTTAAACAATTCATTAAGAAAGATCTAATTTATCTGTATGGTTTACTTGGAAAGATAGAGACCGATAATGCCCAAAACTTCAATGGAAAGATGATCTAATTATATGCTAAGTGGTCAAACATTCTAATTCGTCTCTCTATAGACCAAAGATGAATGGTGTTGTTAAAGCTGCTAATAAGAACTTAAAGAAGATTGTCTAGAAAATGGTTGTTACCTACAAAGACTGGCATGGATGGCTTCCTTATGCTCTCCATGCATACCAAATAACTATAAGGAAATTAACTGGGGTGACATCTTATTCACTAGTTTATGGGATGGAGGCAGTGATGCTTTTAAAAGTGGCTAAAATACGATATGAACAATTAAACATGATCATAGAGAAGAGATTAGTTGCAATATATCATCACTAATTGTACCAAAAAAGGATGGCTAAAGTGTACGACAAGAAAGTCCAACCAAGGGAGTTCAAGGAAGGTGATGTGGACCTCTTGATCACATATGTGGTCATAGAACTCCCAATGAAGTAGATAACAACCCAAAAAATCAAAAAATAGGTTTAATAGAACCTTCACCTAGAGGTAACCATATACCTAAGAACCAAAGATATTGGAAAAAAAAATTGGACCCAGAGATAACCTTGTATCTAAAAACCATAAGTATATAAATGACACCATGAAGCCAGATAATTTATGATAAGTTAGTGTACGATCTTTGTCCCTGCACGAAAAGGTTGTTTTGCCATAAACAAAAGAAAAACTCATATTTTTCTCCAACTTACTGCTGAAATTTGCAGTTAAAAATCATGATATATTTTCCTCTCAATAACCTTAATAGACCCCTTTTAGGTTGCACGTTAATAAGTCTAAACTAGTAATCAACTAACATAAGTCAAATAATGAAATAAACCCCTAAACAATGTCTAATGAGCAAGAACAAACCTAAATTTAAAATAAATAAATAAATAAATAAATAAAATAGTATAATAAAAACAAAATTTCCATGCTAAAATTTCCCTATGTAGCCTGAATCTCCAATTTTGGTATATTCTTGGTAGATTTTCAGTCCTAACTTCAATCACATTGTTTTTTATTGTCTAGATGAATATTGGGCCTATGATAAATGGTTGGAAAGCTTGATATATATAGTTTCCATCCCAACTTGAATTACAACAACTTTCCACCGTTAGCTCTAGATATGTCCCAAACAGTACATAAATGTTTAGTCTGACATATTTGACAATATTTACCTAGTAACATCGACCATCTAAAATAATATGTTCACTTACACCATTTGACCTGAAATGTTACCAAAATATATTTCCACATGTCTAGTCTCTCTGTAAAATTTTAGCTTGTTCCAATATATGATTTGAGAAATATGTCTAATCTCGCAAAATTGATCAGCAGATATTTTAATATCAAATTCAGATCTAAATTAGTTCGTATCATCCTCCCCTTCTTTAAAAAGATTCAAACTCAAATATACAATGGAAAACATCTTCTAAGGTTAACAAATCAGTACTGAGCCTAAGAATATCATCATCATCAAAACCAGGAAGAACGTTGTTAGTAAATAAGGTCCCTCTAATACACAAGCTCTCTTTTTCAACTATCTCCTTCTTCTTCAATTTCAGTTGTTCCTTATATATTTGCTTAGGTGTCAAAGATACAAGAGTTGTAGGTCTTCCATTCATCTCAAAAGAATACTTATTTGTTACTCAATCATGTATGACTCTCTTATCATACTGCCATGATCTACGAAGCAATAAGTGACTAGCTTGCATTGGCACAAAATTATATAACACCTCATCACAATATTTACTAATAGAAAAAGCAACCAAAATTAACTTATTCACTTTCACTTCACTTTCATCATTCAACCACTGTAATTTAAGGTATGAGATGTTTGGTAGTGTGCAAGTTCAATTATCTCACTAATTCAATACTAACTACATTAGTGCAACTACTACTATCTATAATTAAGCTACATATGTTATTATGAATGTGGCATCTCGTGTGGAATATGTTCTCCCTTTAACCTTCTAAATCATCCACCTTGACATGCATATCCAGTGCTCTCCTCACCACAAGTGTCTATCCCTCAACCGGATACTCAACATAAACATCATCATCATCATCCAATGGTAGCATCTTCTCCTCTTCATCCTCCCCATCAGTCTCATCCTCATTATTAGCTTTCACAACCATTACTATTTTGTTTGGACAATGTGAACCAACATGACCAAAACCCAGATAACAAAAGCATTTAATGTCATAGTTACAAAAAGTGGGAGTAACATTGTTACCTTTAACAACGGTTGAGGTGTCTTTCTTCTTTTCAGGGTATTCGACCTTGCCCTACTCATTCTGTGGTGATGGACCACCCCCAATGTTAGCCTTCCAATTAGGTTTCCAAGGTTTTGAAGGGCCTATGGTTGGCTTAGCCAAATGGTACCCTTTCGTTTAAGTTGTTTCTCCACCTTCACAGCCATATGCATAATCTCTTTCAACTCCATTTAATGATGCAACTCCATAATATGAGTTATATCATGATCAAGACAATTCATGAATCTAGCCATAGTAACCTCCATATCCTCCTCAATATTAGCTCGAATAACAACAAGTTTCATCTCCTTGAAGTAATCATCAACACTCTCTGTGCCTTGACTCAAACTCTGCAACCTTTGATACAATTCTCTATAATAATGGCTAGGCACAAACCTCCTCCTAATAAAGGATTTCATCTCATTCCAAGTATCAACTTGGCTCTCATAATTCCTCCTATAATTTGTAACTAACTAATCCTACCACACAATAGCATAGTCAATAAAAGCAATCAGAAGAAGCTTGACTTTCTTGGGCTCCAGATAATTATAACACTAAGAACTTTACTCCACTTTCTTCTCTCCTTCTAAAAAACTTTTGGATCATTGTTCCCTTAAAAAGCCGATACTTTCAGCTTTATTGTACTCAAATCTCCACATAATTTAGCATTATGGTCATAATACCTATAATTACCCCTCTAGCAAAAATTTACACCATATCGTTCCCTACAAACTGACAATTCCACTGCTTTTCAAAACATTTTCCATATCCCACGAACACATCTTCAAAATCAACATCCCTTATGTCCCATATTATCAGCCATAAACTCATCCACATTAGTGTTAACTCGCTTAACAATCCCCTTAACATTAAATTCTCTTTGCTTAGACCTAATTTGAACCTTACCATGATCATTAACATGTTGCCTCTCCAACCTATTTCCAAATGCATTGGCCACCTGATCCGTCTACTGATTCGTAATGCAAAACAGAGTTATAATTTCTTAGTCTTATCTCTATGGTTCAATGATTTTTGCTTAACTCCTACATCTTTGAATCTGAAAATTGGTTAGTTGACAAGAAATATATATTCCTCACTCTCTTCATCACTCAAATATGTTCATTATGCTTTTTTTCCTCTCATATCACCTTTCTTTGACTCTTGTGAAACTGAAATTAACACCAAATATAATAGTCTTAGCAGCGTACTCTGATTAGTACTGTCGCATGTCACCCGCGCGACATCTGTTTTGGTGATTTTTTTTTCGTTTGCTTATTTGATTCGTTGGGAGTCGCCACCTAGTATTTCATTGAGGATTACTAGGAAACCTGGATGTGTTGGTCTTGTCAGAGATTCACGAATAAGAAACTAGTTGTGGTTAAGGAAGGTATTAGCACCCCTAACATACCCTACTTGAGGTAAGCTATTTCGTGGCTTTGATGTGATAAAAAAGTTTTAAAAATTTTATCTTTTCATCGGATATTAGAAGTACGACTTACGTGTAAGTTCATAATCCTTTACCGTGAGCAAATCAAAATATTAAATTTTTCTTTATTCTTTGCAATTTTATCATAAAAAACATCCATAAAAAAATACAAACACATTCACTTTCACTACATTTTTTTTTCTTTTTTCTTTTTTTTATATCCACACTACAAATTATAAAAATTCAAATATAAACAAAAATTACGTTAAACAATTTGAAAATTACAAGATAATCCAAAACAATTCGGAACAGTGTCAGACAGACTTCTAGAGTTGCCAGAAGAGTGTCAAGCAGATGTCTGGAGCTGCAAGACAGTGGCGGCATGTTTGCTCTACGCGTCACTGCAGACAACCCCAAATAATTGGTGGATCCGGCTCGACTCTGTCTCCTCTTCCCTTCTGCATTGGTAGTGAGGAGTAATGTCACCTGCAAAGAAGAAAAAAACGCAAGCAAAGTCTCAGTTCTTCGCTTTTTTTTTTATTTGATCTCTTTTGGTTTCTCTCTTTCTCTAGGTTCGTTGTTCTCTGCTGGTTGCAGATTCGGCCATTGGTTCTCGATTGGAAATGGGGTTGCTTTTGTGGGCACCGCTGGAGGAAGAAGGGCTGCCGTTGGCCGGTGTGCAAGGCGGCTGAGGAAGGAAAGACCTGCTGGCTGAAGAGGGAGTCGGTGGTCTGAGGAGATGGGGAACGGCTCTGCCCGTTCTCTAGTTGGGGGAGATGAGGCTGTTCTGTGGTGCTGTTTGTGGTCGGTTGAAGGAGAGAAAGCTGGGTCTGTCGACTATGGGCAGAAATTGCCGCTATTAGAGGTCGAGTGAAGGAGAGAAAGCTGGGTCTATCGAGGGAGGAGAAGGACGGTGCTAAGAGGAAGGCCTGTGTGCAAGGAGGCTGGGAAGTTGTGGTTCTGTGAGGGGGAATTTGGCTGCGGGGCTGTTGGATGGAGGAGCTGGGTCTACTCTGGTTAGATGAAGGAAAAGGGAGCAGCGACTGGAGGCTAGGGGAAAGAAAAATGTGTGGTGGTCATCTTGTAGGTAGCGACCAGGGAAGAGGGTTAGTGGCGGCTGAGAAGAGGGAGAACGACCTATGGATGGGTGCTGCGATGAGGGTTTTCTTTTTCAAGGGAGGGAGCGGTGGCTTGGAGAAGATGAGAGGAAATGGGGGGCGCTCCTTTGAAAGAGATGGGTTTAGGGTTAGGGTTCATTTTGTGTTTTTTCTAATGTTTTAAAATTGCCTTTTTTTTATGTGTGTAGGTTGCTATTTATAGGCAAAATATTGTTTGGTCCTTAAATTTGATTTTTCAATTTTTTTTTTGTAAATTTGATTTTTCTTAATTTTTTGTATTTTTTTTAAAACGAGCAATATCAACGTCGACTAAATGAGTAAAATCAATGATTTTAAAAATAATACATGAAAAGTCGAACGCGTTCAAAAGACCTTTGAAAAATTAAATTCTTTTGAGACGATGCTGAAAATGCTAAAAATGATACAAATATATTAAAAAACATATTTTTTTGGATTTTCGATGTTATTCATTATTTTTGGATGTTTTGAAAATTTTATCAAATAAGTGAGTCAAAAATTGGGTAACAAGTACTTAAAAGTGCATTTTTATCAAGGTTTTATATCATCATTTTGCACTTAAAGCATCAATAACTCCTTAACTAGAGCATGCTTTATAATATCATGTCTAATACTATAAGATACCTTTAATTTATGGTAAATGTTCATCTTAAATGCAGGCTTATCACATAAATGAAGGGATTGATTGATGAGTTTAACTACTGAAATTGAGAAGACAGAGAGGGCTAAGCTTAGAAAAGAGATGTTGGTTTTATACAAACTGGAACACTGTTCAGTCATTGGGTCATATCTGAAACTGTAGATCTTGGATTTCAGTTTGGTTTATACGGCTAGAAAACTAAGACATAGGCCTCAAACATTCAGGAGAGTCCAAGAATCAATTCTCCTGTTTGGAAGTCCAAATCTTAGCATCAAAAGAGAAGTCTGAATCTGTCCTGCAGCCCAGACACTGTTCAGTGTTCAGCTCCTATCTCGAGTTATAGAAGTCCAAATGCACCGATTCTTTTTTTGGTGGAAAGATGAGACAATTTCCTAGAACTTTCATGCAGACAATCTATTCAAATTCTAACATTAGCAATGATGTTTTGTTCGGACAAGAAGATAAGGATTGTCACCAAGTCAAGATGTGGCCACCCACTCAACAATTAGTCATCAAATCAATAGTTCTGAATTTTGGCCTATAAAAGGAGGCATTTTCCATGCATTTAGGCATCTTGGTTTTCAGATCAAGATCATGTCCTTGCTCTATCTCTCTTTATATTTTTGTAATGCTTAAATTTTGTTTATATTAATCTCTTGTTTATGCTTTTCATTTCCTTTTCTTTACTTAGTTAACTTATATCTTATTTATGTTCTTATATTATTTATTTATGTTTCTCTTTTTCATTATGTTTAGCTAAGTTTATTATATCAAGGTGAAAAAGTTATACTAATGGTATAAGAATAAGTATAGTATAAATTCAACATGGACTTTAATGTTTGTTACTAACATGTTTTGTATTTGTTATCTTGTTCACTTTTAATACTTTGCTTGTTAAATGGTTAATATAGATTTATGTTGTATAACGTTTTGTACAAAAAATACTTGGCACTTTCATAGCCCAACCGTATGGTATAACCGACACCTGTGCTATGAAAGGAACTTGATTTGTTGTTAACATAAGTTATAATCATGAATGCCTGACAACATTTACAAGTATTAGCATTATTCGAATAAGATAACTAATGTAATCATGTTAACAATTTATAATCCGATTGGAACCTCCTTTGTGTGTGGTTTCCAGTTGAGTAATAAAAAGAGTTTATACTATACTTGTTTGAAATACCATTAGTGGATCCTCTAACCTTGACAATTGTTTTTATCATTGTTTAATCCTTATATCAATATCACATCTCAAAGCTCTCTTCAACTTATTATTATTATTATTATTATTATTATTATTATTATTATTATTATTATTATTATATAGTTAAACTCCCTGTGATTTGACTCCAGTCTTGTCAGATTATTTATTAATTCGACACTCCTACACTTGGAAGAAGACATCAACTCTTTGGTCATGTCAAGTTTTTGGCGTCGTTGCCGGGGAGGTAAATTCTTGTATAAATTATAATAATTATTTATTTCTCTTTTCACTTTTCATTTTATCTAAATTTTGTTTCTTTTCTTTTGTTTCGTTTTGTTTTGTTTTCTTCCTTTTATTCTCTTTCTACACGTGCATGAGAGTTTGGTCACGTACATTAAGTGGTAGACTTTGTAAGGTATCCTCATCATTTTCAAAAAATATGGCCGAAGAAGATAACTAGCCGTTTCATAACGAGAATAATGAGAATAACCGAGTTAGAACCCTTAGAGACCACATGAGTCCCACAAGAACAAGTGCACTCTCATGCATAGTTTTTCCCCTTGATGCATCTCATTTTAATTTTAAGCCAGACATTATTCAACTTTTACATTCTTTTCATGGCTTAGATGTAGAAAATTCATACTTGCATTTAAGGGAATTTGAGGAGGTCTGTAACACCTATAATGACTCAAATTGTTGCATGAACACCATCAGATTAAAACTTTTTTCTTTTTCATTAAAAGATAAAGCTAAAACATGGCTACAAAATTTGAGACCAGGATCTATTCATGCTTGGGATGAAATGCAACAATAATTTTTAAAGAAGTTTTTTTCGTCCCACAAAACAAACTCCTTTAAAAGACAAATCACCACTTTCACTCAAAAACCAGGAGAAACATTTTACCAATGTTAGGAATGATATCGAGACTTGCTTAGTACTTACCCTCATCATGGTTTTGAAACATGGAGATGGGTTTCATATTTTTATGAAGGGTTTAACACCTAAAGATAGACAAATGGTGGAATTGATGTGCAATGGAACTTTTGAAGATAAAGACCTTAATGAAGAAATGGAGTACCTAGACTTGCTAGCTGAAAATGCTCGAAATTAGGACACTACAGGCACTTATGAGGCACCAAGTAAAACTCAACCTCATACATCTAGTGGAGGAATTTACAACCTTAGGAAAGATCATGATCTCTAAGCCAAATTTGCATATTTAGCTAGAAAAATCGAAGCATTAGATTTGAAAAAGAGTGGTCAGTTAAAATTTGTTCAAGAAATTGTATGTCAAATCTGTGAAACTAATGAACACTCAACAAATGATTGTCCAACTTTGCCTTCTTTTAGGGAATGCCTCCATAAACAAGCCCATGCTTTAAACAGTTTCCAAAGGCCTAATCATAACCCATACATACAAACGTATTACCCTGGTAGGAGAAATCACCCAAATTTTAGTTGGAAGAGTGATTTACAAACTTCACAGCCACCGTTTCAAGCACACCATAACTTCCAAAATTCTCATGGATATGCACCTCCTTATGCTCCACCTCCTAGAAGAAATCCTAAGGAAACATTGCATGCATTCATTGAAAAACAAGAGACAATCAACACTCAACTTACTCAAAGCATGACAGATTTTAAAGATACTTTTGTAAAATTCACATTTGCTCTCAGTTTTCAAGAGAAAGGTAAGTTTCCATCTCAACCACAACAAAATCCAAAGGGGCAATACAATGCAAATGCAAGTAGTTCCGGAAGCCAACATATGGATCAAGCCAAATTAGTCATCACTCTTCGCAGTGGTAAGGTTATTGAAAAACCCATTCTTGAATCTTGTGAGAAAGATGATGAGTTAATCTCTGAGGGTAAGGAAGAGGTTGAATCTGAACATTGCAAAGAAAAGACTAATTTCCTACGAGCACTTCCATTTCCTCATGCTATGACCAAATAAAGGAAAGTCAATCACAACTCTAAAATCTTTGAAACTTTCTTTGTTGGATGCTATTAAACAGGTACCTTCTTATGCTAAATTTTTGAAAAATCTGTGCATTGTGAAGAGAAAACTAAATGTGAAAAAGAAAGCCTTTTTAGCCGAACAAGTAAGTGTCATTCTTCAAAACAATAATGCTTTGAAATATAAAGACCCTGGTTGTCCTACGATTTCTTGCTTTATTGGAGAACATAAAATTGAAAGAGCTTTACTTGATCTTGGAGCTAGTGTTAATTTTCTTCCATATTCAGTTTTTCAGAGTCTCAATCTAGGTGAGTTAAAACCAACTTCTGTAACTCTTTTACTTGCTGATAGATCTGTAAAAGTACCTAGAAGAATAGTTGAGGATGTGTTAGTACAAGCTGATATATTCATATACCCTGTGGATTTTATTTTTTTGGATACACAACATGTTGAAGCATGTAATTCATTTCCTGTTATTTTAAGATGTCCATTTCTTGCAACTTCTAATGCATTGATTAATTGTAGAAATGGGCTGATGAAGCTATCATTTGGAAACATGATATTGGAGATGAATATTTTCAAAATTTGTAAGCAACCTGGAGATGATAATGATTTACAGGAAGTGAACTTTAGCTAAGTTTATTATGTCAAGGTGAAAAGGTTACACTAATGGTGTAAGAATAAGTATAGTATAAACTCAACATGGACTTTAATGTTTGTTACTAACATGTTTTGTATTTGTTATCTTGTTCACTTTTAATACTTTGCTTGTTAAATGGTTAATATAGATTTATGTTGTATAACGTTTTGTACAAAAAATACTTGGCACTTTTATAGCCCAACCGTACGGTATAACCGACCGACACTTGTGCTATGAAAGGAACTTGATTTGTTGTTAACATAAGTTATAATCATGAATGCCTGACAACATTTACAAGTATTAGCATTATTCGAATAAGATAACTAATGTAATCATGTTAACAAT
>Ga0325400_1004428_pt1 | contig 12994 bp, 11 predicted proteins | sample PopdelMetagenome_2_FD_205662 | JGI IMG/M metagenome (GOLD analysis project Ga0325400, IMG submission 205662) | Populus deltoides microbial communities from Bellville, Georgia, United States - Xylem-PdKOR-R1 | ecosystem: Host-associated > Plants > Phyllosphere > Stem > Wood/Secondary xylem...
CATTTCAAAGAAAAGCATTCGAGCTGTGAAGGTTGAGCCTTCAACCACCGAAGTACAGAGCACAGAACTGAGGAAACTTGAGCAGAGACGTATTAATCAAAACAGCAACCTGACGAGAAAAAAATTTTAGTTTTCCACCATGACCAAAACTTACCTCCTGCTTTTGTTTTGCCTTAATATTTAAAGATGGTATTCATTGATATCACATGGAGTTCCATTCCTTTTCTTTTCGAGGATTGCCAGAGTAAAAGGATTACCAGATTAAGTTCCCTCTCAAACCAGGTGCTTGAATGGACCAGCAGTGAAACCTCATGAATATTCTACAAGGGGCATCAATGATCAAACATCCGAAAATCATGAAAAGGTATGGTCACCATTTTTAACTAGGAAGAGAGAGTATAACCATGTACAGAATGCCATCAACTGTCATGAAGCCATTACAGAGAGAACCCCAGAAAACAAACACTAGGATAAACCATGTCATTTTTAACATACTGTACCAAGCTTTTAATTCTCGTATGTGTTTATGCCAACATTCAACTACTACACACATTTATGTTGAGAAAAACTTGAAAGTAAAATAAACAAGATGAACTGAGAGGAAAAGTGGGGACGGCTATCAATCAGCGACAACAGTGCAAGAAATGAATGATTTTGCAACGATGTTCAAGACATATAGTCTTGCGTGTCTGGATTGACAGCTCTTGGTGTTTCACCTTGTTCGTTTCCAATTGTTCTCTTGCTCATGTTAGCTCTCTGCACTAAACGAACCAATGCTTGAACCACTTCTGACATAGGAGGTCGAAACTCTGGCTCAGGCTGCCACAAAACAATCATAAGCGTTAGAACAACAACACATACAGGACTTAGCACACCCACCCTTTCCCTTCTAGAACTACAAAATGCCCCCAATTGCCGAGCTGCTAATTTTAACTCCCAATCTCTATGTTTCAGTTTATAAACTGCAACACCAAGCTGCCACACTTCAAACCCCCTTCCCTCAACCCAACCCCACCTAAGTTCCCTCTTTCAAGTTATACATTACCTGGACACAAAGAGCAATGACATCAGCAAACCGGGAGAGAGATTTGACAGGGTAGAGCCCTTTGAGTTCTGGGTCAACCATTTTAGATAAAGCATCGATGTCATGGAGCTGAGGAGTTGCCCAGCGAACCAATGATTGCTCAGATCTAGGCCTTGAGCTGTTAACAATTCACATTGCAATGAGATGATTAATAACCAGCTCATTTTTATCCCATCTTCAGTTAAAATTATGTTAATAATGAGAAAATCAACATGATTAAGGCAATGAGAGAGTCATCACATTGTTTATGTTAGCACTTCACCTGTCAAATGGTTTACGTCCAGTAAGAAGCTCCAACATGACTGCACCAAAACTGTAAACATCACTCTTTAGAGTATAATGACCAGACATTGCTACCTCTGGTGCACCGTATCCAGAACCGGCATTCTGGTTCAGTACCTGCATGTGTGGGGAAAGATAAAATGGACTTAGAAAATCTTTTAAGCAAATAGCCATGCATGGTTAGAGATTAGTCTAGTCTCTAAACTAATGCAGTGCTGCAAATGAAACAGATAGAAATTTCAACCAAAGTAAAAGAAGCTTTTCATCACCAATTAAGAGGTTGTCAATGTCAAAAAACCATCTCAACTCAAAAGCTTAATCTATTAGGTGAGGTCCCGAGAATAGTTTTATATTACTCTCTAACTCATCCCTCAAGTGAAAATCCTTTGGACTTGAAACTTACACAGACTCAAACTACTTTGTGCTTAATTTTATTAATTAGAATGAAGATGGTAAGATTCGAACTCGTGACTGTTTGGTCATCAAGACTTTAATATCATATCAAAGAACCATCTCAAAATCAAGAGCAATATAAAACTATTATCGCAACTTCACCTAATAGTTTAAACTTTCGAGCTGAGATGGTTTTTTAACATGATATTAGAGTCTTGATAACTGAACGGTCATGAGTTCAAATCTCACAATCTCATTCTAATTAATAAAAATTAAGCACCAAGTTTGTGCAAGTTTCAAGCTCAAAGAGTTTTTACTTAAAAGGATGGTTAGTTAGAGAATAATATAAATCATATATTAGAAAGGACACGAAATAAATGATTCCTCACAAAAAGTGAAATAAGCTAGCTTGCAACAATGAAATCACTAGTATTTTGCATGGTAGTTCTTACAGAGTAGATCCTACAAGGAACCCAAATATCCTAGATGTTGTACCATCTCAAAATATGCTACTACCACAGCATGGCCAATTAAAAATCAGAAGAAGAGAGACAAGCATAAGTTAGAAGTATTAATTACCTATCCAGTCATAACTTGCAGATGGCTTCATATAAAAATACAGAAAATAAAAACCCAACTTGCATGCAAATTATGCAAAAGGAAAACATTAAAAGCTAAGGAAGACCAATAAAAAGCTCAAAGACAACCTAATTCTTTGCAATCCACATCAAAGGAATATGATGCAACGGACTATCAAGAAATTTTGAGGCTCATGACCAACCTGGTCTGCATGAGGGAGACAGCTTGTCGAAAACATTAAAAGCTAAGGAAGACCAATAAAAAGCTCAAAGACAACCTAATTCTTTGCAATCCACATCAAAGGAATATGATGCAACGGACTATCAAGAAATTTTGAGGCTCATGACCAACCTGGTCTGCATGAGGGAGACAGCTTGTCAGGCCAGAGTCTGAGAGATGTGGATTGAGCTCTGTGTCCAATAGTATATTCGCAGACTTGATATTTTTATGAACAATAGATGGTGAACAAACTTCATGCAGGTACCTGAAAGAAAAAACCCCTTGAGTATTAGGAACTGTTCATCATTAATATCACAGGTAAGTAACATCCATGATTTATGAAGATCTCAGTTGCAAAGGTTGGACTCTTTCCCTATCATTTGGTGAAGTTCTAAATTCCAATATCAAAATTCTTTAACAAAAATCAGGATGATGCCCTGCATCTTAGAAAGATTCACATGGAGTGGAAATGAACATGCCAAAGCAACTCCTTTGTGTGGTAAGGTTCTAGATGCTTAGAAAATTTAACGATAACAAGTTCACGAGGTTTTCCTCTTGATGCTTTTATATGATTTCTATTAATAATATTAATACCATGGAGCTAAAAAGTTAAGTATCTTTTTTGTTGAATCATTCATGTGGGCATTGATCGAATCCTTGTGTACACCAATAATTGAACCATGGAGCTAATGATAAATATTGGGGAAGAGAAACCAGGTGTTCTGATCTTCTTGGCGCAACTTGATGTTAGTTAGAAACAATTGGAACCATGGAATTCTTTTTCTGAGCATATATATGCTATGAACTTACTCTAATGCCCTAGCGGTCCCCAGAGCTATCTTGACACGGGAGTTCCATATCAAAGGTTTGCTGTATTCATCTGATAGATGCAGGAAGTCATGCAATGAGCCATTTTTATGAAACTCATAAACCAGCAGATGCTGTCCATGCTCTGAGCAATAACCCACTAGTTCTGTCACGTTCGGATGATGCAACAGGGAAATGCTTGCAACTATCTCTGTAAAATCATCAGACATATCACTGGGCAGAGTGGCTGAATCTAGTTTCTTCACGGCAACAACCTACAGTGTTGTCGAAGTAGATGTTACAACTTAAGAAGATAGACAGAGAGCGCGCGTGTGAAAGAAAAGAAACTTTCTGAAGGAAACATATGCACAATTTTTTCCTATATGAACACTTGCCATCACTCTATACACATTCTTACACAACTTTCCACAGCTACCCTAATTATCAGTGGGTATGTTATTCATCATAGAGAATGGAAAGTATAGTATAAAGTATGAAAGGGGCAAGACATGTTCAAGAAGACTAGTTTTTTATCCTTTAACTGAAATAGTCAAAGTGAGAAAAGTATACCTTCCCATCATCAAACTCAGCTCGATAAACACGTCCAAATAACCCCTCACCAAGAAGATGGTCGACACTGAAGCTGCCAGTAGCCATCTGCAGGTCTGCGACAGAGTACAATGTCACATTTATAGGAGTGGTAACAGGTTTCTTGACAACAACAGGCTTTGGCGAAAATTCCTCCTCATCAAATGATTTGTGACGATCAATAGGTGGAGGTCTAAGATTTATTGAGGCTGAGGTGTCAAATATCTTTGTGTTGACTGCGGAGGAAGTTTGCATAGATTTCATTTCTGCAGTACAATTTCAAAGATAAGATCACAAGAGAAAGGTCAAACCAAGAGAAAGGAAGGGAAAGATGAAGAAAAATGCTCAGCATGATGATTTCTGAAATCAACAAGCTAATGACATGGATCTCAAGCTACACTGAAGTAGTAAAGTTCTACATGGTACTGCTTTTATTAATTTATGGGACTTGATGTTTTCAAGTCAACAAAGTTTATTTGGAGCTAATCACAGGGTAGTGTCCACGCCCCAAATCAGATTCACTTAGTATAGGGACTGTAAATTTGAAAGTATTTTATCTATGCATTTAAGATATCCATCCCTAGACATTTAAAATATATCCCTTGGTCCCTTATGTTTCAAATTTTGAGTTATAATTCTGTCAAATTATCAGCAATGAAAGTAAATAGATTGCAAAGCATACTAATAAATCATAGTTGTTTGTGGATAAATAGCAAAGCCATCCTCCTTACTTCCAGTCTAGAAAGTAACAAACAACAAAGCCCATTAAGCAATCTAATGCAGCAGTGCAAAAACGAAAAATGATGCAAACGATACAGATGATTCATCCATGATGCTCAACAAGGTGAAAGGCACAGGTAAAAAAGGTTCTACCTGGTACATCATTAGTAGAAGAAAGAGGGGCAAGTGGTTGATTGTCAAGCTTTTCTATATCCGAGGACCTCCTGGATCTTCTCTTCACTAAAAAGAAAGCTACTATCCCCCCAACAAGAAATATGGATATGATTATTCCAGCTATGCCACCAGCACCTATTCCTGATTTCTTGCTGCCACCACCAGCACCACTGCCTGATGGGCTGTCATTGCCACCAGATTTCTGACGGCCTTTGTGGGCTGGAGGTGTACCAGGTGGAGGAGGGGGTGCAGGCCCTGAGTTCCAATTGTTACCATCCTTCCTGTTAAGATATTCAAGTTATAATTTTCAAAAACTTCTCTCTTATGAAACAATAGGGATAATAATGAAAATTTCCTCAATGCAAATGCTTACTGTAGATTAACGCTGTTGAGCTGGCTAGGGATCCAACCTGTAAAACGATTATTTGCAACATTCCTGAAAAACATAAACGCAGATATAATAAAAGGCCTGATTTCTCAATTGCAAACAGAGAGAGGACAATGTTGCTGGTGAATTTAACAGATACACTGGTACCCACAGATTTTCAAGAGGAAGATTGGCGAGGACATCAATAGCTCCAGTAAATTGATTGCTTTGCAAATACCTGCCAAAGGACTAATTAAGGAAAAGGTGGCCAGGACAATATGCTAAGCTCTACTATCAGAGAAGGCCATTTTGAAACTTACATTGATTTCATACTTGAAAGTGAGCTAAAACTCTCAGGTAGGTCACCTGTTAGTAGGTTGAATGATACATCCCTGTAGTGGCATAGAGAAATTATCAACATTTTGTTGCCTTTTTCTTCCATAAAACTAGATAGATGTATTTAACATAATTTACTGAATGAACTTCAATTTGATCTACTTGTTGAGGAAAAAAATGGCACTTTAAATATTCAGCAGCAGACATTATAGAGTATAATACAAGAAACAGTAATTGATATTGATAACGTTCACTTTAGCAGAAATATAATATGCACCTGCACAAGTTTTTGTTTTTGCATTGTTAACTGTAAAGTGCTAAAGTGTCAACCCAAATTTCTTTAACAGGTCAAGAAATAAGAAAAGTAACCAAAGAATTATTGATACTATCAGCAATCTGTCAAAGTAACAGAGAAATCTCACAATACCCTTCAATAAGACTAATATAAGCAGCCAAGTAAAATGATTATTTTATTGTTATTTAATAAGAATGTGTGAGAAGATCTCACAATGTGGAGAGAGAAGGTAGTTGTCCAAACATGTCTCCCAACTGATTCTGAAGCTGATTGTGACCAAGGTTTCTACACTCAAAGAGACAAGAAAAGGCATTAGCTTTGTACCTTGGATAGGTTGAAACCAAGAATTATTAACTTGAAATTACTTACAAGTATGTAAGAGAACGCATTAGAGAAATGGAATAAGGGATTCCTCCACTAAGTTGATTATTAGCAAGATTTCTGCGTACAAGAGAGCATCAAGTGTAAATCATCACAAAATCAGAAAAGGCAGGAATAACTTAAATAAGAAAGAAATAAAATTTGAAGCTCACAATCGCTGCAAGTTTGGAGGAAGTTGATAAGGTAAAGCGCCTGCAAGATTATTATTACTCAAGTCTCTGGAGAACACAAGGTATCACCGTGTCAAAACATAGAAAATCTAGAGAAATGAGACCAACACAATATACTGGATAAGTAATCTCACAGGATCGTTACTGCTGTCAAACTGTCAAGCTGGTACCCTAGTGACCCAGAAAGTCCAAGACCAGGCAATTTACTGGGGAAAAAAACACAGTACAGGTAAAAGAATCAGTGCCGATAGCATTCTAATGGATACAATGTCAGAAAAAACAGATTCTCCACAGAAGATTACATTTCTGTAACTCGTGAGCCTGAGCAAGCAATGCCTTTCCAGTTTTGCCCACATGGATCATCACCATTTGCACTCCATTGTGTTAGCTGCCCTGGTGAATTCATACTGCTGAACATGACCCGTAGAGCAGAAGCTGCAAGACAAACAAGCAAAAAATTAGGATAGATGCTCAGTATAGAGAGGATCATCAACCATACATGTTGCCAACTAAAAATTTTCCAAAAGATATTTCTGAATTTCAAATCACAGACAAGTGAACATATCACTAGCATTTCAGAGTCTGCTAGTATAACATATAGAATTGGAGTTCAATATGTGATATTTAGCCGTTGTCTGAGCACTTGGCTATTGATGTTTATCTTTTCTTGAAAAGCAAGTGGAAGCAAAATGTAAAAAAAACTTTTCTCAGAGCATTGACTTCTTGGTTAATTCTAGATGTTGACCATGTGCTCATCTTTGGCTATTAAATGGAATGGCTGACTTTCTCGCAAACCAAGTGGGAATTGAGTGGTGAAAACGAAGATGGGAAAACGAAAGAATCACATTTGAGAAATTTCCCTATTCCTATTTACATGCATCCATCTTCCATGGGTGCTCAGTTCAAGAAGAGAACTCAGTACTTCTTAAGGGAACTGTTTAAGAAAAAGACCCAGCCTTGTACAAAAGTAATTTATAACTCCCTCAATTCAAAACCCAATATCAAAAGAGAGACAGGGGAGTGAGAAACAGAGAGGGAATGATTTAGTTACGCTATGGAACCTTTTTGACTGTCAAGACACATTTGGAGGTCAAGGCTCATCAATGTCAGAGAGGATCAACTCTTAACCGTATAGGAGTCTGTGTACTTCACAAAGTTGATGAAGTTGCCGGTTCCTAGTGAGTGTTTCTGGAAACACCTTGGACTAAATGTCATCTAGAACAGGGATTTTACTCTTCAGACTGTTCAAACTTCAAAGCATCAAGCATTCTGCCTACTGAGCACTGACTCTCTTCGCACTTGAAATGAAGTATGGCTTCTATAAATTCCCCAATGCTTAAAATGGAATCAATCTTGATACTCAACAATCATTTACAGAAATGCCTAATCAACATTCTGTTGGGATCACTACCTTATTTTTGATATCCATAAAATGATCGCCCCTTCATTCTACAAATACTGCAGCAATCCGGGAAGTCACAAACTAATGCAAGGGGGGATGAACAACTGGTATAAACAAAGACTTGGAAGCGAAAATTATATAAGCAAAATGATAATTTTTTTCAAGATGCTTTTTATTTCTTGATAATATTCTTTTTACTGACCAAGCAATCACCTTTGAGATAATACAAGGTAAATTAATACCTGAGACAACAGCATCACATGCCACTGGACCTCACAGACAGGCATAAAATCTTAGGTTTCATTAGTGATTGACATTGAAAGCAAAGCTGACATCAGTAATTCCAGACAAGAAATTGACATTGATATTTAATATCACTGTCCTTAGCTGGAGATTCTATTTTCCCAGAAAAAAGAACCAAACTTTTCTCAACCCAGAACTGATATCCACAGTTTTGCACCAATCTGCTTCTTAAATCAGCGTAAACACACTGTAGTTTCAAAAATAAACAAGAAGAAAAGCAAAATCTGGAAATGCATCAAAGGCAGTATCTTCTTGTGGTTCTAATATCATAAGCAGCAGCAGCAAAACCAAACAGTAATGAAAAAGCAACACAAAAAGCAAAAATAAAATAAAGGACCAAGAAATGCAGATGTGGCAAAAGAAATCAGCACATGGAAATGGAAATCTATCTATCTGTGTAAGAATCAGAAAAGAAAAGCATAAAAAAGGTTTAAGAAGAAGATAATAATAATAATAAAGTAGTGAATGAAAGAGTTGAGTGAGATAACTAACCATCATTTGGATCTGTTGCACCATGGACACATCCCAGAACGCAGACTAAGAGTGTCAACACCAGCTCAACTCTTCTCCAAATCTCCATCATCTCATCTCAAAGAACCTCAGGTCTGTCTGTCTAACCCACAACCAAAAACTGAAAAAGACCACCCCTTGTCTGAATGGCTCCTTTTCAGAGTTAATCTACTTCCCTTGTTAAAAAGAAAACAATTTTTATGGGATGAATTTATTCTAAATATTTAGCCACGCCCAGGCAGGCACGATTTGCCAGAAGAATCCAAGGCCACAGAATGCGCTCTCTCTCTCACCCCCCCCCCCCCCCTATATTTTATTTTTAGACCATCACTTTCTCCTTTGCCTTTTTTCTTTTTTTTTTTCACTTGCGCTGCTTCGGTAGGTGTATCCAATTACATGCTCTGCTTGGCTTTTTATTTCCTAAAAAAAAAAAAGGAGTGATTGAACTAGTAAGGGGCTGTTGCTTTCACGAGGATTGGAAGCTTTTGGTGGCTTCATGTGATTCCTTTTTCTATTATTGATACGATGGTGGATAATTTTTATTTATTTTTGACATAATGTAACTTGATTGTTAATTAACTATATGAGTAATGCTAATCTATCTATTGCCTACTATATCCACGTATTTATACTTATTCATCGTGAAATTTACCGCAATGAAACTATACATGTGTCTTGTAATCATACTATAGTTACATAACTTCTATTTTGTTGTTTTTTAAAGAGGTTTTTGCTCGAATATATATTATTTTTTTATTTATTTTTAATATCAGTACATTAATAAAATTTAAAAATGTAAATTCAAAGCTAAATTAAAAAATCAAGAATTTTCAAAATCATTACTGGAACACGATATTAAATAAAGCATCTTAATGATGCTCTTGATATTGAAATTACCATGTTAGCATGTCTAGCATTTGGTATGATTATCTACACTTTGATGAATTTAGCCATCTCATGCCGTATTTTTTTATGGTATCGAAACACGTAATGTTAAGTTTATATGATATTCTTACAAGTTTGTTTGCCAAAAAAAATAAAACTATGATGAATATATCAAGTATTAAATAAACTATAGACCAATAGTTAAATATTGTCAATAGTTTCATTATTTAAAACTACAATATTACATTAAACAAAAACATAACCAGAAAATATCCTTATTATCCAATAAAAAAAAAAACCCATCTTCGGATTTTAGAAATTCAGGGGGTGGTGATTGGAAAGTCAATTTTCACCATGTTTGAATGGGAGAATCATGAGATGGTTGTAGACGTGGGCTCTATCATGTTATTTTATGTATATTTTGACCCTCTCCCCCTCCCTCTTTTTCTTCACAAGCATGAGCTTGTAATTGTAGAGATCTAAAGGTTAGGTTTAGTTGCAAAGAATTAGTTTAACATTTGGTAGTGCATAAATAACCCTATCCAGCCAGAGCAAAAGCATGTTTTAGATTTAATGTTACGTTTAAAAGTGTAATTATAGTTGTTTTTTAAAGTAATTTTTATTTAAAAATATATTAAAATAATAATTTTTTATTTTATAAAAATTATTCTTGATATTAACACATTAAAATAATTTAAAAATACTAAAAAAAATTAATTTTTTTAAAAATATTTTTAAAATATAAAAACATGAGTGTGGACAGACGGAATGGGAAGGTCAAATGTCAGGGATTGAGTCCGGTACATGGGCTGTCATTCGAAGAATATTTGGTGGGTGGCTAAGGGGTTCTGAGTCGGAATTAACGAGTACTTTGATTAGTAGAAGTGGGTAAAATCTCATTTTCCTGCTTCTGCGTACTGTTCCCCTCATTATCTCACTGGACTTGGCGGAGTTGTTTGGAATTATTATAATAGTTGTTTTTGCTAGGTGAGTTTTATTTGAAAATATATTAATATATATAGTTTTTATATTTTTAAAAAATTATTTTTGATATTAACATATTAAAATAATTTAAAAATATAAAAAATAATTCTAAACAAGATAAATAAATAAATTTTCATAAAATATTGTTTGAAACGCAATTCCAAACGACGCCGAAGTACCATTGCTCTCTGAATCTGACTAACACGGGTGTTTGAGGTGTAGTAGCGGTTGATTTTCACTTCAAAATGCATTAAGATTATATATTTTTTTATTTTTTTAAAATTATTTTTTATATCAACACATTAAAATGATAAAAAAAAATTACATTTAAGCAAAAAAAATTTCTTCAAACAATATTTGAAACGCAATTCCAAACGGCATCAAAGTACCTTTTCTCTCTGAATATGATTAAGAATGTGTTGTTTTGAGGTCAAAAAACGCTTCTGAAAACTAAAACAAAATAGCTTTAAATTATTTTTTAATGTTTTTTTTATTATTTTAATATATTGATGTCAAAAATAAATTTTAAAAAATATTATTTTAATATATTTTTAAACAAAAAAATACTTTAAAAAATAATTACTTCTACAATCTCAAACACCGCACAATCCTCCCTTTTGACAAGCCTGGAAAATCACATGGAGAAAGATGGGAAATTAATTAATTCGTTGAACCAGGAAAGACGTGCAAAACTATAATTTACTGAATTTATCAGTGCATAAATAACTCCTATCCAACCAAAGCAAAAACATGTTTTAGATTTAAGGTTAAGGTTGGATGGCATGGTCAAATGTCAGGGACTGAGTCTGGTACATGGCGGCATGTCAGTCGCAGAATATTTCGTGGATGACTAAGGGGTTCTGAGTCGGAATTAACGAGTACTTTGATTAGTAGAAGCGGGTAAGAAATCATTTTCCTGCCTCTGTTCATTTATTTTGTTTGCGTAAGGTTCCCATCATTATCACTGGAATTGACTGAGGTTTTTGGTGGTGAGATGGTAGTTTTTTTTAGAATGTTTTTTTATTTAAAAGTATATTAGAATAATATCTTTTAAAAAATTATTTTTTAATATTAGTATATTAAAATAATTTTCAAATATATAAAAAATAATTTTAAGCAAGATAAATAAATCAATTTTCATGAAACGTTTTTTGGAATGTAATTTCAAGCGATACTGAAATACTATTATTCTCTGAATTTGATTAAAAGGAATGTTTAAGAGTGTTATAATAATTGTTTTTTAAAGTGCTTTTCACTCGAACATGTATCAAAATAATGTTATTTTTAAATTATTTTTATATTAGTATATCAAAATGATTCGAAAATATAAAAAAATTATTTTTAAACAAAAAAATTAAATTTCTTCAAACGCTTTTTGGAACGCAATTCCAAACGACACCGAGGTACCTTTGCTCTTCGAATATGATTAGAGAGTGTTTGAGAGTGTGGTAATGGTTGCTTTTCAAAATGTTTTTTATTTGAAAATGTATCAAAATAATATTTTTTATTTTTAAAAAAAATATTTTTGATATCAGCATATCAAAACGATAAAAAAAACATAATTTTAAGCAAAAATAATTTTTAAAAACGTCGTTTGGAACGCCATTCCAAACAGCCTCTAATAAGAATGTGTTTATTTTTTTAGGTAAAAAAAGCCTTCAGCAAATTTTAAAAAAAAATTGTATCGAATTATTTTTTATATTTTTTTTATCATTTTAATATACCAATATTAAAAATAATTTTTTTAAAATATTATTTTAATATATTTTCAAACAAAAAATACTTTAAAAAACAATCATCCCTACAATTTCAAACCTAATTCCTTAAACAAGCCTGGGAAATCACATGGAGAAAGATGAGAAATTAATTAATTCATTGAACCACGAAAGATGTGCAAAACTATAATTTACTGAATTTATCAGTACACATTCACATGGATCATAACTCATAGCTGTACTGATGAAGAATTAAGGAGCATCTGAATAAAAAGTCTAAATTAATCCAAGAGTGCATTTTCATAATATTGCTTAATTTCATAAAAACAAGCTCTAAGACTTTTGGATAAAAAAAATATATATGCATAAAAAGATATTCTTTCCTTTTGATAAAGTATAAAAATTTGTTGGTTGTTTTTCAAAATATTTTTATTTAAAAATATATAAAAAAATATTTTTTATTTTTTAAAATTTAATTTTCATATTAACACTTTGAAATGATTTAAAAATATAAAAAAATATTGAAATGAAGAAAAAAGTTAATTTTAAAAAAAAATATTTTTAACACATAAAAATAAACTATATCCCAGCTACTAGAAAGAATTAAAATAACAATATAGTACCTTGGTCGTGTTAGGTTTTTTTCCATAAAGGGCCTGGCATCCGGCAGGAATGCACGATATCCTTGGCGGCGAACTTGGTCGTATTGACCCGTCATGGTAATGGATGCTCGAAGAGGCGCACATATTCAAATCTAATGACAACGACGACCACCGTCGTCGTTTTACTTCCACACAATC
>Ga0325400_1004432_pt1 | contig 12990 bp, 4 predicted proteins | sample PopdelMetagenome_2_FD_205662 | JGI IMG/M metagenome (GOLD analysis project Ga0325400, IMG submission 205662) | Populus deltoides microbial communities from Bellville, Georgia, United States - Xylem-PdKOR-R1 | ecosystem: Host-associated > Plants > Phyllosphere > Stem > Wood/Secondary xylem...
GTGCTTGTTTATGCCTAATTTAAGACGGAGCAAATTATTTTTTAATTTTTTATTTTGATTTTTCCAATTAATTTTGTTTGGTCACTATGTAAATGTAAATATGTCTGATTTCCATTTATTTATTTCGCCCAAACCAACAAAAAGCTGTATAATTCGGAATTGTGGATCTCAAGATGAGTTGCATTGAATGAAAGGGGACGGCTATTGGCATGCATGTGCACATCATTTTCTAAAGTCACTGCTTGCATTCACACTCGATGCAGCTAACAGTTCACTTGGATCTTATCCTTCCCTTCCAGGGTTGAGAATAAATTCGAAAAACTTATTAGGCTGATAAAACCAAGAAGAAATAGTTAGAAAAAATGAATCAGAAATAAAAATCAATGAAAAAAATTGAATAGAAACAGTTAGAAATAGTCTAATAAACTTATTTCGGCAGGTTTCTCTCTAATTTAATCTATTCCAAGTTATCGACAATATTAACACCAGTCTTTTATTTTAGTAGAAAATTTCTCAATCAACAATATTTCATATTCTCTAATATATTAATTTAAAGAATAATTATGTTAACTAAAATAAAATAAAAACAATTATCTTAACAATTATATACAAAATCATAGATTATAGATTTAATATATTTCCTTCATTCATATTTAATCTTTGAAGTATTATTATTAAACAAACGATATTAACTACATGCTTATATAGATATATATATGTGTGTGTATATATATATATATATATCACCATTATAATTAGAAAATAATTACACAATAAGGTACAAGTTAAATAAGTTAGTTCATTTAAGTTCATACATATACAACAAAATAATCTTCAAAATATACAGGAGGTAATATTATCATTATTATTAATTTACATGTCTAAAAGATCTAGTAGCAATAGGAGTAGAGTCTAAGGCTACTAGGATGCGAGATATTGAAATGAACCTCTAAAATAATTTAAAAGATAATCATGGTCAATTAGAGCACGCGCGCGCACATATATATAATTACTCACAAAGAAATTTCAAAATTTACTACCCATCTCCCAATTACTAGTCACAAAATCAATAATCTAAAATCTAAAATTGTCCACACCATGGAGCGCCAATTGTACAACTGGACCATCAGCCGCCTATTCACAGGACACCAATTCCATACCAAGATAACTGGTCCACCAGTCGCCCATTCATAGAATAAATTATCATAAGAAAATCTATCAGCATGACGCATAAAATTTCATTGATCGAGGAGATAATTTAAAAATCTAAAAGTTTAGAAAAAAAATATTGAAGGTATTAAGCACCTACCTGGTGTTTGCATCCTATTAGCTGAACCTGTCTGCTGAGCGGTTCTTGTAGCCTCGTCAACTCCTGCAGGTTCATTTCGTTACTAATTAAATTATTACATCAATAATGTCACCACATCACCAATTTAATTCTATATCAATAAAATCAACTTGTCATCAATTTAATTATTTTATCAACACCACCACCACAAAACCACTTTAATTATCAAACCAACAATAACAACTCATTATTAATTTAATTACTTCATCAACACATTACCACATAATTCATTTAATTATCAAACAATAATATTAACTCATCACTAATATTTACCACATAACTCATTTATTTATCAATCAACAATATCAATTTATCACTAATATAATTTCTTCATCATCAACATTACCACATAACTCATTTAATTATCAATCAACAATATCAATTCATCACTAATATAATTTATTTATTAATTAATTATCAAACAACAATGTCAATCCATCACTAATACAATTTCTTCATCAATTAATTATCAATTAACAATATCAACTCATCACTAATATAATTTTTTTCATCATCAATATTACCACATAATTTATTTAATTATCAATTATTGATTCAATATTTTCGATCATTTTTTTCTAGGCCGAAACCCCTTCTAAAAAAAGAACCAATATTTTTTCTTTAATTTCACAAATTGAAACATTACCCACTATTATTTCATTTATTTAAACATTAATTCATCACAATCTCATAGATTAACCCATTTAACCTCACAACTCATACCATAACTATACACTAATACAATTAAATAAAATCTTAACACACTAAATACATCGATTTAATTGAGAGGAAATGATTTGTTACCTTTTAACCCAAAGAAATAAGAAATGGGAAGCTTAAAATCACCATAAAAATTTATTTCCTCCTTCCTCCTTATTTTCCTCTCAATGCCACCCCTTTTAAGGAAAAATCCCTTGTTTCCCTTTTGAGATTTTCTTGTTCAAACCCTTCCTAATATACTTTAATCACTAGTTCTATCTTTTTCTTTTTTTTGTGAATTATTTTGGATGAATTTTTATAATTTTTCACTCAATTTCTTCTACCTCTCAAGCCCTAACATGGCTATTTTCCCACTCCCCACTTGTTTATATATTTACAAGTTTTCCCTCCCTTTTCATTTAAGGACTTTCTTATTTTGTTTTAAAATCATTTGGCCCAAAAGTTTGACTTATTCAGTTTCATCCTTTATCCAACATTAACCTCATTAGATAATAATTTCTACTCTATTAATTTTTATTATTTGTATTATTATTATTTATTTAATTATTCATCTCCTTTTTTAAAAAAATATAAATCAAAATACAGGAATTTACTTGAGAGTTATAGTGTTGTCATTAATGCAATGAAAAATCATTAGGGAAACAATAGATTTAATTTGCTATTTTTTTATTTTTCTATTATTGTTGATTTTCTTGTCTTTTATACAAACACATAGAATGATATTTAGCAAGCTTGATATGTGAAGCATAAGCAATGAATGATTAGAACATGTATGGTATTTTCTGTATAACTTATATGAAAACCTTTTGTTTTTGAAATAGGCTTTTTACATTAATTAAAAGGCTTTTAAAAGCCTATAAAAAGTAAAAAAAAAAAAAAAACCTCTATAAAAATATATTTTTTCTATTTTTTACAAAATAAATTTAATTGAGTTGAACAAAACCGATCAATTTAAACTAGTTTTTGACTCGGCGCGATTCTAAATCTAAAAAAATGATTTGATAATTTTTTTTAAAAAAAATCAAATCAAACAAAAAAATATTAACCCTTATTCTTTGTTAATTTTAACCCTCCATATCCTTCTAAAAAACAAATTCAAGCACGCATAGGTACACTTAAGTCTTGATTGGAGCATTTGATAACCTCTCCTTAACTAATGTGCACATTTCATTTATGAAAAACAATTAACGAGATGCTAGTAACTAAAAGTAACGTATTTTTAATTGATTGTATTTTCTCGTAACTCAATTTTTACCCCCACATTTTTTAATGTCGAGAAATGATAATAAAAAAGGATTGGAGAGTGAAAATGAAGAAAAAGAAAAGAAAGGGTAAGATTTTAGAGAACCAATTAATATAATAAAGGAAGAAAATTAGAAAAATTGATTTTGAACTTAATGATAATATTTGATTGTGATTAAGATGGAAATTGAGAGATTTTTAGCTTAACGGTATTATTTGATTGCAATTAATGATGGAAATAAAGAGACTTAGTCCGGCCTAACGATGAAGTAATCGGCATTTTAATAAAATTAGCAAAAGTTTAGGATTTTCATAAATAAAAATATAATAAGAAATGTTAAGAAACAACAGTTATGGAAAAGGAGAAATTCTACGCATTTAAAGTGATGTTTTTATTAAATAATATTCTTCACTTCAATTTTAGTTTCTTTCTTAATAAAATACAACAACATAAATAAAGAAAGATTTTATCGAGCTTTCTATGATTTGGTTATTATATTTTTGTTTTGTCTCTGTATTTTCAAAAATCATTCGTTAAATTCTAAATTTTAATAACTTTATAACACTTTATATCCTCTAGTTTTAGCGTAAAAAAGAATTTATAAAAAATATATAAGATTATTTACATAGTTTTTCCCATTGACTAAGTAGCGAATCAAACCAAGGGAATGTTGACATGTCCAAACAAGAAAATGGGACCTTGGAATGTCAGGTGACCCCAAAAACAATGGATGAATTACAATGGATTTTGCAAGAAACAAATGTTAGCTACATACACTGTCACCATCCGGGAAAATCCCAGCAATTATACGCAGCTGATAAAGTTAAATTTACTCTTGGGAGAGGACAAAATAATATATCTCTTGGGAGTTTGTGCTTAAACAAATGCCATTAAGGTCTCGTGACATCCGGCCTCTTCTTTTCTTGTCACAACCTACTTGCTCGTCGTGGCACCGCTGCCGGGATCCTCTCCTCACACCACCGAATTCAGTAGCGTGCCCCCAAGATTTCTAGTATGCTTAGCTAGCGTTGGTAATTTTTTATTTTAAATTAAATTTTTATATTTTTAAATATTTTAATGTATTGATATTAAAAATAAATAAAAATATTATTTTAATATATTTTTAAATAAAAAATAATATGATAGAATCATAAAAGCATCAGGACATCTCACGTTGCTCTGATGCATGCTCCAATCTTCGATTCCTTTTTTTTTACTCATTGGAAACTTCTTGCACTCTTGACTTAATATTAAAAAGAAATAAAAGGAGATTGGGATACATGTAAAGTTCACGAAAAAGAAAAAGAAATGAAAAATATAAAGTTTGTGAAAAAAAAATGAAAAAGCAATATGAGTTTTGTGTTTGGAGTTGCTTTTCAAAATGCTTTTTACTTATAAATATATTAAAATAATATATTTTTTTATTTTAAAAAAATTATTTTTGATATTAGTGCATCAAAATAATCTAAAAAAATCAAAAAAATATTAATTTGAAAAAAAAAATTTAAAATATTTTAAAAATACTTTTAAAAACATAAAAACAAACAGAAATTTTATTTTTTAGATGCATAGGATTTGCTTAAGCTATTTTTTAAATTCAAGTACTCCTCTAGCTACTTGTCAAAGAAAATGGATTAAAACTACTTTTATTTGTTAAAAATAAATAATACTACTTATGACGTGTTTAGTGGTTTTGGTTTAATTTGATGATGATATTATTATAATTACCCTTTTTTTTATGTGTCACACGTGGCAAGAGATCCCCTCTAGGTTATTTAATATAAATTATCTGCACAGCGAAGATCAAGTGGGTCCATTGTCATTCACGTTGTCGGGAAAACTATTGTCAGCAAGAAAAGAACAAGCCACGAGCGGATCGCCAGCAAAAACAGGGGAGGACAAGACCTTTATTAGCCTTGAAGTTGAAGGAGATGAATTTTGGTCGCATGCGGGGGACAATCGATAAAGCTTTGCAGATGATTGAGCCCAATCCGGTCCTTTTTACTCTTTTTTACTCTGACTTGTATATAATAAAAATAATACCATAATTATTTTCATGTTATTGTTTTCACCTCCACTACACCCAAAAAACAACAATTGTTTTTACCCTTTTTTTTATTCGAAAATACCAAAAAATAACATTCAATAAACCCCTCTAATACTGTTTATAGGCTCCGAATATCTTATAATAGGTGGAAAAAATTAAAAAATCATCTTGAATAAAAAAATCTTGAAACCCAATTTACAATAAAATAAAGATTAAAACACCAAGTTTGGTTGTTGTTCATGAAATAAGTCTAACAAATTAAAGTTTTAAATCAACATGTATATTTGTCAAACTAAAGGGATGAAAATAGCATTTGACAAAAATATAAAGGCATGATTTAAAGAAAAAAGGTGGCTTTTTTTTTCTTAATTTCATTTTAAGTCTCTTTTCTTAATTATCAACAAAAAAATGAAATCAATTTTTTCTTTTTTACAAAATCAAACATCAACTTAATATCAAAATATTTTTTCAACATCACGAAAACATCATATTAAGTAAATCGAATTAAACTATCAAGCTCAAACTCAAATCAACTCAATATAAAGGAATCAAATTAAAAAAAAAAGGAAGATTATATGTGACGTGAAGCTCTAATATCAAATGACGCAAATGGAAGCAATACACGAAAGACATCAAGCACAATAACATAGAATAATGATGAAAAAGGATCACATAAAAACTCTATTTTAAAATTTTATTAGTAAATATTTTCTGTTTAGGTAGTCTATGATGCGAACCTCATGATTACATAATCATGCAACCTACAAAAAGATTGACAATGAATCCCGAAAAGTTGAAACTAGTCTGATAGGAGTGAGACACAATGAAAACCTATCCTAAGACACCAACACTATTGGAATAAGAACCTGAACCCTACAAATTTCAATTCGCGAATGAGAAGTATAAGAAAGATGTTAAAAAGCTAATTATTCTTTGATAAAATTTAGTTTGTTAGAGAACAAAAAAATACGAGAAATCCTCTCAATACTCAAGAAGAATAGTTCGGCAACAATATTGATCATAAACTGAATAAAAAATGTCTTACAAGGAGTTTCTATACTCCAAACAAAAGTACTATAATGAATCTATCTAGTGGGCTGAATTAAGCTCACTTACAAAATTGACCCAAAATAGATGTTAAACTTGAAATCCTAAAGAAACAATTAAGTCCAAATAAGCCTTAGGCTGTAGCTAAAAACAATTAAAATCAAATATAAGTTAAGACCAAATAAGCATTGAGCTATAACTAAAACAACTAAGCCCATAAAACAACAAACTCAATGTTTAAACAACTAAACCCATAAAAACCAAGGTTGTCATGACTTTGGTCAGTTTAAAAGAAAATTTAAATCTCAAACAATAAGTTTATATAAGTTGTCAAATTTTAGAGAACAAAAAAAAAAAAAAGCAAGAACAAGTATGATCCCCTACTTAAATAATTTGTAGTAGTTGTCCTTTATTTTCTTAAAAACAAGGAAAAGTTGCCACTTGCAATCTCTTGAAATTAAGGGAGAATCTATCAATGAACCTTCTCTTCTCTACCACTTATTTATCCCTTAAAGCACCAGGAAACTTTCTTATTTGTAGCTAAACAATCTTTGTTGAGTGAATTGATGTTGACCTCTCTTCCTTAATAACTTTGGAATCTTTGTTCCTTGTAGCAAATGGAATCCTTGTAAAAATATAAAAAATAATATGTTGTCATATATGTCTTCTAATAAAATAAGGAATCCATGTCAAAAATAGAATCCAAAAACCATAAAAAAAGATAATCCCAATCCAATTACGGAAATAATATTATTTTCATATATAATTTCTTACTTGTATAATATTGCTTTAGTGAACTTTGATTAACTTGAAATTCTACCCCAACATATAACAACACATTTGGTATCATCTGGTAAAGTTTTAACTTGATTCAATAGTCGGATTTAGAGTTATGTTCAATATCGTAAAATTAGACAGTAAGAAACATTAAACCCAAAACAACCTCTTTAGTCAATTTGTTTCTTGGACTTGTAATGGACTTGATCAACACCTTAAATGGATTCATTGATGTCATAAACTAATACATATCATTCACCCATTATTAAAAAAGATTCAACCTCAAATCAACAAAGAAATAGTCATACTAGAAGTAAAAGGATCAAGTTCATTAGTGCTAAATAAGCCTCCTTATATATAAGTATAATAATCAGCTTGTTAGTATAAAGACATATTTAACCTCACCTTTTTAGCATAAAAATCTTGTTGTTTCCTCAATTTTTCCATACTGTTTTCATTTTGTTCCCTTACTTTATTCACTCATTAGGTCTTACCTTTACTCTCGGCTAGACTCAGGCTTGTTTTAGAAATGGCCGAATGGTTTAGGTTATTGGTCGAATGGTTTTGGGTAGTGTGAGAAGTGTTTTGGGTTATGGCCGATTCTAGTTGTCTTCTTTCACCTTATTCCTCACCTTGATTTTCTCTACCCATATCCTTATGTTTCTTTTTAAATTTTATTTGATCATCATATACTTGTTTGGGTGTAAGAGGTACAAGAGTGATGGTTTTACTATCTCTTACAATAGTATACCTTTTTTTCTAACCCCGTCATGTGTTGCCTTCCTGTTGAACTATCATAACCCCCCTAACAAGACATGACTTGCATGTGTACATTGAAATCACATCATAAAGAATCTCATCAACATAAATCCAAAAAAAAAACAACAAAATCAAAACTTGTTTAGTGTAACAACTCTGATTTTATACATCATTTTTCATGATACATTGGAAATTTTCAGTGATTATTATTGTTGTTGTTGCTGTTGTTGTTGAAATTTTGGTAGAGTCTCCCCTTAAACAATGACTACTTTTTTATATTCCCGGTCGTCAGACACACCGATGCTTTTAGTTTCCAAACTAGAAAACTAATCAATTAAAATCCTGGTCGTCAGACCAGCTGACACCATTAATTTCCAAACTAGAAAACTAATCAATTGAAATTTCGATCGTCAGACACACTAACACAATTAATTTCCAAAACCAGGAAACTAATCAATTCAAATTTTGGTTGTCAGACTCGTTGATGCCATTAGTTTCCAAACCAAGAAACTAATCAATTGAAAATCTCGGTCGTCAAACATGTTGACGTTAGTTTCCAAATGAGAAAACTAATAAATATAAATCCCGGTCATCAGACATACTAATGCCATTAGTTTCAAAACTAGAAAACTAATCAATTGAAATCTTGATCGTCAAGCACGATGACACCATTAGTTTTCAAACCAGGAAACTAATCAATTGAAATCTAGGTCATTAGGCACGCTGATGCCATTAGTTTCCAAACTAGAAAACAAATCAATTAAATTCTCATTTTTAATTCTTTATATACTTTCAACATAATGGACATACTTGTAATTATGCAAAAATCAAGGATAAAATTATAATAATTTCAACGAGGTATAAGATGTCTACTAATATACATAAGGTACTCTTATCCATTCCAATAATATCATAACCAATTTGATACATAGAAATACACACAAGATACTCATCCATTCAAGCATTATCATAACTAATTAATCCATATCAATGTATGCAATGTACTTATATCCATTCAAACATTATCATAACTAATTGAACCATACCAATGTACGAGAGATGCTTATATCTATTTTAGTATTTATCATAACAATATAACAACTAATTCTAAAATTTATCAATAAGTTTACATGAACTGAAAAGACAAGATATAATGCACGTATCTGTTCCTTCGCCTAAACAAGTCCTTCTGACCACACATAATCATGCTCCAAACACTTCTCCTGTTTTGGATCAAGAGATTTCATAACTTTACCATAATGTGAATTCTCATAATATTATTGAAATCTCATTCACGTAAGGTCATTACTATGAATTCATTTTCCTTCAACTAATCTCCTCATTACACTTTTATCTTCATTTTATTACTCAAGAGCACTATTTTGTATTTTATTTATAAGCAGAGTTCTAGGCCTTGGTTTTGAACGTGGCTTAACTCTTTTGAAAGATAAAACATAAATCTATAACTTTATAGAAAAGAAGGGAAACTCAGTTCTATCCTTAAGGTACTGAAATTCATTCGTTATTATATTTAATAAAATCTATTTAGTAAAGTTGAATTCAACCTTCCTTCAGTTTTTAAGTCATTTAGAGAATTATATAGTTCTAAATTTATCAAGACCGATTTCATTTGAAAGCTAAAATTCATGCCTACGACCTTTATAAAGAATCTAACTACAAATTATACCTTTTTATGGCTCAATTTAAACCACCATAGTATCGTCTATAATCTGCCCAGTTTTGTGCTGGCTAGACTCTTACTCAATTCTTGGCTCATATTTGTAGTTATACAACTCCAGTTTAAGCAAGATCAGTTTCACTTGAAAGGTAAAATCCATACCTATAACATTTGTGCAGAAAATTATATACTTTTAAGGTTCAAATCAAACAATCATAATAGCATTCCAAATTTTGTCCGGGTTTACACCGATTTAGACCTTTACTAGGTTTTTAAATCATATCTGGAGTTATACAACTCCAAATCAGGCAAGGTTAGATCCATTGGAACCTTAACATATCCAACTATAACTCTTATGAAGAAACCTTCTTCACAGATTATCATTTTCAAGCCCTAATATTATTGGAGAATTTCTTAACAAAACTGTCTAGTTTTTTTTGTCTATTATTCCCTTAAAATGATTTTATTTACACAATATTATAAGTCAAAATCCCAACCTTTCTTAAATCACCTTCACGGACGACCCTAACATGCCCATTTTTAAGTTCTCCCATTTTATTTTTTTCATGTTCTTCACCTCATTCATATATACACACCCTACAAGTTAGTTGCAAATCTTAAGCATGTCCATATAACAAAGTTCCTTCTTAACCTTACATCAAATTATCCTTCCACTAACATAAAGAGCACACAATTCTTCAACTTAACCAACACTCCATTTTCAACCATAACTTACCATTTTACATAACTTTAAGTTCTTCACATTATAATTTCTAGCAAAAAATTCTCTCCCCCTACTATTCAGTATTGCCTGGCATGAGTTTCTCTTTTATTTTTCTTTATTTTTCTTCCATACTTCCTTAATTTATGCCTTTCATTGTTAACTTGACATATTTATTCAATTCAATTTTCATCATCAAACATTTATACAAACCTTTAGTTCATCAATAATGGTGGTTTTCCACCTCTTTCATCTATTTCTAACAAGAATATAAATGAAATAATGAAGATCATATTACCAACAAGGTTAAATTAGTGTTATGGATGTTTAGACAATTTCTTCTTCCTCATTTTCTTCTTCTCCTTCTTCTTCCTCCCATTAATCTTTGGTTTTTTTTCTCTTTCACTCTCAAACCGTAATATCTCTATCTCAATTCTCAGATGTTTAGCTCTCTTCTCACTTGCACATACCCTCATAAGAAATTTGAGTTAATTTTTGGGTTCCTAAACACTTATTTTTCTTCCTTTTCTTCCCAACAAAACTATCCCCTTATTCCTTTAACATTAATTCTTGATCTTCCTACTCACCTAACCACTAACTCTCACTCAAGACTCTTCCTTGCAACACATACCCCAATGTTCAAATAATAGGATAATAGAATTTTGACTCCTTGGTTTAGGAGTGGCCGATTGCATTAACGGGGGCAAGGCACAAAAGTCCTGTCTCCTTTGTTTTGTTTTTTAATGTGCCCCACTAATGAGCTTAAGCCTTGTTTGGTGACACCATAATTTATCTTCCTGTTTTTTATGCACCGACCTGGTACTGCCATTTTATCTTTGGGATTTTCCTGAAATATATCTTTCTAATTGTCTTGAAATTTTAATCCAAGATAAAAACATAAGTCAGAAGACCTCTCGTAAAATTTTAACATGATCCAACAGTGTATTGGGAGATATGCTCAATACTATAAAACTAGATAGTATGTAATTCTATGCTAAAAATCTGAATTTTTACATACTAGATAATTTACTTAAATCATTGTTGGTCTCAGAATAATTTGTTGGAGATTCTCATTTGTAATTATCATAAAATGTTACTAAGAGTCCATATCCCCTTCCACCCCTTAACATGGTTGTGTGCAGGTTTATATCGACATTCAACCTTTCTCTTGCAAGGGTCATGCAATAATTTATTTGAAATTCTTCTCCTATTTTATAAATAGTATTATTTAAGATTACAAAATTCCCTTCTTCCAATAATTATCTTACTCGATCAAGCAACTTACATGATTTATTGCTATTTAATATTTAATATTTCACATATCAATTTATTTTTTCATCTCACACGACATTTAAATTAATAATTCAGGAATGTTTATTCTAATTCACCAATAATTTTCTCTCTAGTTTATCATTTTTCAATTAATACTTACCCTGTTAAGTCTGGATTTATCAAGTTTAGACTGAGGGTTTACAATTTAATGCTGAAATCGTTAACATCCTTAGGTTATCTTTCAAGGTATCCTGATATTTTATTTAATATTTTTCTTGGCAAGTCTTTTCTATCAAATTTTCACCATGTTTCTCAATTATGATTTACTGGGACTTTACACTTAATTACTTTCACCTCATCACAATTATTCAACTATTACAATCTATAAGGTTCATGATGTTTACTAGCAAGATGTTCTCCCACTATCTTGTTCAGTTTACTAACAAGAATAATACTAGCTATATTAGCATAATTTTCTCTTTCTATAATTAAATTGCACACCTTGTTTTATGCATAACACGTATGGAAGATGTTCTCCTTTTGATGATCAATTTCATCTTCCTTGAACTGAACCTGAAGTGTATGCCTTATAACCAAGGCTCACCTCCAGCGGGCTATGCAACCTTCTTATCAGTATAATCCTCCAATAGTGGCATATCTTCACAATTAGATCTATCACTTTCGGACTCCATGTCTTCATTGTTTGTAATAACCATTATTCTCTTATTTGGATACTTTAAAGAGTAATACCCAAGCCCCTGACACCTAAAACATTTACCATCACGAGTATGTTTAGGCTAAGTATTAGATTTACCTTTAGAAGCCGTAAAGGAATCAACCTTGGTATTGGGTGGTTCGACTTTGGTCCTAGTGAAGGGTTTTGGTTGCACAACCCTCTCTCTTTTGAAATTCAACTTTAATGATGATAAAGAACCTAAATTGTAAGTCAAGCATACATTCCCCTTCATTTTGATTCGTCTCTCCACTTTCGTAGCCATATGAATTAAGTCTTCTAGCTCCGCACATTGCTGTAGCTCAACAACATTAACTATAATAACTTCTCTATTTTCAACCACATTAGCCATGATTATTGTAATTTCCATCTCTTTGTAGTAATCTTCAACATTTTTTGACCCTTGACGTAAAATCTGTGGTTTTTAATAGATCTCCAATTTCCTCACTTAACTCCATGCACTTAGTAGATAAGTCAATTAAATGTTGTTACTCTCTCCATAACTCATTTAGACCTTACTTCATAGAAAGTGATTTTCTGAAAATTATTTTCCAAACTTTCATGTGTTTGTTTACAATTAAAAAGTTGGTTAATGGAAAACACTTTCGAGTTGAAGAAAAATTTGATTTTGTTTTCAGAAAAGTG
>Ga0325400_1004437_pt1 | contig 12985 bp, 12 predicted proteins | sample PopdelMetagenome_2_FD_205662 | JGI IMG/M metagenome (GOLD analysis project Ga0325400, IMG submission 205662) | Populus deltoides microbial communities from Bellville, Georgia, United States - Xylem-PdKOR-R1 | ecosystem: Host-associated > Plants > Phyllosphere > Stem > Wood/Secondary xylem...
CCCGACAATCTCCCACTCCGCGTCCGACAACCCGATCCGATCACCCAACACCGCCTCCAAATGGCAGCCTTGAATCAACCCCAGTTCACCACGTCAACCTTTGTCCACGCAACCTAGCGATGGAGGCCCGGATGCTGGATACCAGCCTCCAGCGCTTGGAGGTCGCTCGCATCTTCACGCTGAGGCGCGACCTAATCCGCTTCAACCGCGTGTTGATCCCCATGGAGGAGGTGGCGCGCAGGCTCGCGCGATCCGAACTGCCCGCCGTGGACGCAGGCGCACGACCGTACTTCAACGACGTGCTGGACCACGTCCGGCGCGTCGAAACCATGGTAGCCGGCCTGCGCGAGGTGTTGGCGTCCGTATTCGAGTTCGGTAACCTGCTGGAGCAGCAGCGTACAGGTGTCATCACGCGCCAGCTCGTGGCTTGGGCCGCCATCCTGGCGGTGCCTACCGCGATCGCGGGCATCTACGGCATGAACTTCGAGCACATGCCCGAGCTGCACAGCCGGTACGGCTACCCCGCTGCCCTCCTCGTCATCGCATCGATCTGCGTGGTACTGTACTGGCGGTTCAGGAGAGCGCGGTGGCTGTGATCGTCGCGGCGTCGCTGGTCGAGGTGTTGCTCCTCCTCCTGATCTGGAACCTTGCGGCGAGACGTAGGCTGATGGCGTCCATCATGTGGGCAACGGCCCTGCTCTTGGTACTGGTGACGGTGTTCCTCGGCTGCAAGCGCTACTTGCCGGCCTACGCACCGCTGGCTTTCGCCGGGACATACGTCGTCACAGGATTGCTTTGGGGTGTACGTCGTAACGGATAGGCACGAAGGCGTCGACGGCACTCACAATCCCGCAGAGTAATCAAGAAGCACACATCAGGAGCCGATAGACCATCAAATATGAACGAGTGGTCACCTCATTCAGCATTATTGATCTACAGCATCTTCATACGTTCTTGGCTACTTTACATGCGCATTGTTCAAAATAGCCGTGTGCTATTTTGAGTGTACCCAGATGCGCCGGGCGGGAGTGACGAGTAGGTGGCATGCGGCGACGTGAAGGTAGCGCGGGTGTACCTGCGGGTGAGCACGGACGAGCAGGACCTGACGCGGCAGGAGAGCATCGTGGCGGGGACGCGGGCGGCCGGCTTCTATGTGGCGGCCGTGTACCGGGAGAAGGCGTCGGGCGCGCGGCCCGACCGGCCGGAGCTGCTGCGCATGGTAGCAGACCTGCAACCGGGCGAGGTGGTGGTGGCCGAGAGGATCGACCGCATCAGCCGCCTGCCGCTGCCGGAGGCGGAGCTGCTGGTGGAGACGATCCGGGGCAGGGGGGCACGACTGGCGGTGCCGGGGATCGTGCTGCAGGCGGTGCAGGACATGCTGCTGCGGGTCGCGCTCCAGACCGCGCGGGACGACTATGATACGAGGCGCGAGCGGCAACGCGAGGGGATCGAGATCGCCAAGAGGGCAGGGCGGTACACCGGCTGAAAGCCCGACCACGCACATTCCTGTCGCATCGTGGCTCTGCGCGAGGCAGGTATGAGCATCGCCAGGACGGCGGAGCTTGCCGGATGCAGCATCGCCCACGTCAAGCGCGTGACCGCGCTCCATCGCGCCAGGACGGCCCCAGTGCTGCCTACTGCATAGGAGCGATACCTGCGTACGCGATGCAGGCTTAACTATCAGTCCGGCGATCCGGCTACGTACGTGACGCCCAACGGCCCGGCGAAACGGTAACGGCGTCGGGGAGCGGAGACGATCATCACGACTTCTGTAAGCCACAGCTTGGATATTGGGTGCAAATAATGTAGGACATTACTGTTGACGGCGTGATGGGTTAGTGCGATCAGTAGAGCCGCCGCAGCAGACGGCGAAGAAAGAGGCGGAACGTCGCGCAGAATGTGCACGGGTTCCGCCCGAAAGGAGATGCTGAAGGATGAGGATTAGCGGTGGCGTCGTCGTGCTCGCGGCGGGTGCCGCGCTTCTTCCGTTATCCGCGACAAGCGGCCAGACGGCACCGGGCGGGGCGAAGTCGCCCGGGCGCGACTGGCCCACGCTCGGCGGTGAGCCCGGCGGCTCTCGCTACTCGACCCTGGCCAGCATAACTCCGGCCAACGCCTCGACGCTGAAGCCCGTCTGGACATACCACATGAAACCTGCCGGCGCCGCGGCATCCGCGCCCAGCGCGGTGGACCGCGAGCAGGCGCGTTCCGAGCAGATGGGACCGGGTCCCTCCGCTCGGCAGGGCATGGGCGTGACTGGCGGCCCGTTTGCACGCGGCGGCCGGTTCGCGCCGTCCGAGAGCGTGCCGCTGGTCGTCGGCGGCGTGATGTACCTGGCCACGCCTTATTCGCGCATCGTCGCGCTCGATGCTGCCACGGGCAAGGAACGATGGGTCCATCAGCTTCCCGCCAACGTCCAGCCGGCCACGCGCGGCATGGATTACTGGCCCGGCGACGGTCGCAACCCGCCTGCTCTGATATTCGGCACCAACGATGGCCGGCTGCGCGCGATCGCGGCGGCGGACGGCACGCCCGTGCCGGGTTTCGGCGAGGCGGGGTCGGTGAACCTGCGCACGCCCGACGTGATGGTGGGCGGCCCGAACAAGCCTTACGCCATGAACTCGCCGCCGATGATCTGGCGCAACGTGGTCATCACCGGCTCGTCGGTCGGCGAGGCGGTGGGCGGTGCGCTGGGCGACGTGCGCGGTTGGGATGCCGCGACGGGGCGCCTGCTGTGGACATTCCACACCGTCCCCAGGGCGGGCGAGCCCGGCCACGACACCTGGGCTAGCGACAGCGGGCTCAACCGCGGCGGTGTCAACGCCTGGGGGCTGATGAGCGTCGATGTTGCGCGCGGCATCGCCTATATCCCGCTGGGTGCGCCTGCCAACGACCGGGTGGGCACCGACCGGCCAGGCAACAACCTGTACAGCACTTCTGTCGTCGCGGTGGATGCGGCGACGGGCAAATATCGCTGGCACTTCCAGATCACGCACCACGACATCTGGGACAACGACGCGGAGGCGCCGCCTACGCTCATCGACGTCAAGCGCGACGGCAAGGTGATCCCGGCGGTCGCCATCGAGTCCAAGAACGGCCTGCTGTTCGTGCTGGACCGCGTGACCGGCAAGCCCGTCTACCCGGTGGCGGAGCACCCCGTGCCCGCCAGCGACGTGCCGGGCGAGGCGACGTCGCCCACACAGCCCTTTCCGGCCCGCCCGGCGCCGCTGGCGCGGATGGGCATGAAGCCCGATGAGATCGCGGACGTGACGCCCGAACTCGCAGCCTTCTGCCGCAAGCTAGTGGACGACAACAAGCTGGTGCTGGGCCAGCCCTATACGCCGCCGACCTATAACAGGCCCATGGTATACTTCCCCGGTACGCTGGGCGGGGTGAACTGGGGCGGCGGCTCCTACGATCCGAAGCTCGGCCTCTACATCGTGAATGCATTTCAACTCGGCCAGATCATGCAGATCACGGCGGACGGCAAGGGCGGCTTCACCAACCGGGGACCCGTCAACGGCCGCTTCTGGCAGCCGGAGACGCGCATGCCCTGCCAGGCGGGTTCCTGGGGCGACCTAGTGGGCGTCAACGTTCACACGGGCACGATCGCTTGGCGCTCGCGACTGGGCGTCACCGACGCGGCACCGGAGGGGCGGCAGCTGACCGGCCGACCGTCGCTCGGCGGCCCGATCACGACCGCCGGCGGCGTGACGTTCGTCGCGGCGACCGATGACGCGCGGCTACGGGCCTTCGAAACCCGTAGCGGGCGGGAACTCTGGGCCGCCAAGCTTCCGGCCTCTGCACATACCAACCCGATCACCTACGGCGTGGGACGGCGGCAGTACGTCGCCATCGTCTCCACCGGCGGCAGCTTCCTGGGTTCGCCCGTGGACAGCGACCAGCTGACCGTGTTCGGCCTGTGAGGCACGGCGCACTCATCCTGGCCGCCTTCGCGGCGGCGGCGCCGGCCCAGACGGGCAACCCGGGCGGGGCAATCAACGACCGGCTCGGCGAGCCCGATTACGGCGTGTGCCGGGGGACGGATCCGCGCTGCTACCACGATTGGGCGCGCGCGCCGACTTCGACCTACCGCGTCCTGCTGTATACGCGCACGGCCGGTCCACGGCATGCCTCACTCGGCAAGCCGCTCGGTGAGGGGATCAACCCCCCGCTAAGCGACGACAACGTCGTGCAGCGCGAGATGCGGCGGCTGGCGGCCGCCAATGGCTGGAAGCTCGATTGGACCGAGGACGTGACACAGATGCAGTCACTGTCCGGCTACAACGCCGTGGTGTTCGTCTCGACGTCGCGCGACAACCTGGACGACGGGGCAAAGACGGCGCTGCGCCAATACATGCGCGCGGGTGGCGGCTTCGTAGGCGTGCACAACGCCTTCGGCACGCTCTACAACTGGGCTTGGTACGAGGGTCTGCTAGGCGGCGCCAACTTCTTCGACCACGGGCCCGAACGCGACGGCGACGTGGTGCTGCGCTCGGCGGCGGATGCATCCACGGCCGGGTTGCCGCCGCGCTGGCGGTTCCGCGACGAGTGGTACAACCTGGTTCCGTTCCCGACGCGGGTCCGCTTCCTGGCGACCGTTGACGAGGCGAGCTACGGGCCGGCCGCCGAGCGCCGCCCCCAGGGGGTAAGCGGGCAGGCGGCGCCCCAAGGGGGCGGGCCAACGGGCGGCTTTCGGCCCCCGCGCCTCGCCTCGGTTGTGGGGCGCAGCCCCGGCCACGGCAGCTTCCACCCCGTGGCTTGGTGCCACTACTACGACGGCGGCAAGGCGTGGCTGACCACGCTGGGCCATGACGCCGATGCGTGGACCGATGGCGGGCGCCAGCTGGGCGCCGCCGAGTTCCAGAGAATGCTGGTGGGCGGCATTCGCTCGGTGATGGGACAGGCACCATTCTGTCGATGAGCCGTCATTGTTCAGCCAGGGTTCGCCATCCGGCGACCAGATACGGAAAACGCCAGTGACCATGCCAAGACGACTCTCAACGATCGCGGCCGCCGCGCTGCTCCTGCCGTCAGTCGTCTCCGCGCGCGAGCACCGGGTGGATATGGTAAACCGTTCGGCGGAAGGCTCTATGGCGTTCGCGCCCGGCTTTGTTCGGATCGCGCCGGGCGACACGGTACGATTCGTGCCGAAGGACAAGTCGCATAACGCCGAGAGCCTGCCGCAGCTGACGCCCCAGGGAGCGGCCAAGTTCAAGGGCGCGATCAATCAGGAACTGGTGGTGCGCTTCGACAAGCCGGGGCTCTACGGCTTCAAGTGCCTGCCGCACCTGTTCATGGGCATGGTTGGACTCATCCAGGTCGGTGCGCCCGTGAACCGCGCGGCCGTGGTCGCCGAGGTAGCGAAGCTCCCACCCGTCGCGCGCAAGCGGATGACGGCCTACCTGGCGCAGGTAAAGTGATCCAGGTCATGCAGCGGAGGGCGACATGAAGACGCAGAGTGCCGGGCGGTTCGCGCTGGCGACCTCTACCGCCGTGCTGGGCATCGCGGTGCTGATCGGTTCGGCCTCAGCCGAGCCCCAGGCCGCGTCTACACCTGCGCAGGTGGCGGGCAAGCCGGCCTCCGGCACCACGGCGCCGGAGCAGGCGCAGGCGGCCGCCCTGTTCGAGAAGAGCTGCTCGGGCTGCCATGAACTAGCCCAGGCGACGACACAATCGATGGACAAGGCCGGGTGGCACGACACCGTGCAGCAGATGATCGGCTACGGCGCTGCGATCACGCCGGCGGAGGCAGACAGGATCGCCGACTATCTCGCCGGCAAGTACGGCGCAAAGCCCGGAAGCTAGGCTCGTCTCCGCACCTTGGGCGACTGATCCGTCGCGGATCGCGTCCGGGCGGGATCGCCTTCCACGTCGGCGCGCGCGTTGGCGATCAATCGGGTCATGGCCGCCTGCGCTTCCGGCGGCGCGCCGTCGGCGATGGCCTGGTAGAGATCGCGGTGGTCGGGCCAGGCGTCGCGGGTGACGTGCGCCTCGCGCTTGTACTCCGCCACGAAGTTGACCGACGCGGCGACGATACTGGCCAAGCGCGCCACGATCTCGTTGCGGCCCGCCGCCAGAATGGCTGCGTGGAAGCGCTCGTCCGCCTTCTCGCCTTCGGGACTGTCGGGCGCGCTCTCCTTCATGTCTGTCAGCGCGCGGTGCAGCGCCGTGAGGTCGTCGGCGTCCCGGTGGAGGGCCGCGAGCGACGCGGCGGCCGGCTCCACGATCATGCGCAGCTGGAACAGCTGGTCGCGAAACGCCGGGTCCGCCCGGTCGGACAGGATCCAGTCCATCACCTCCGGGTCCAGCAGGTTCCAGCGCGCGCGCTCGTTCACTAGCAGTCCGGCCTTCTGCCGGCTTTCGACAAGCCCCTTGGCTGCCAGGATGCGTATGGCCTCGCGGTACGCGTTGCGCGACACGCCGAGGCGCTGGCTGTTCTCCAGCTCGCCCCCCAGGCTGTCGCCGGGGCAATGCCGGCCGGTGACGATGGCGATGCCGAGGTCGCGCGCGACGTCGTCGTGGATGCGTCGCTTCAGCTCCGCCGTGGGGCGCCGGGTGACGCGGCGCTGTGTCGTCGCCAACTTCTCTCGCTCCGATTGTCGAACCGAGATTAGGCGCCTGCCCCCTTTGTGTCGAGAAAAGCGTGGGGGTGTCATCCCGGTGCGACGATTTGCCCTCGACACCGCAGATAATGTAGAACATTATATGTAGCGCGACGCGGCACCGGTATCGGGCGGCGCGCTGGGTGGGAGCGGAGCGTGAGGCGATACGGTTACCATGCCGGGGGCGAGGAGCGGCAGCCCGCGTCCGGCGCATATTTCCCGACGCAGGATCCGTGGACCGGCGAGGACTGGGCCGAGGTGGCGCGCTGCGGAACTACCGAGGTGGACGAGGCGGTGTCGGCGGCCAAGGCTGCGCTTCCCGAATGGTCCGGCCTGCGCCCGTCGCGTCGCGGCCAGCTGCTGCGCCGGTTCGCCGACGCGATCGCGGCGAACGCCGACCGGTTGGCAGAGATCGAGCGACGCGACAACGGCAAGCTGGCGGCCGAAGTGGTGGCGCAGGTACGCTACGTCTCGGATTACTTCCATTATTATGCCGGCCTGGCGGACAAGGTGGAGAGCCGCGTGCTTCCTACCGACAAGGTGGGCGTGTTCGCCTATACGCTCTACGAGGCCAAGGGCGTGGTGGCGATCATCACGCCGTGGAACTCGCCCCTGACGCTGACCAGCTGGAAGCTGGCGCCCGCCCTGGCGGCCGGCTGCACCGCGGTCATCAAGCCGTCCGAGTTCACGTCGGCCTCCATGGTGGAGCTGGCGGCGCTGGCGCGCGAGGCGGGTCTGCCCAACGGCACGATCAACGTCGTCACCGGCTTCGGGCCGGAGGTGGGCGAACCGCTCGTAGCCCATCCCGACGTGGCGCACGTGGGCTTCACCGGCGGCGAGGCGGCGGGCCAGCGCATCTATGAGGCCGCAGCCAAGGGGCTGAAGACGGTGACGCTGGAGCTGGGCGGCAAGTCGCCCAACATCGTGTTCGACGACGCGGACCTCGCCCAGGCCGTCAAGGGCGCCGTGTCCGGCATCTTCGCCGCCACCGGGCAGAGCTGTCAGGCGGGGTCGCGCCTGCTGGTGCAGGACACCATCCACGACCGGTTCGTGGAGATGCTGATCGACTTCGTGCGCGACGTGAGGCTGGGCGACCCCGCCGACATGGCTACCCAGATCGGCCCCGTCGCCACCCGGCCGCAGTTCGAGAAGATCCTGTCCTACATCAAGGTCGCCAAGGCGGAGGGGGCACGGCTCGTCCACGGCGGGCGGGCGCGCCCGGACATCGGTTCGGGTCAGTTCGTGGAGCCCACCATCTTCGTCGACGTGGCGAACGACATGCGCATCGCGCAGGAGGAGGTGTTCGGCCCCGTCCTGTCGGTGATCCGCTTCCGGGACGAGGAGGAGGCGGTGCGCATCGGCAACGACGTGGCCTACGGTCTGGCGGCGGCGGTGTGGACCCGCGACCTGCACCGTACCATGTACATGACGCAGCGGCTGAAGGCCGGCACCGTGTACGTCAACAACTACCGGGCCACCAGCTTCACCTCGCCCTTCGGCGGCTTCAAGCGGTCGGGCATCGGCCGGGAGTCGGGGCCGGACGCGATCCGCGACTATCTGGACGTGAAGACGGTGTGGCTGTCGAGCGACCTCGACGTGCCCAACCCCTTCATCCGCCGATGAGCGGCCCACTCTCCGGGGTCCGCGTGCTGGACCTCACCAACGTGCTGGCGGGGCCGTTCTGCACCTACCAGCTCGCCCTGATGGGCGCGGACGTGGTCAAGGTGGAGACGCCGGGCACGGGCGACCTGGCCCGTCAGCTGGGCGCGGACGCCGGCTTGAGCGCCCAGTTGATGGGCGCGTCCTTCCTGGCGCAGAACGCCAACAAGCGCTCGATCGTGCTGGACCTGAAGTCGGATCGGGACCGCGACGCCTTTCTGGCGCTGGCGGGCGATGCCGATGTGGTGGTGGAGAATTTCCGGCCGGGCGTGATGGCGCGGCTCGGGCTGGACCATGCGACGCTGCGCGCCGCCAGCCCGCGGCTGATCTACTGCGCCATCTCCGGCTTCGGCCAGGAGGGGCCGATGAGCCGCGCGCCCGCCTATGACCAGATCGTACAGGGCCTGTCGGGCGCCATGAGCATCACCGGCGACGCGGCCAGCGCGCCGCTGCGCATCGGCTTTCCCGCTTGCGACAGCGTGGGCGGCATGACGGCCGCCTTCGCGATCGCGGCCGCGCTGGCGGGACGCGCGCGGACGGGGGAGGGATGCGTCCTGGACGTGTCCATGCTGGATTCCACCATCGCTACCATGGGCTGGGTCGTCTCCAACCTGCTGATCGCGGGGGCCGAGCCGGTGCCCATGGGCAACGACAACTTCACCGCCGCCCCGTCGGGCGCGTTCCGCACGGGCGACGGCCTGCTCAACATCGCTGCCAACAAGCAGGAGCAGTTCGCGGCGCTGACGCGGGTGATCGGGCGGCCCGACCTGGCCGACGACCCCCGCTTCGCCGCGCGGGAGGCGCGCAAGGCCAACCGCGCGGCGCTGACCGCGGAGATCGAGGCGGCGCTGGCGACGGACGGGGCGGCCGCGTGGGAGGTGCGGCTGAACGCCGCGGGCGTGCCGGCGGGGCGCGTGCTGTCGGTGGCCGACGCGTTGGCACTGGAGCAGGTGGCCGCGCGCGAGCTGGTCCACGACTTCGCCGCCGTGGAGGGCGCGGAGCGCCCCGTGTCCGTCGTGCGCGGCGGCTATCGCGTGGACGGCACGGCGTGTCCCGTCCACCGACCGCCGCCGCGCCTGGGCGAACACACGCTGGAGGTGCTGGCGGAAGCCGGGCTGGCCGTCGGGGCCGCCGCATGAGCGCGCCGGTCGACCCCCGCGTCGCGGAAGCCGAGCGCTGGTGGACCACCTCCATCATCGACATCGAGCCCGGCCGCATCGCGGTGCGCGGCCGCCCGATCGAGGAACTGATCGGCACGATCGGCTTCCCGCAGATGATCTGGCTGACCGTCACGGGCGAGATGCCCACGCCGGGCCGCGCCCGCCTGCTGGAGGCGGCGCTGGTGGCGTCGGTGGACCATGGGCCGCACGCGCCGTCCATCGCCATCGCGCGCATGGCGGCCACCTGCGGCGCGGAACTGAACAACAGCATGGCGTCGGCCATCAACGTGCTAGGCGACGTGCACGGCGGCGCGGGGCAGCAGTGCATGGAGCTTTACGCCGACATCGCGGCCCGGATGGACGCGGGCGAGGCGCTGGAGCCGGCGGTGGCGGCGGGCGTGGAGGCGCATCAGGCACGGCTCGGTCCCGTGGTCGCCGGCTTCGGCCACCGCTGGCACCCGGTCGACCCGCGCGCGGCACCGCTCCTGGCGCTGGTGGCGGACGCGGCGGCAGCGGGCGAGGTGCCGGGCCGCTTCGCTGCGATCGGCCAGGCGGTGGAGGCGCTGCTCACCGCCCGCAAGAAGCAGCCCATCCCCATGAACATCGACGGGGCCACGGCCGTGATCTTCTCAGAACTCGGCCTGCCGCCACCGCTCGGCCGCGGCCTGTTCATCCTGTCCCGCTCGGTCGGCATCCTCGCCCACGCCTGGGAGCAGATGGGGCAAGGCGGCCGGATCAAGGGGCCCATGCCCAAGTCCATCCCCTATACCTATGCCGGCCCGCCGCGGCGCGAGGCCGGTTCCGATACCGACCCTGATCCCAACCTCGGCGGCATCACACCCGAGGACGCCAACCGGAGCCCGTCATGAAGGAATTGGTTTCCCACCAGCTCGTCCGCTTCCTGGAGCGGCGCGGCGTGGAGCACATCTTCGGCCTGTGCGGCCACACCAACATCGCGGTGCTGACCGCGCTGTCCAACAGCACGATCCGCTTCGTCAACGTCCGCCACGAGCAGGTGGCGGCGCACGCGGCCGACGGCTACGCCCGCATGACGCGGCGCGCGTCGGTGCTGCTGTCGCACCTGGGGCCAGGGCTCACTAACGCGGCGACCGGCGTCGCCAATGCGGCACTCGACTCCATTCCCATGGTGGTGATCGCGGGCGACGTGCCCAGCCACTATTACGGCAAGCACCCGCACCAGGAGGTCAACCTCCACGCCGACGCGGCGCAGGCGGAGATCTACCGCCCCTTCGTCAAGCGCGCCTGGCGCGTGGACCGGGCGGACCTGCTGCCCGAGATCGTGGTCAAGGCCTTCCAGACGGCCGAGAGCGGCCGGCCCGGCCCCGTGCTGGTGTCGGTGCCGATGGACATCTTCTCCATGGAGATCGACACCGCCCTGTTCGAACGCGTGGAGGCGCACGTCACCGCGCTGGTGGCGCCCAGCATCGACGAGCCGACCGCCGAGCGGATCGTGCTGGCGCTGGGCGAGGCGGAGCGACCGGTGGTCTACGCCGGCGGCGGCGTGCTGCTGGCCGACGCCAGCGACGAGTTGGTGGCGCTGGCCGACCACTTGGGGTTGCCCGTCGCCCACTCGCTGATGGGCAAGGGCGTGCTGCCGGACGACCACCCGCTGGTGCTGGGGATGACCGGATTCTGGGGCACGCAGTACGTCAACGACAGCTGCCGCGAGGCGGACCTGCTGCTGGCGCTGGGCACGAGTTTCAAGGAAGCGGACTGCTCCTCCTGGGAAAAGGAATACACGTTCGACATCCCGCGTACGCGGCTGATCCAAGTCGACATCGACCCGTCCGAGATCGGCCGCAATTACCCGGCCGAACTGGGCGTGGTGGCGGACCTGAAGGCGGCGCTGGCCGTGCTGAACCGCGTGGCGCGGCGCCTCTACCCCGCAGGCCGCGACGCGTCCGCGTTGCGCCGCGAGATCGCCGACCGGCGCGAGGCGTTCGCCGCCGGCAACGCTGAGGCCGCGGCCAGCGACCAGTTCCCGATGCGGCCGGAGCGCATCCTGGCCGACGTGCGCGCGGTGCTGCCGCGCGACGCGATCATCACTACCGACGTGGGCTGGAACAAGAACGGCGTGGGCCAGCAATTTCCGATCCTGACGCCGGGATCGATCCTGACGCCGGGCGGCTTCGCCACCATGGGCTTCGGCGCGCCCGCCGCGATCGGCGCCAAGATCGCGGCACCCGGCCGCGTGGTGGTGTCGCTGGTGGGCGACGGCGGCTTCGGCCAGAACCCCGCGCTGCTGGCTACCGCGTTCGAGGAGGACGTGGCCGTCGTCTGGGTGGTGATGAACAACCGCGCCTTTGGCACCATCGCGGGGCTTCAGAAGGCGCATTTCGGCACCACGCTGGGCACCGTGTTCGAGAAGAACGGCGAGCCCTATTCTGCCGACTTCGCGGCCGTCGCGCGCGCCTACGGCGTGGACGGGGTGCGGGTGGAGTCGGCCAACGCGTTCCGCCCGGCGCTGGAGGCCGCCGTCGCTGCCGGACGGCCGGTGGTGCTGGACGTCATCATGGAGAACGCGCCCGTGCCCACCACCGGGCACTGGAACATCATGGACATCTACTCCCCCGACCGGAAGGTCACGCACGTCGCCACCTGAACCGACGCCACGACACCAGCCACGATAGGGGGCCACGGGAGGGAGAAGGCGTGACGGGCAGGGGGAGGATCGGGCTGGCGGCCGCGGCGATGCTGACGGGGTGCTACGGCGGCGCGCGCGAGGACCGCGCGCGCGACCGCGGCACGCCGGAGGCGGGCTACGTCGTCGCGCGCCCCGAACACGTGGACACCATTGTCGAACTGCCCGGCCGCACCAGCGCGTTCGAGGTATCGGAGGTGCGGCCCCAGGTGACGGGCGTGATCCTGGCCCGGCGCTTCGAGGAGGGCTCTGTCGTCCGCGCGGGCCAGACGCTCTACCAGATCGACGCCAGCCTCTACCAAGCGGCGGCCGAGCAGGCGGAGGCGAACCTGGCCGCCGCCGCCGCCAACCGGCGCGCCGCCGCCGCGCGCTCGGAACGGCTGGCGCCGCTCGTCCGCATCAACGCCGTCAGCCGGCAGGAGTTCGTGGACGCCTCCGCCGCCGCCGACCAGACCGCGGCCGCCGTCCGCCAGCAGCAGGCCTCGCTGAAGACCGCGCGCATCAACCTGCGCTTCACGCGCGTGCCGGCACCCATCACGGGGCGCATCGGACGCTCGCTGGCGACCACGGGCGCGCTCGTCACCGCGAACCAGACGGCGCCCATGGCCACCATCCAGCGGCTCGACCCGATCTTCGTGGATGTGCAGCAGTCGGGCACCGACCTGCTGTCGCTGCGCGGCGGGCGGCAGGCGGCGGCCGCGCGGCTGGTGCTGCCGGACGGCAGCCTCTATCCGCTGGCTGGCACGCTGAAGTTCGCGGAAGCCGTAGTGGACCCGGCGTCGGGCGCGGTGACGCTGCGCGCCAGCTTCCCCAACCCGGACGGCGCACTGCTGCCGGGCATGTACGTACGCGCGCGGTTGCCGCGGGGCGCCGTTGACGGTGCGTTCCTGGTGCCGCAG
>Ga0325400_1004442_pt1 | contig 12982 bp, 11 predicted proteins | sample PopdelMetagenome_2_FD_205662 | JGI IMG/M metagenome (GOLD analysis project Ga0325400, IMG submission 205662) | Populus deltoides microbial communities from Bellville, Georgia, United States - Xylem-PdKOR-R1 | ecosystem: Host-associated > Plants > Phyllosphere > Stem > Wood/Secondary xylem...
CGTCGTATCGGCAGGCACCGCAATAGTCGCTCATCCGATCGATGTACGCGCCCGACGAGACATAGGGCTTGGTGCCGACCAGCCCGCCGTCGCCGAACTGGCTCATGCCCAGCGTGTTGGGCAGCTCCACCCACTCGTAGGCGTCGAGGTAGACCTCCAGATACCAGAGGTGGACCGCATGGGGGTCCGCGCCGATCAGGAGCGCGTAGTTGCCCGTCACCATCAGCCGCTGGATATGGTGCGCGTGGGCGGTCGTCAGCGTCTGGCCGATGGCTTCCGCCAGACAGGCCATGTCGGTGTCGCCCGTCCAGTAGAAGGCGGGCAGCGGGCGTTCGTGGCCCAGGAAGTTGCGGTGCGCGTAATCCGGCCCCTCGCGCCAGTAGATGCCGCGCATATACTCGCGCCAGCCGATCACCTGGCGGACATAGCCCTCGACCGAGTTGATCGGCGCGCGGCCCGCACGATACTCCGCCTCCGCCCGGCGGCACAGGTCGAGCGGGTCGAGCAGCCCGGCGTTGAGGTAGGGCGACAGGATCGAGTGCCACAAATGCCGCTCGCCGAGCAGCATCGCGTCCTCGTGGTCGCCGAAGCGCGGCAGCGCGTTGGCGAAGAAGGCGTCCGCCTGCCTCTCCGCGTCCGCCGCCGTCACCGCCCAGTGGAACCCGTCGAGCGAGCCCGGATGGTCGGCGAACCGATCCGCCACCAGCGCCAGCACCTCCGCCGTCACCGCGTCGGGGGTGAAGGACAGGGGCCGGGGCATCAGCAGGTCGCGTTTGGCCGGCTTGCGATTGTCCTTGTCGAAGTTCCACCGCCCGCCCGCCGGCTCGCGCCCGTCCATCAGCAGGCCCGTGCAACGACGCATCGCGCGGTAGAAATCCTCCATCAGCAGGTCGCTGCGGCGGTCCGCCCAGGCGTCGAAATCGGCGTGCGAACAGAGGAAGCGGTCGTCGGGCAGCACGTGCGTCGGCACGCCCGTCAGCGTCTCCCACCCGTCCTGCATCGCGCGCACGCGCCACTCGCCGCCCTCGGTGGTGACGATGCGCGCGGGCGAGAGGTCGGCGCAGGCGCGCGCCACCTCGCCCGTCAGCGAGCCGCTGTTGTCGGGATCGTCGAGCGCGACGTAGCGCACGCGCCAGCCCGCTTCGCGCAATTCCTCGGCGCGGTGGCGCATGGCGGCGAACAGAAGGGCGATCTTGGCCTTGTGGTGGCGGACATAGCCGGCCTCCTCGGCCACCTCCGCCATCAGCACGACGGTGCAGGCGGGGTCGCACGCGTCGAGCGAGGATGTGCGCCCCAGCTGGTCGCCCAGCAGCAGCACCAGCGTCGTTCCGTCCGAGCCCATCCGCGCCTACATAGCAGTCCATGACGCCGAAGCACCTAGGTCAGAACAGCGCGCTTCCCGCCTCTCCGGAGGAAGCGGTGCTGGATTACGTCCCCAACCCCCGGCCCGGCCGCACCTATCTGGTCCGCTTCGCGGTGCCGGAGTTCACGTCGCTCTGCCCTGTCACGGGCCAGCCCGACTTCGCGCACCTGGTGATCGACTATGCGCCGGGCGACACCATCGTCGAATCCAAGTCGCTCAAGCTGTTCTTGGGCGCGTTCCGCAACCACGCGGCGTTCCACGAGGACTGCACGGTAGGGATCGGCGAGCGGCTGTTCACCGAGATGGCACCGGCGTGGCTACGCATCGGGGGCTATTGGTATCCGCGCGGGGGCATCCCCATCGATGTGTTCTGGCAGTCCGGCCCGCCGCCGGCCGGCCTGTGGCTGCCCGACCAGGGCGTCCCGTCGTACCGGGGGCGCGGCTGACCGCGCTGCGCCAGGATTTTTTTGCAGTGCAGCATTGTGGCTGCAACCATTAAGTCTACCTTACGTTTTGATGAACAGGCGGGGGCCCATTCCGGGTCGCGCCCGCCACGGAAGGTGCATGGCGAAGAAGGACGGGCATTCGATCAAGCGTCTGGCGCTGATCGGGAATTTCCTGCCGCGCAAATGCGGGCTGGCGACGTTCACCACGGACGTGTTCCTGGCGATGCGGAGCCGCTTCCCCGACGTCGCGGTCGACGTCTACGCCATGGACGACCATCCCGGCCGCTACAACTATCCGCCCGAGGTGACGCGCGCGATCGCGCAGGACGACCGCATCTCCTATTCGGAGGCCGCGCGCGCCATCGACGCGTCGGGGGCGGACGCCATCTGGGTCCAGCACGAATACGGGATCTACGGCGGCTCGGCCGGCGACCATCTGCTGGGTCTGTTGGATCGTACCACGCTGCCCGTCATCGCCACGCTGCACACCGTACTGGAGAATCCGTCGTCCGAGGAGCGGCGCGTGATGGAGGCGCTGCTGCGCCGCTGCGCGCGCGTGATCGTGATGGCGGAGAAGGGGCGCGAGATCCTGCGCCGCGTCTACGGTGCAAACATGCGCCAGGTGGCGATGATCCCGCATGGCGTGCCCGACCGCGCGCTGGTGGAGCCCGCCGCGCTCAAGGACCGCTTCGGCTGGGCCGGGCGCGAGGTGGTGCTGACCTTCGGCCTGCTCGCGCCCAACAAGGGGCTGGAGACGATCATCGCCGGCCTGCCCCGCCTGGTGGAGCGGCATCCCGACCTGCTCTACGTTGTGCTGGGCGCCACCCACCCCAACCTCGTCGCGCACGAGGGCGAGGCGTATCGTGATCGGTTGAAGGCGCTGGCCGAGCAGTTGGGCGTGTCGCGCAACGTGCAGTTCATCGACGCCTTCGTCGAGCACGACGAGCTGATCGACTATCTCCAGGCGGCGGACATCTATGCCACGCCGTACCTGAACCCGGCCCAGATCACGAGCGGGACGCTGTCCTACGCGGTGGGCGTGGGCAAGGCGGTGGTGTCCACGCCCTATGTGCACGCGACCGAAATCCTGGCGGACGGGCACGGCGTATTGGTGCCGTTCAAGGATTCGGGCGGCTTCGCGCGCGAGATCGACCAGCTCTTGTCCAGCCCCCGCGACCGCGAGCGGCTGTCGGGACGCGCCTATGCGCGCGGGCGCACCATGATCTGGCCGCGCCTGGCCGAGGCGACGCTCGGCCTGACCGAGGCGGTGGTGGCGCAGCGTCCCCGCCGCCTGCCGTCGCCCTCGGTCGCCGTCTCCGGCGCGCTCCAGCCGCTGGCGCCCGACTTCGCCGCCGTCGAGCGGATGAGCGACTCCACGGGGATGCTCCAGCACAGCATCTATTCCATCCCCGACCGGCGTCACGGCTACTGCATCGACGACAACGCCCGCGCGCTGATCCTGGCGTCGGCCATGGACGGGCTGGACGAGACGGCGCGCGACCGCTGGACCACCGTCTACGCCTCGTTCATCCAATATGCCTGGAACCCGGAGGCGCGGCGCTTCCGCAACTTCATGCGCTACGACCGGACGTGGTGCGAGGATGTTGGGTCCGAGGACTCGAACGGCCGTACGCTCTGGGCGTTGGGCGCGACCGCGCGGGATGCGCGCCAGTCCAAGCACCGCGACTGGGCCGTCGCCATGTTCGACATGACGGGCTCCATGGCCTTCGAGCTGGGCAGCCCGCGCGCCCAGGCCTTCGCCATGCTGGGCGCCGCCGCGATGCTGGAGGCGAGCCCGGGCCACGAGCTGTCGCTGGAGATCCTGCGCCGCTTCCCCGACCAGCATCTGGCGCTGCTGTCCGCCGCGCGCCGGCCGGAATGGCAGTGGTTCGAGAACGTGCTGGCCTATGACAACGCCCGCCTGCCCGAGGCGATGATCCGCGCCGGCGTCGCCCTGCATCGCCCCGACCTAGTGGCGTGCGGCGTGGAGACGCTGCGCTGGATCGCGGGCAAGCAGACCAGCCCCGAGGGCCGCTTCCGGGCGGTGGGCTCCGAGAGCTTCAACCGGCCCTATGCCGAGCCGCTGCCCTTCGACCAGCAGCCGCTGGAGGCGCAGGCCACCATCGACGCGTGCGCGGCGGCCTGGGAAGCGACGGGCGACCGGCGCTGGCTGGACGAGGCGGACCGCGCGTACGGCTGGTTCCTGGGGAGGAACGACCTGAACCTGCCGCTGGCCACCGCACACGACGGCGGCTGCTTCGACGGGCTGATGCCCACGGGGCTCAACCGCAACCAGGGTGCCGAATCGATCCTGGCGCTGCAGCTGGCGAGCTGCGCGATTTCTGGGCTGGCGAAGGCGGTCGCGCCCGTGGCAGGGAAGGGGTCGGGGAAGACGCGCGCCGTCGCGTGATTCCCTGCGGCCGTATCGGCCGCTCCCGGCGAGGGCGCGGTCGTATCGGCTGCTCCCGGCGAGGGAGCGGACGGGGCGGCTGTTCCTGATACCCGGCGGCCGTCCCGGTCGCTCACATGGCACCGGGGGGCGCGTCGCCGCATGGACCTGTTCAACCACGCCCTGAGGCTGCACGCCGATCCGTCGCGCGTCGTCGTGCGCCCGTTCCACATCGCCTGGGGCTCGTCCGGCGCGCCCGGCCGCACCGAGCGGCTGGTGGGCGAGGTGCTGCGCATGAGCGCGGCCGAGGCACGCCTCCAGCTCGAGATCGTGCTCAAGGACTTCGAGGCGCGCCACTGGCAGACGCGCCGCGTGTTCATGACCCGCTACGACGAGATCGAGGAGCGGATGGGCCTGAACGGTGCCGAGATCGGCGACGAGAAGCGCCAGCTGATCGGCGCCTATTTCTGCCACGAGTACAGCTACGCCGCCGCAGCACTCATGAACCCCAGCGCGGTGCCGCACTTCGACCAGTCGGGGATGCCCGCCGGCTCCATGCGCATCCTGATGAGCTTGCGCGCGGTGGGCGAGGGGCACATCAGCTCCATCGCGTTCCGCGAGGGCATCATCACCGACGAGCGTGAGATGCTGCTGGCGCCCGAGCCGCCGTTTGCCACCGCGACGGACGCGGTGGGCCAGCACGGGGGCGAGGAACTGCCCAGCGGCCCCGTCACCGTGTTCCGCCACCGCGATAGCACCCTGTCGGGCACGGTGATCTTTCCCATCACCGAGGCGCAGTCCAAGGGGCTGGAGGACCTGCGCATCGTGCATTTCACGCACGACGACGGCGAGGCGGAGTGGATCGGCACCTATACCGCGTATAACGGCTCCACCATCCAGTCCGAGATGATGCGCACGCGCGACTTCCGCGCGTTCGATCTGGTGCCGATGACCGGCTCGGCCAGCCGCAACAAGGGCATGGCGCTGTTCCCGCGCCGCGTGGGCGGGCGCTACATGATGATCGGGCGCCAGGACGGCGAGAACCTGTTCCTGCTGACCTCGGACGAGCTGACCCACTGGGACGAGGGCACCAAGCTGCTGACCCCGCGCTACCCGTGGGAACTGGTGCAGATCGGCAATTGCGGCCCGCCCGTCGAGCTGGACGAGGGCTGGCTGCTGCTGACCCACGGCGTGGGCGCGATGCGCAAATACTCCATCGGCGCGGTGCTGCTCGACAAGGCCGACCCGTCCAAGGTGCTGGCCCGCACGCCCGAGCCGATCCTGGCCGCCAAGGACCAGGACCGCGAGGGCTACGTCCCCAACGTGGTCTACTCGTGCGGCGCGATCCGCCACGACGACACGCTGTTCATGCCCTACGGCATCGCGGACAGCTCGGTCGGCTTCGCTTTCGTCTCGATCAGCGAGATGCTGGCGGCGATGGAGTGAGGCTTCGTCCCTTCCCCCGCGGGGGAAGGGGAAGTCGCGGTGCCGTCTAAACCCACATCAAGCCGTCGCGGAACTGCTGCCTTTTATTTGAACACCTGTGTTGTTTCTGCCCCGAATGCGGGCAGATTGCCGGAACGTCGGGCGGGGCGGGCGGTTTGCACTGGCTCATGACGTCCCCTCCGACCCCGATGTTCCCCTGGCAGCACGAGGCGCAGGCCGAGCTCGAAGCCCTGATGTTCGCGCACGTGGCGGACGCCGGCTTCCCCTGCGTGGGGGCCAAGGCCGCCATGGCCAAGGGCACGCTGAACGTGCTGGCGTGCAGCCGCATCGACAGCGCGTGGGATGACTTGCGCGTCCACGACGGGCTAATCCGCTTCGCCGACGCCTACGCCCGCAATCCCGGCCTGTACCACAGCTTCGCCGTCGTGTTCGACGGGCCGGACGGTCTGGACGAGGGCGGCTTCGAGCGCGCCATGTGGGCGCGCATCCAGTCGCTGTCGGACAAGGACGTGTGGCGCGGGCAGCATTACGACGCGTCGGTCAGCGCCGACCCGGACAGCCCGCACTTCTCGCTCTCCTTCGGCGGTCAGGCCTTTTTCGTCGTCGGCCTCCACCCCGCCGCCAGCCGCCCCGCGCGCCGCTTCGCCCGGCCCTGCATGGTGTTCAACCTGCACGACCAGTTCGAGCAGCTTCGCGCGGCCGGCAAGTACGAGGGGATGCGCGAGAAGATCATGGTCCGCGACGAGGCGCTGGCGGGCTCCCGCAACCCCATGCTGGCGCGTCACGGCGACGCCAGCGAGGCGCGCCAGTACAGCGGCCGGGTGGTGGGCGCCGAATGGGCCTGCCCCTTCCACTATTCTGGCGCGATTGCCGACGGCGAGCGCAGCCGCGAGGGCCGGGGCGGCGAGTGAGCGACACGCACGAGATACCCGAGCGCTCCGGCGTCGCTTTCCGGTTGGGCAAGGGCCAGCGGCTGACGGTGATCGATCCCCGGGGCTGCCAGGTCGCCGACCTGCTGGCCTATGACGCCGCCGACATGGACGAGGTGATCTCGTCCGGCCGCACGCTGGACTATGCCGAGACGATCCGGCTGACCACCGGCCACAAGCTCTATTCCAACCGCTCGGGCGTGCTGCTGGAGATCGTGGAGGACACGGTGGGGGTTCACGACTTCCTGCTGACGCCGTGTTCTTACGACACGTTCCACCATTTCTATCCGGACCTGCCGCCGCACCGGGGCTGCTTCGGCAACCTGGCGGCAGCACTGGAGCCCTTCGGCATCGGGGCGGACCGGATACCCGTGGCGTTCAACTGCTTCATGAACGTGCCCGTGGATGGTGCGGGCCGGCTGAGCGTGCTGCCGCCCGTCAGCAAGGCCGGCGACCGCATCGTGTTCCTGGCGCACCGCGACCTGGTGATCGGGCTCACCGCCTGCTCCGCCCCCGCGTCGAACGGCGGCAGCTTCAAGCCCATCCACTACCGGATCGACTGACGGCCGCTACTTCGCCGCCTTCCTGAGCGCCAGGCGCACCAGCCGGTCGAGCGAGGCGCCCTCGCCCAGCTCCTCCTCCGCCGCCGCCACCGCGCTCGCCGCCTCGGCCGGGCGGAAGCCCAGGTTGAGCATGGCGGACACCGCGTCCGCGCCTGAGCCCGCGGGCACCGCCTGCGCCGCCGCCGCCGGGCCGAGTATCACGCCGCCCACCTTGTCCTTCAGCTCGCGCACGATGCGCTCGGCCAGCTTGGGGCCGACGCCGTTGGCGCGCGCGACGGTGGTCTTGTCCTGCGCCATCACCGCGCGGCTCAGCTCGGCGGGCTCCAGCGCCGACAGGATCGCCAGCGCCACGCGCGCGCCGACGCCGGGCACCACGGTGAGCAGGCGGAACCAGTCGCGCTCGTCCGCGCGCGCGAAGCCGACCAGCCGGATCGAATCCTCGGCCACCAGCATCTCGGTGAACAGCGTGGCCGCCTCGCCCACGCCTGAGAGCGACGCCAGCGTGCGTGCGGAGGCGCCCACCAGATAGCCGACGCCGTTCACGTCGATCACCGCGTGGTCGACGCCCGTCGCCTCCAGCCGGCCTTTCAGGTGCGCGATCATGGGGGCGCTGGTAGGGCATGGCGCGGCCCCCGTCACGGGGGCGGAGGAGGGAGACGATCATGCGCGGTCCGGGGGCGATCATCGGGCTTCTGTCGCTGGCGGCCTGCGACCGGGAGCCGCCGGCGCCCTCCGTCTACGACCAGCCGCTCGCCCGGTGGCGCAGCGCGGGCGTGGACGCGACGACGCGCGTGCTGCCGGACGGGCATGTGCTGAGCCTGCCCGCGGGCGACGCGGTGATGTGCATGGCGTCGAGCTATGTTGGCGGGTGGGACAGCTGCTCCGTCACCGTGTCGCGCGTGTCGTGGCGGGCCATCGGCTACGGCGGCGCGGAGCGGCGCTCCCCCATGGAACTGCGCTTCGAACTGGAGCCGAACGGCTACGAGGCGGCCGATACCGACCTGAACGAGACGACGCTGAAGCTGGACCGCATGGCGGTGGAGGGGGGCGTCGCGGGCATGATGTCCGGCAGCGGCCTGTCGGTGCGCCGCGCCGCGCTGGCGGGCCGGGCGGCGGGGCGGCGCTACCACGTGCTGTGCGGGTCGTTCGTCCCGGGGCCGAGGCGGCCGTTCGCGCACGGGTGCAAGCTGACGGCGGACCTGGGCGCGGGCGGCTCCGCCGAGCTGGAGTTCGAGACGCAGGCGCCGCCGGGCGACGGCCTCTACCGGCTGGACGCCGCCGACTACCCGCCGCTGGTGGCGGGCGCGGCGGCGATCCGGGCCAGCTTCGACGGCACGCCGGACGCGGTGCGGATGACGCCCAAGGCGGAACAGCCGGCCGCCCCCGCGCCGTCGGGCCTCAGAACGCCGCGATCCCCGTGATGGCGCGACCCAGGATCAGCGCGTGGACGTCGTGCGCGCCCTCGTAGGTGTTGACCGTCTCCAGGTTCATCAGGTGGCGCATCACCTGGTACTCCCCCGATATGCCGTTGCCGCCGTGCATATCCCTCGCCATGCGGGCGATATCCAGCGCCTTGCCCACGTTGTTGCGCTTGACCAGGGACACCATCTCGGGCGCGAAGCGGCCCTCGTCCATCAGGCGGCCGACGCGCAAGGACGCCTGGAGGCCCAGCGCGATCTCCGTCCCCATGTCGGCCAGCTTCTTCTGGAACAGCTGGCGCCCGGCCAAGGGCGTGCCGAACTGCTTGCGGTCGAGGCCGTACTGCCTAGCCGCGTGGAAGCAGTATTCGGCCGCGCCCAGCGCGCCCCAGGAGATGCCGTAGCGCGCGCGGTTGAGGCAGCCGAACGGCCCCTTCAGCCCCGATACGTGCGGCAGCAGCGCGTCGTCCCCCACCGCCACCTCGTCCATCATCACCATGCCGGTGACGGAGGCGCGCAGGGACAGCTTGCCCTCGATCTTGGGCGTCGCCAGCCCGTCCGCGCCGTCGCGGCGGAGCAGGAAGCCGCGGATCGCGCCGTCGTGCGCGTCCGACTTGGCCCAGATCACGAACACGTCGGCGATGGGTGCGTTGCTGATCCAGGTCTTGGCTCCCGACAGCCGGTATCCGTCCGCCGTCTTGACCGCGCGCGTGGTCATGGAACCGGGGTCGGACCCGGCATCGGGCTCGGTCAGGCCGAAACAGCCGATCCACTCGCCCGTCGCGAGACGCGGCAGATACTCGCGCTTCTGCTCCTCCGACCCGTAGGCGAGGATGGGGTACATCACGAGGCTCGACTGGACGCTCATCATCGAGCGGTAGCCCGAATCGATCGCCTCCACCTCGCGCGCGACCAGGCCGTAGGCGACGTACCCCGCGCCCACGCCGCCGTATTCCTCCGGCACGGTCGGGCCGAGCAGGCCCAGCGCGCCCATCTCGCGGAAGATCTCGGGGTCGGTATGCTCGTTGGCGAAGGCCTCCACCACGCGCGGGAGCAGCCGGTCGCGGGCATAGGCGCGCGCCGTGTCGCGCACCATGCGCTCGTCGTCGCTCAGCTGGTCGTCCAGGAGGAACGGGTCCTCCCAGTCGAAGCGTCCCATTCCCGTCATGGCTCTCTCCGCACTTCTTTCGGCGAGATGGTGGGATATCCCCGGATTGTCCAGTTGGCGCGTCCGGTGCAACAAAACCCTCATTGTCTGTTAACCGAATCGGCAGCATCGCACGCTTCCATGACCGCCAGCGCCGATCGACGGATACGCCCCCTCCCGGGCGAGGTGCACTCGGAGCTGGTGGAAAGCCTGTACGCCACGCGCACGCCGCCCGCGGTGATGAGCGCGCTGTTCGCGCTGGTCGGGGGACAGGCGTTCGTGCTGACGCGCGATCCGGTGCTGCGCGCGCTGGTGCTGTCGGGCGTGGCGGCCAGTGCCGTACGCCTGCTGGTGCTGTTCCGCGACCGGGCGCGGCTGCGCGGCGGGCGGCTGGGCGACCGCCTGGCGGCCGAGCGGCGGTTCGCAATCTGCTACCTCGTCTTCGCGGGGCTGCTGGGCGCCTTCGTGGCGCGGGTGTTCGGCGCGGCACCGCCCGCGCTGCACCTGCCCGCCGCCGTGCTGCTGGTGGGCTATGCTGCGGGCGTCGCGGCGGGCACGGCGCTCCGTCCCGCGATCAGCGTGCCCGCGCTGGTGCTGGCGGTGGTGCCCCCGGCGGTGACGGCGGCGGCGACCGGGGCGGTGAACGGTTCGGCGGTGGAGCTGGTGACGGCGGTGTCGCTGCTCGCCTTCCTGGCGGGCGGCGCGCGGTCCATGCTGGAACGCTACCGCTCGACGCTGGCGGCCATCGCGCTCCGGCGCGCGCACGCCGAGACGGCGCGCACCGACCCGCTGACGGGGCTGCCCAACCGGCTGGGGCTGGCTGAGCGGTTCGGCGCGGTGATCGGCGGCGCCCGGCCCGACGCGCCCGTGGCCGTGCACTACATGGACCTGGACGATTTCAAGGCGGTCAACGACCGGATGGGCCACCCGGCGGGCGACGCGCTGCTCCGGCTGTTCGCCGAGCGGCTGGCGCGGCTGGCGGGGCCGGCGGGGATCGCCGCGCGCCTGGGCGGCGACGAGTTCGTGCTGGTGCGCACCGGCCCCGAATCGGCGGGCGCGCCCGAGGCGCTGGCCGAGCAGGCGGCGGCCGCGCTCAGCGACCGCTACTGGATCGCGGGTCGCGTGCTGACGGTGAGCGCAAGCGTCGGCTGCGCGGTGGCGCCGGCGCGCGCCGCCTCGCTGGACGACCTGCTGCGCAGCGCCAACCGCCCGCTGCACGACCGCAAGGGCCAGCACCGCCTGGCGCGCGGCCGGGCGGCGGAGGGACAGCGCAGCGCCTGAGGTGCCTCAGTCCGCGCGCGCCACCTGGAACCCGGCGAAGCTCTGGCGCACCGGCATCAGCTCCAGCGTGTTGACGTTGAGGTGCGGGGGCAGCGACGCGATCCACAACAGCGTCGCCGCGATGTCGTCGCCCGTCATCGGCTCGGCCCCCGCATAGAGCCGGTCGGACGCCGCCCGGTCGCCGCCGGTGCGGACCAGCGTGAACTCCGTCTCCACCATGCCCGGCTCGACCGACGAGACGCGGACGCCCGTGCCCGCCAGGTCGGACCGGAGGCCGAGCGAGAACTGGCGCACGAACGCCTTGGTGCCGCCGTACACGTTGCCGCCCGTATACGGGTAGGTCGCCGCCACGGACGACAGGTTGACCACGATCCCCCGCCGCTCGATCAGGCGCGGCAGCAGCGCGTGGGTGATCGAAACCAGGGCCGTCACGTTGGTGTCGATCATGGTGCGCCAGTCGTCCAGCTCCGCGGCTTGCGCCGGCGCGGTGCCCAGCGCCAGCCCGGCGTTGTTCACCAGCGCGTCCAGCCCCTCCACCCTGGCCAACGCGTCGGCGGTCGCCGCCTCGTCCCGCACGTCGAAGGCCAGCGGGGTGACGAGGGGCGCCCCCCGTTCGTCCGTGCCCACCGCGCGCGCAAGTGCGTCCAGCCGCTCGGCGCGGCGGCCGGTGGCGTAGACGGACCAGCCGGCACCGGCGAAGGCGCGGACCGCCGCCTCGCCGATGCCGGACGTTGCACCCGTTATCAGGACGGTGGGCATTGGGGCTTCTCCTTCTACCGCGCAGCCCTCGCCCGGCCGGCGGCCGCGTGCAAGGGGCGACGGGACCGGCTAAGGCCGCGCCGTGACGGACGAAACCGATCTGGCGCTCTACGTCCACTGGCCGTTCTGCGTATCCCGCTGCCCGTACTGCGACTTCAACGCGCATGTCCGCGCGTCCGTGGACCAGGAGGCGTGGCGCGCGGCGCTGCTCGCCGACCTGGCGCACGAGGCGCGCGCGCTGCCCGGCCGCCGGCTCGGCTCGATCTTCTTCGGCGGCGGCACGCCGTCCTTGATGCCGCCCGAGACGGCCGCCGCCGTGATCCGCGCCGCGACCGACACCTGGGCGCCCGCACCCGGCCTGGAGGTGACGCTGGAGGCCAACCCCTCCTCCGTTGAGGCGGCGCGCTTCGCCGAGCTGGCGGCGGCGGGCGTCAACCGCGCCTCGCTGGGGATGCAGGCGCTTGACGACGCGCCTTTACGCTTCCTGGGCCGCGCGCACGACGCGGCCGAGGGGCTGCGCGCGCTGGAGGCGGCGCAGGCCGTGTTCGCCCGCGTCAGCTTCGACCTGATCTACGCGCTGCCCGGCACGAGCGTCGCGGCGTGGGAGCGCGACCTGTCCCGCGCGCTGGCGCTGGGGACCGAGCATCTGTCGCTCTATCAGCTGACGGTCGAGCCCGGCACGCGCTTCGCGACGGAGGCGGCGGCCGGGCGGCTGGTGCTGCCCGACCCCGACCTGGCGGCCGACCTGTTCGAGCTGACGCGGGCGCGCACGGCGGCGGCCGGGATGCCCGCCTACGAGGTGTCGAACCACGCGCGCGCGGGCGCGGAGAGCCGGCACAACCTCGCCTACTGGCGCTACCGAGATTACGCGGGCGTGGGGCCGGGCGCGCACGGCCGGCGCGGCGGACTGGCGACGCAGCGGCGGCGCAAGCCGGAGAACTGGCTGGCCGCCGTCGAACGCAACGGTCACGGGGCGGAGGCCGAGACGCCGCTCACGCCCGCCGAACGCGCGACGGAGGCGCTGGTGATGGGCCTGCGCACGGCCGAGGGCGTGGACCTGGCGCGGCTGGCGCGGCTGGCGGAGGCGCCGCTGGCCGCCGTGCTGGACGAGCGCGCGGTGGCGCGCCTCGTGCGCGAGGGGCTGGTGGCGCCCGACGCCCACCGGCTGCGCCTGACGGAACGCGGATTTCCCGTGCTGGACGCGGTGCTGCGTTCGGTCGCGGCGTAGGGCCGCGAGCGAC
>Ga0325400_1004443_pt1 | contig 12981 bp, 13 predicted proteins | sample PopdelMetagenome_2_FD_205662 | JGI IMG/M metagenome (GOLD analysis project Ga0325400, IMG submission 205662) | Populus deltoides microbial communities from Bellville, Georgia, United States - Xylem-PdKOR-R1 | ecosystem: Host-associated > Plants > Phyllosphere > Stem > Wood/Secondary xylem...
CGCGGCGACGAGCGCCTTGTAGAGGTTGGTCGAGGTCGAGTCGCCGACGATCACCTCGTGCGGGCGGGCGCCGAGCAGGGGCGCGAGCTTCGCGCCAATGCGGGTGGGGGCGTCGATCCAGCCCTCGTTCCAGCTGCGGATCAGGCGGTCGCCCCATTGATGCTCCGCGGCACGGGCGAGCGCGGGCGGCGTGGCGCGCGGGAGCGCGCCGAGCGAGTTGCCGTCGAGGTAGACCGTGTCGGGCGGAAGGATGAAGCGGTCGCGGAGCATGTTACCGATCCTCCCCGAGCGGAGCTTGGGAAGGACCGGTCAGCGCGGCGAGGATCATGCGCTTCGTCTCGGCCCAGGCCGGAGTCTCGGGAGCGATCAGTTCGACATGGCCGGTGTTCGAGACGGTGTGGAGCGCGACCGTGTCGCCTTTCGCGCGCGCCTTGGCGAGATATTCGGTCGCCAGCCGGTAGGGGATGATGCGGTCCTCGCGGCCGTTGACGAGGTCCTGACGGACACCGAGCGGCAGGAGGCGGGGGACGCTGGTGTCGGCGAAGCGGCCGTTCGTCAGCTTGGCGACCACTTCGGTGCCGCAGCCATTGTCGGGGCTGGCGGCGGTCGCCTCCAGGTCGGGCAGGCCGCCGAGGCTGATCACGCGGGCGATCGGCAGGGGCTGAGGGCTGCGGAGCGGGCTTGCCGTCGGCAGCCGGGGCCGGCCGGCGAGCCATAGCGCGAGGTGGCCGCCCGCGGAATGACCGACCGCGACGACCCGGCGCGTGTCGAGGGCGTAGCGCCTCGCATGGGCAGCGAGCAGGTCGGTCGCCGCGGCGGCGTCGCGGAAGGTGCCGGGATAGCCGCCGCCGGGGCGGTCGACGCCGCGATAGTCGATGTTCCAGACGGCGATGCCGGCGGCGCGCAGGTCGGCGGCGACCCAGTCCATCAGCGTGCGGTCGGCGATGTCGGTCTGCCAGCAGCCGCCATGGACCATCACCACGACGGGGTGCGGGCCGGGGCCGGCGGGGCGCCAGAGGTCGACCTTCTGCTCGGGCGCGGGGCCGTAGGACAGGGTGGCGTCGGCCTTGGGGCGAGGACGGGAGAGGAGGTCGGGCCAGGTGAGGAGCTTGAGCGCGGGCGGGGGCGGGTCGGCGGGCATGGTGGCGGTGCACCCGAGCAGGAGAGCGGCGAGGGCGAGGCGGAGCATGACGATGGATTAGCCGACCTTACCCCGCTCGTCATGCCGGACGTGTTCCGGCATCCACCGCGCCGCTGGTAACGCGGCGCGTGGGTGTGCGGCGTGGTGGACCCCGGCACAAGGCCGGGGTGACGCAGTGGGTGTGACAAAGCGGGAACGCGGCTCTACCATCGCCGTCATGGCCGAGCTGACCGATCCGCAGACCCCCATCGGCATCCTCGATGCGCCGTTCGACAGCGCCTTGTCCGAGCGGTACCTGGTCTACGCGCTGTCGACGATCACCGCGCGGTCGCTGCCCGACGTGCGCGACGGGTTGAAGCCGGTGCACCGGCGCCTCCTTTGGGCGATGCGGCTGCTGCGGCTGGATCCCGCCTCCGGCTACAAGAAGTGCGCGCGCGTGGTCGGCGACGTGATCGGTAAATACCACCCGCACGGCGACCAGTCGGTGTACGACGCGATGGTGCGGCTGGCGCAGGATTTCGCGCTCCGGTACCCGCTGGTCGACGGTCAGGGCAATTTCGGCAACATCGACGGCGATAACGCCGCCGCCTACCGCTATACCGAAGCGCGTCTGACCTCCGTCGCGATCGACCTGATGGACGGGTTGGACGAGGACGCGGTCGCGTATCGCCCGACCTATAATGGCGAGGAGCAGGAGCCGGAGCTGTTCCCCGGCCTGTTCCCCAACCTGCTCGCCAACGGCGCGGCGGGGATCGCGGTGGGCATGGCGACCAGCATCCCGCCCCACAACGCCGCCGAGCTGCTGGACGCCGCCATCGCCATCGTCGACGACGCGGCCGCGGACCCGCTCCAGTTCGTCCGCGGGCCGGACTTCCCGACCGGCGGGCTGGTGGTCGATCCGCCCGCGGTGCTGCGCGAGGCGTACGCGACCGGGCGGGGCAGCTTCCGCGTCCGCGCCCGCTGGACGATCGAGCGCGAGAAAGGGGGCGGGTGGCAGGCGGTCGTCTCCGAAATCCCGTACGGCGTGCAGAAGGGCAAGCTGATCGAGCAGGTCGCCGCGCTCATCAACGACAGGAAGCTGCCGATCCTGGCCGACGTGCGCGACGAGTCGGACGCCGCCGTCCGCATCGTGATCGAGCCGCGCGCGCGCACGGTGGACGCGGGCGTGCTGATGGACGGGCTGTTCCGGATGACCGACCTGGAGACGCGCGTCCCGCTCAACCTCAACGTGCTCGACAAGGACCGCACGCCGCGGGTGATGAGCCTGGCCGAGGCGCTGCGCGCGTGGGTGGAGCATCAGTTCGTGGTGCTCAGGCGGCGGTCGGAACACCGGCTGGCCAAGATCGCCGACCGGATCGAGCTGCTGGACGGCTATCTGGTCGCCTATCTCAACCTCGACCGGGTCATCGCGATCATCCGGACGGAGGACGAGCCCAAGGCGGTGATGATCGCCGAGTTCGGGCTGACCGATCGCCAGGCGGAGGCGATCCTCAACATGCGGCTGCGCTCGCTGAGGAAGCTGGAGGAGTTCGAGATTCGCGGCGAGCGCGACAAGCTGGACAAGGAGCGGGCCGGGCTGGAGGCGCTGCTCGCCTCGCCGGCCAAGCAGAAAACGCGGATGAAGCGCGACCTCGCCCGCATCCGCGACCGCTACGGCCCCGAGACCGCCCTGGGTGCGCGGCGCACGACGGTGGAGGAGGCGGCACCCGCACGCGACATCCCGCCCGAGGCGATGATCGAGCGCGAGCCGATCACCGTGGTGCTGTCGCAGCGCGGCTGGGTGCGGGCGCTGAGAGGCCATCTCGACCTCGCCTCCGCCGAGACGATGAAGTTCAAGGAAGGCGACGGGCCGGCGTTCGCGCTGCACGCGCACACCACCGACAAGCTGCTGCTGGCCGCGGAGAACGGGCGCTTCTTCACGCTGGCCGCCGACAAGCTGCCGGGCGGGCGCGGCTTCGGGGAGCCGGTGCGCGCGTCGGTCGACCTGGACGGATCGGTGGGCATCGTCGCCTTCCTGCCGGCGGGGCGGCAGGCGCGGCTGCTGGTGGCAGCGTCCGACGGGCGCGGGTTCGTGGTGCCGGTGGCCGAGACGATCGCGGAGACACGCAAGGGCAAGACGGTGATGACGCCCAGGCCCGGCGCCAGGCTGAAGGTGGTGCGCGCGGTGGCGCCCGACCACGATTACGTCGCGGCGATCGGCGACAATCGCAAGCTAGTGCTGTTCCCGCTCGCCGACCTGCCCGAGATGACGCGCGGGCAGGGCGTGCAGCTGCAACGCTATCACGAGAGCGGATTGTCCGATGCGACCACGCTCCTCTTCGCGGGCGGGCTGAGCTGGACCATGGGGGGCGAGAGCGGGCGGGTGCGGACGGAGACGGACCTCAACCCCTGGCGCGCGGCGCGCGGGGCGGCGGGCCGAATGCCGCCGACCGGCTTTCCGCGAGATAATCGCTTTGCCGCATGAGGTTGCGTACTGATCCAGGTTGGCGGTTTAGACGACCTTAACCACCTGCCCCTAGGCCGGGGCCATGGTCCACGGCCATTCCGACGCGATGCCACCGCCGCTGCCGCTCGACATTCTCGAGCGGGGGGTGGAGCTTGTCCCCATTCCCGCCGCGCACCTCGTTCGTTCCGCCGGCGACTGGCGCTTCGAGGCGGCCAACCGCGCCTTTCGCGCGACGCGGCTGCGGGGCGAGCCGGGGGCGTCGCCGATGCTGGCGGCGCTCGGCGACCGGTTGGACGCGTTTGTCGCGTCGGCGGAGGTGCGGCTGGACTTCGACTGGGTGTTCGGCGAGGCGGTGGATCGCCGCTATTACCGCGTCAGCTTCGCGCGCACCGGCCCCCATGTGCGCGACCGGTGCGCGGTGACCTTCGTCGACCAGACCAGCCAGGTCCATACCGAGCGCTCCATGCGGCGCGAGATGACCACCGACAGCCTGACCGGCCTGCCCAACCGGGAGGGCTTCGGCGACCTGGTGGAGGCGTTCGCGCCGGTCGAACGGGCCGCGGTGATGGTGGTCGACCTGCAGCGGTTCGGCCGCGTCAACGCCTGCCTGGGCAGCCTGGCGGGCGACGAGCTGCTGATCACGGTGGCCCGCCGGATCAAGGGCGTGCTGCGGGCGCGCGACACCTTGGCGCGGATCGGCGGCGACGAGTTCGGCATCCTGCTGGAGATCGACGAGGGGCGGGACGAGGCGATGCAGGCCGCCGCGCGCATCCGCGACGCCCTGTCCACGCCGTTCCGCCTGACCGATTACGAGATCAGCGTCGATTGCGCGGTGGGGGTCGCGTTCGGCGAGGACGAGGCGGGCGCCGGCGGCAACGCCGACGAGCTGATCCGCCATGCCCAGTTCGCGACCAAGCGGGCGGAGGCCACCGGGGCACCGGAATGCTACGAGACGCGGGCGTTCACCGTGGCGCGCGAGCAGTTCGGCATGGAGACCGCGCTTCGCCGCGCGATCGAGAACCGGCGCCTGCGCCTGACCTACCAGCCGATCTGCGATCTCGCCACCGGCCGGGTGGAGGCGTTCGAGGCACTGGCCCGCTGGCTGGACGAGGAGGGGCGGGAGGTGGCGCCGACCCGCTTCATCCCGGTCGCGGAGGAATCGGGGCTGATCGTTCCGCTGGGCCGGTGGGCGATCGAGGAGGCGACGCGGACGCTTGCCGGTTGGGACCGCAGGGCGGGCGGCGATTGCGGGGTCAAGATGGCGGTCAACCTGTCGCCCATCCAGTTCCAGCGCGACCGGGTGGAAATGCTGGTGGACGGGGCGCTGGCCGCGGCGGGGCTGCCCGGGCATCGGCTGAAGCTGGAGCTGACGGAGAGTGCGCTGGTGTCGGACCCCGCGCGCACCGCCGCGACGCTGCGCGCGCTCAAGGAGCGCGGCGCGACCTTGGCGATGGACGATTTCGGCACCGGCTATTCCAACCTGTCGCTGCTCCAGACGCTGCCCATCGACACGCTGAAGATCGACCGGAGCTTCGTCACCGACATGCTGGCCGACCGCGACAAGCTGGCCATCGTGCGCGCGATCCTGTCGCTGGCCCAGGCGCTCGGCAAGCGGACGGTGGCGGAGGGGATCGAGGCGAACGAAACGGCGCAGACCTTGGCGGCGCTGGGATGCGCGCTGGGGCAGGGCTATTTCTATGCGCGGCCGCTGGAGGTCGAGGCGGCCTGGGCGATGATCGCGCCCGCCACCACCTCGTCGGCGAGCTGATCGACCCGGGCCTGGTCGGGGAAACCCTCCGCGACCCAGCGATCCTCGACCGTGCGCAGCGCCGCGGCGACCGCGGGGCCCTTGATCAGCCCGCGCGCGACCAGCGCCCCGCCGGTGAGCGGCAGCCGCGGCGGCGTCCATCCGGCGATCGCGCCGACGTCCGCCCCCGCGAGCAGCAGCCGGTCGATCGCGGCGTCCGGACCGACCCGGTAGGCGAGCGCACGTGGCCCCTCCTCGCCGGTGCCGGCAGTGGCGGCGGCCAGTCGCTTGCGATCGGCCTTGCTGAGCTTCAGGCGCGCGCCCACCGCGTCGGCGGCATCGGACGCGATCAGCGCGGCGAGGCGGCGGATCGGATCGGGCGCGACGCCCGCCGCGCGCTCGGCGGCGGCGAGCGCATGGAGGCGGTCGACCCGGTCGGCCTCGGGCAGGACCGGGCGCAAGATGCCGCGGGCCACCATCAATGCCACCACGGGGATCGCGTTGGCCGCGACCAGCAGCTTCACCAGCTCGGCCGCGATCCGCTCGCGCGACAACGCCATGAGGTCGTTGGCGCGATCGACGCAGGCGGCCAGCCCCGCCTCGTCGATCGCGTCCCCGAAGCGGGCGTGGAAGCGGAAGAAGCGCAGGATGCGCAGATGGTCCTCCGCGATCCGGCAATGGGGATCGCCGATGAAGCGGACGCGGCGCGCGTGCAGGTCGGCCAAGCCGTCGAACCAGTCATGGATCTCGCCGGTCCGCGGGTCGGCGTAGAGCGCGTTCATGGTGAAGTCGCGGCGCTCGGCATCGTCGCGCCACTCGCCCGTGAAGCCGACCACCGCGTGCCGGCCGTCGGTGGACAGGTCGCGACGCAGCGTTGTCACCTCCACCGGCCCCGAGGCGATCACCGCGGTCACGGTGCCGTGCGCGATCCCGGTCGGCACCGCGCGGATTTCCGCCGCCGCCAATCGCGCGAGCGTCTGGTCCGGGAGCAGGCGGGTGGCGAGATCGACGTCCGCGACCGGTTCGCCCAGCAGCGTGTCGCGCACCGCGCCGCCGACGAAGCGGGTGTCGCCCGCCTCCGCGCCCAGCACCTCCGCCAGCCGGTCCAGGCCCTCGCGGTCGCGCCAGGCCGCGGCGGGAAGCCGGGTCACGCCCATCGCAGCTGCCGCGACAGGTTGACGATCATCGCCGCGGTCGCCCCCCAGATGCGCCGCTCGCCCCAGCCGATCTCGAAATAGCGGCGCTCGGCACCGTGCCACCAGGCGGTCGCCTCGCGGTGGTTGGCGGGGTCGAGCAGAAAGGCCAGCGGCACCTCGAACACGCTCGCCACTTCCGCTTCCGACGGGCGAAAGGCGAGGTCGGGCGGGATGACGCCGATCACCGGCGTCACGGTGAAGCCGGTGCCGGTGCGGTAGCGGTCGACCGGGCCGATGACCTGCACCGCCGCCGGAGGCAGCGCGATCTCCTCCTCCGCCTCGCGCAACGCGGCGTCCGTCGCGGTCTCGCCGGGGTCGAGCCGCCCGCCGGGAAAGGCGACCTGCCCGGCGTGACGCCGCAGCGTTTCCGTGCGTTGGGTCAGGATCACCCCCGGCTCGTCGCGGGCGGTCACCGCGACCAGGACCGCGGCCGGGGCGAAATCCTCCTCGCCCGGCTCGTCGAGGTCGCCGTGGTCGCCGGTGAGAAGCACGGGTTCGGCGGCGCGCCCGCGGGCAAGCGCCGCGCGGAGCCGTGCCTCGAGCGACGAGGTCACGCGGCCGGCGCCAGCGCGAAAAAGGCGCCGTCGCTCCACACACCCGCGGGATCACCGCCGTCCGCCAGCGCGATCTCCGCCAGGTCGTAATAGAGCGCGCGCGCGACCAGCGCCTCCATGCCGCCACGGACGCCAAGATAAGGACGGGGCGCGTCCTGGCTGCCCGCGAAGCGCAACGGGTGATCGGGACCGGCGGTGACGAGGTCGCCGGTGTTCAGCCGGAATCCGAGGCGCGCCGTGCGGCCCTCGCCCTCCGCCTTCATCTCGGTCGCGACGAATGGGGCGTCCTCGACCTCGATGGTAAGCTTCTCGACCGGAGTGACCAGGACGTGGGAGCCGTCGGGCTCCCGGCGGAGCACCGTGGAGAAGAGTCGCACCATGTTGGGCCGGCCAACTGGGCTGCCGTCGTGAAACCAGGTGCCGTCGCGTGCGATGCGCATGCCGGAATGGCCGCAATGCGCGGGGTTCCAGCGTTCCACGGGCGGCAGGCGCCGCTCGGCCGCGAGCCGCGCGACCTCCGCGAGACTGAGGCTGGCGAGGTCGGGTATCTCCTCCATCGGCATGGCGCGCGAGGTAGGGGCAGGGGACGGCGAGGTAAAGCCTCGGCACGGGATCGAAGGCGGCGGTCGGGGACCGATCCGGTCAACGCGGGCCCAGCATTCCGCTTTCCCGGGGAACCGCCTTTCCACGCGCGAGCAGGCGGTGGCGCTCGACCGGGCCCGGCAGGCGCCAGCGGCCGGTGCGTTCGGCGGAGAAGCCGAAGAAACGGCCGTAATATTCCGGGTCCCCGATCAGGCACATCCGATCGCCCTGGCCCGTCCGCGCCGCGGCGTCGAGGCTCGCCTCGATCAGGCGCCGGCCCAGCCCGCCGCGTTGGCGCGCGGGATCGATCGCCACCGGTCCCAGCATCACCAGCGGCGCGGTGTCGCCGGCGTCCAACACCAGCGCCACCGGCCAGCATTGGACGGAGCCGATCAGCGTGCCGCCCTCGACCAACGCGAAACTCAGCTCGGGCAGCGCGCGCGCCGGCCCCCGCACGCGGTAGGCGGTGCGCGCGAAGCGGTCGGCGCCGAATGCGCGGTCGAGCAGCGCCTCCACCTCGGCGGGCGCGACGGCGGCGAGCGGCAGGAGGTGGGGCAATGGGCGATTCTCGCGAAGGGCGGCGCGCGGTAGCAGGTCGCCCCGGCTTGGCAAGCCGCTTTGCGCCCGCGCGGATCGGCGGCTAAGGCGCGCGGCCATGGACAGCCTCCAGCTTCAGGTTCACGACATGGAGGTGCCGGTGTTGACCGGCATCTACTCCGAAGAAACCCACCTGCCTCAACCGCTCCGGATCTCGCTGACGGTGGATCTGGACTGCCCCGACCGGTTCGCGCCGGACACGCCGCTCGCCGCGTCCAAGAACTATCTGGACCTGAAGCACGCCGCGACCGCCGCGCTGCCGCCGGGCGTGCATTTCACGCTGATCGAGGCGGTGGCGGACCATATCTGCGAGACGCTGTTCCTTCAGGATCGCCGCGTCCGGCGGGTGGAAGTCCGCATCGTCAAGCTCGCCATCGCGGAGGCGGGCGAGTCGATCGGGGTCACCCTGGTGCGCCACCGGCGTTGACGGGACCCGATGCGCCGTCCGCGCCGGTCGGCCCGGCCGCGCCCCGTTGCCGCCCGCACGCGCCCAGCGCGGCCACCACCACCCGGTAGTCGGCGCGCGCCGCGTCCGCGTCCGCCGGGTCCAGCGCGGCCGTGCTCCGCTCCGGCAGGGCAGGGGGCAGCGCGCAGGCGAGCCGGTACCAGAGCAGCGTGTCGCGCCCCGGCGGATCGGCGGCGTCGTCGACGATCTCCGACAAGGCCACCGCCCAGCGCGGGCGCTCGCCGGGGCGGCGAAGGATCGACAGCGACACCGGCCGGCTGTCGGCGGTGGCGAGGAAGACCTGCGTCTCGCCTTCGCCCGGCAGCGCGCCGGCGGCATGAAAGACGGACGCGATGCCGGTGATGCGGGGCGGCGCGTCCGCCGCCACCACTTCGCGCGCCAGTCCGCGGACCCGCGCGTCGAGTTCGGCCGTCCAACCCAGCTGCGCGTCCGGCGCGACCAGCTGCAGCTGACCCGGGCTGGTTGCCACCGGACGCGCGAACAGAAGGACGCGCGCTTTCTTGAGCTTGGGTGTACGGCCGCGCGCGTCAGGCGCCACGTCGAGCAGATAGCCGACCCGCGAAGGCAGGCCGTCGGCACCGCGGATCAGCGCGCCGAGCTGCGCTTCCACGTAGAAGCGCTGCGTGCCCGGCGCCGCGCCGGCCGCCTCCGCCCCCTTGATCCGCGTCGCCGAGCGGATCGTCGCGTCGCCGATCACTGGCGCGGCGATCGTCAGGTCGGCGAGGTCGGTATAGCCCGGACCAGTGACGACAGGTGCGGTAACTGCGGGCGGCTGCTGCGCTGCGACGCCATGGCCCGGCAGAGCAGCCGGGAGGAAAAGGGGCAGAATCGCGGTGGATAGAAGGCTTCGCATCCGTTCTGCTAACCCAGCGAGGCAGCGCGAAACAGAACAAAGTTCCGCGCGTTCCTACAGCACGTTTGTTGCGTCCGACAAAGCGTTTGCGTGGCGGCAACCGCCACGGTAAGCATGAAGGGCTGCCGTTCGGAGGGGCCTGACACCGCCGGACATCCCGCTCCTGCCGCTACGGCGAGGCGCGGGGCAGATAGGGAGTTTCGTTGCTGAATGGCCTATGTCGACCAGAAGATGTCCGGGGGCAAGGTCGTCGCGATCGTCATCGTCGCGCTGATCCACGCCGTGCTGGGCTACGCATTCGTCACCGGCCTCGCGTACAAATACGTGAAGCAAGTGACCGGGGACCTCAACACGTTCGACGTTGAGCCGCCGCCCCCGCCGCCGCCGCCGGAGGATCCGCCGCCCCCGCCGCCGGACCAGCCCAACCTGCCGCCGCCGCCGACCACCGTGGTGATCCCGCCGCCGGTGCTGCCGCCGGTGACGACCACCAACACGATCACGACCACCAACGTGATCCCGCCGATTCAGCCGACCAATCCGCCGGCCCCGCCCGCGCCGCCCGCGCCGCCGGCCCCGCCGGCACCGCCGCGGGTGGCGACGCCGGTGTCCCCGCGCGGCAACCAGGGCGACTGGTTCCCGCAGGACAGCTATCCCGCCGCGGCCCGCCGCGCGGGGGCGGAGGGACGCGTCAGCGTGCGGGTGACCGTGGGCACCAACGGCCGCGTTACCGACTGCTCGGTAGTATCGGGGTCTGGCAATTCCGACCTGGACACCACCACGTGCCGTCTGGCGCAGCGCAATGCCCGGTTCAACCCAGCCAAGGACACCGCCGGTCAGCCGATCGAATCGTCGTTCACGCTGCGCAACGTGCAGTGGCGCCTGGAAAACTAAACGGATCGGCCGCCCGGCATCGCGCCGGGCGGCCCCACACCACCATCTTCATCGGATAAGAGGATCGACCCGACCATGATCACCACCATCCTTGCCGCGGGCGCCCCGGCCGCGGCCGAAGCCAACCCCTACGGTCTCGGCGCCGCGCTCCGCGAGGGCGGGCTCATCTCCCAGTCCGTGTTCACGATCCTGGTGCTGATGTCGATCGTCAGCTTCTACATCCTGTTCTCCAAGCTGTTTGAGCAGCAGAAGATCATGAACCAGGCCAAGCGCGTGCGGCAGTCGTTCTGGCAGTCGAACAACCTGCGCGAAGGCTCGGCCAAGCTGGAGAAGAACTCGGCCTATAAGCAGCTGGTTGACGACGGCCTCGCCGCGCAGGATCAGCACAGCCGGCTGACCGACCCGATCGAGGCGCACGACTGGCTGCACGGCTCGCTGGCCCGGTCGGAGGCGTCGATCAACTCCAAGCTGGGCGGCGGCCTCGCCTTCCTGGCGACCACGGGCGCGACCGCGCCGTTCATCGGGCTGTTCGGCACCGTGATCGGCATCTACCGCGCGCTGATCAAGATCGGCTCGTCGGGCCAGGCGTCGATCGACGCGGTCGCCGGCCCGGTCGGCGAGGCGCTGATCATGACCGCGCTGGGCCTGGTCGTGGCGGTGCCGGCGGTGCTCGCCTACAACTGGCTGCAGCGCCGCAACAAGGCGATCGCCGAGGACCTGTCGGCCTTCTCGACCGACGTGCTGGGCTTTCTCGCCTCCAACGGCGCGGTGCGTCCGTCGGCGGCGACCGCGGCGGCGCTGAACAAGGGTGCGCCGGCGCGTCCGGCGCCGGCGGCGACCACCACCGGCATCGGCGGCAGCGCCGGCACCGCGGGCGGCACCGTTGCCACCGGCACCGCGGGTGGCAGCACCACCGCGGGCGCGGCCGGCGGCGTGCCGAAGTCTAACGCCTGACCCATGGGCGGCCGGGGCGACCGATGACGCCCCGGCCTTCCCGCCGGCCCTGTCCCTGGGCGGGTCCGGCGAACGAAAATACGCACCATAGGATAGTTCGCACATGGCGATGAGCGTTGGCGGCGATGGCGCCGAAAAGCCTCTCTCGGACATCAACACGACGCCGCTGGTCGACGTCATGCTGGTGCTCCTCATCATCTTCCTCATCGCGGTTCCGGTGGTGTTGCAGACCGTGCCGCTGAAGCTGCCAGACGTCCGCTTCGATCCTACCCAGACCAAGCCGGAGAATGTCCAGCTCTCCATCACCGGGTCGGGAACCGAGTGCCAGGTTTTCTGGAACCTTACCCCCGTCAACTCAGAGGAGTTGCTGGACCGCGGCGTGGCCAAGCTGAAGGCCGAGGTCGAGCGGCTCGGCAGCAATCTGACGCCCGACACGCTGCCTGAGGTGCATATCCGCGGTGACGTGGGCACGCCCTATCGGTGCATCGGAGGCGCCATCTATACCATGCAGCGTGCAGGTTTCGCCCGCGTAGGCTTCATCTCCGAACCTACGCCTGGCGCCAATCCGCGGATGTAACGTCGCCCGGGCTCGAAAACGCCCAGCCGAATACTAGGAGTACCACCCATGGCCATGAGCGCCGGTTCCGACGACGGCGAGCCGATGATGGAGATGAACACGACGCCGTTGATCGACGTCATGCTCGTGCTCCTCATCATGTTCATCATCACCATCCCTATTCAGACCCATGCGGTGAAGGTGGACCTGCCGCAGAATACGAAGAACAACACGCCGCCGCCAGTGGAGCCCGACAAGAACAAGATCACCATCGACCCGCAGGGCGTGGTGGCTTGGAACGGCACCCCGGTCGACGAGGTGACGCTGCGCCAGTATCTCGACCAGTCGGCCGGGATCGATCCGGAGCCGGAGCTTCACTTCCAGCCCGACCCCGCGGCGCGGTACGACAAGGTCGACCAGACACTCGCCGTTGTCCGACGGTCGGCGGTGACCAAGCTGGGGTTCATCGGCAACGAGCAGTATCGAAACGACTTCTGATCTGCGCAGATTCGGGCATGACGAAGGGCGATCCGAAAGGGTCGCCCCTCTCGTATGACGTGCGTTTGGACCGCCTGTGCCCGGTCGATTGCGGCTATGGCCTTGGTGAAATCGAAGATTATCGCTCTGTTCAAAGCGGAGAGCGCAGGATCGGATTGGTAAGGGCGTTGCACGACGTGGCGCCAGGCTCGCTTACCAGAGGGCACGGGAACGATGTTCGCCTGAGCTGCTACACCGGGCGAAGGCGTATCCGGGACGGATTGCGCTGGGCAAGATCGACCGCCTTGCAGGCTTCGCGCGTTGGGACGTGCGTTCGGCCCGTACGGTTCGCCGCCATGTCGGGGAACGATCGATTGCGACGGCCTATCTGTGAGGCCCATTCAGACTTACGATGGCCGCAGGTGTGCAGTTCGCTGCCGTCTGGCTCGATCGATACAAAGGTGGCTTTCTAGAAAAAGCGAGCAGGCAAGGTCGCGCTCGCAATATCGCCCTGAGTACCC
>Ga0325400_1004446_pt1 | contig 12978 bp, 12 predicted proteins | sample PopdelMetagenome_2_FD_205662 | JGI IMG/M metagenome (GOLD analysis project Ga0325400, IMG submission 205662) | Populus deltoides microbial communities from Bellville, Georgia, United States - Xylem-PdKOR-R1 | ecosystem: Host-associated > Plants > Phyllosphere > Stem > Wood/Secondary xylem...
AATATCTCTTACCTCGTTGATTGGATAACAAATCCGTTCGGTCAATGTTGAGAGAAGGTTGGAAGGAACAACATAGTCAGAAATGAGAACGATCCAACGGTGGACGGAGTAGATGTAGCTCCGACAACACCACTCTCTCTCTCTCTCTCTCTCTCTCTCTCTCTCTTGCAAAGTTGTTGTACTAGTTTTTAAGAAAATTTTTGATTTCGCAAAAATTCCTTAGTATGCAATTTCTTCTTCTCCTTGAATTTGTGGCATATATAAAAAAAATTGTTATTTCATTTTGTTATTGTTCAAAATATATCAGTAGCATCAAAAACAAAAAAAAAACAGAAGAGAGAAAAGCAAAAAAAAATTGTTCAAAAAAACGTTTATTGGATTCTACTGTAGAAAACTAAACAAGAGAAAAGTGGATCAAATCACCATGTAATTAGCTCAAATTTCATACTCTAATTACTGGTGTCCTAATCGCACCAAATATCAAATTTGGGGTCAATTGGATATCGTTTGCTTGGGGTTTCAAATCCGGGTCTAATCAAGTCTGATTCATAATGTTTTTGCGTCAATATATCAAACCTAGTCATAAATTAGTAAAACTTTATATTCTGTCTATTTGGGTTGATATCACATTATATCTGAAATTTTAACTCAATTGGACATCATTTACTTTAGGTTCCAGATTCGGACTTAACTTGTCGTAAATGAGTCTTTTTTGCGTCAACTTTTGAAATTCACTTGTGTTTTGTTGTTTTCATTTCTTGCAGTTGATTTTCATCATATCCAACATATATTGGGTGTTGTTTCATGTAAGCATTTTTTTTTTTCTGTTTTTATTAGAGTCTTCAGTTTCGTTCATATTTCGAATAGACTCGCTTGCTACTAGCGAGACTATCATCGCAGTTTAATTTTGCTTGTTTTCTAGTTTTTATTTATTCTTGAGTCATATATATATATATATATATATATATATATATATATATATTTGGATTGCACTTCTAAGTTGCTTCTATTTGGTGTTGGTGTTTTTTTCTTAAGAACCGCAAGAAGGTGAGACGAGAGGTGTGAGCATGTGAGGATATTAAGAGTGTTTGAGCGAAACACGTGTGGCGTGAGGATTTTTTTTTACCACTAACCAATTTTTGCAGGTACTATCATCTCAGATCAAATTTAGGAACATCCCTCCAAAGTTAGGAAAAATTCAACATGGCAGAAGTCAAGCCCAAAAAAAAGACTTTGACAAACTAACCTAGACAAATTAACTAGCACATGTTTTTTGACCTTTCTAACATAAACAGACCAAATTTTAAACAACCATATCTTCTTACACAAAAGTCCAATACAATCATGGTTGGACAATATAGAAAGAACATGTTCTCAACTTGAAATTCACCTACATTAGTCTTGTTTTCACATGCAATGGATGACTTCAAATTCAGGTTCAAATTCATTTGCTGTTCTGACCATAAACAGCATCAATCCCTTCACTTATTTGCATATCAACTCAAATTCAAGTAGCCCAGCATCAAAAGAACCATTAAGGGCTTTTCCCATCTCCAAGTTCCAATTCTAGGCAAATAACATCCTTGAACCAATTTCAAACTGATTGCTAATTTTTAACTCCGACGCAGCTTCAATCATTCCAATTTAACTAGTCAAGGCCCTTTGTAGTTGTTTCGCTCTTGCTCTTGTCATTGGACCATCTGAATCCTCTTGCATATTAGTTTTAGCTTTACAAGATGGATTATAATTCCCTTGATGCACATCATCTCCCTTTCTGGTCCTCTAAAGAACTGAAAATCTACTTATCGAATAACAATTGACTTCGTGGTGTCATCCTTTATACTCCTCATTTACAAATCAATCTTCGTGAGTCTAATCAGGTCAATTCATAATGTTTTTGCGTCAGCATATCAAACCTTATCATAAATTTCTTAAATCTCATATTCTGTCTATATGGGTTGAAATCGCACAATATCTCAAATTTTAGCCCAATTGGACATCGATAACCTTAGGTTCCAGATTCAAACTTAAATTATCATAAACCGTTTTGTTCTTTCATCAACTCATGAAACTCTTCTTATTTTTGTTTCTTGTAGTATATTTACAACATATCTAACATATTTGGGCATTGTTAATTTCACATTCAGATCAGATTTCTTAGTCTAATTGAGACTTCTTAGGAGTAACAAATCAGATATTAATTTTGGATTTTTTTTTGTTTTTATTATTTTCTTCTTAGTATTTGGTTTATTATTACTTATTTGGATCAATTTTTTAAGTGCTCAAATTATATAAATGTTTTGTATGCTGAAACGCAGGGAGCCATGGATTTATGAAATAAACTTGTGTTTTGCATGATGTGACATGTTATCTTTGCTGGTATAACTGACTTTGTGTTTTGCCTATTGGGACAAGTTTCCATTATATGACATTTCTCAAACTTGATTTTCAGCCTTCTTGGGGAAGTATCATTTTTTATGATGTTTCTATGTGTTTTTGCAGATTTCTAATTTGTTTTGGACTCTCTATTATGTAAAGGAACATTAATTATTTCCTTTAAGTATTAGAATTTATTATTTTGATTATTTTCTTGTTAGGTGAGGAAGAAACAACATAGGCTGTACCTTTTCCTTTAGTTTTTAAGATCAATGGGCTGCATGGAACACTATATATAAGCCTTGAATCAATTCTGTAATATTTTATTTCCTTCTCTTCTTCTCATAGCAGAACATGAATTTTATATTTTAGGTTTTATTTTATTTTGTTAGTTACAAGGCTTGTTTAGACTTGATTAATACTTTATTTTAGCTAGGATATCCAATGCTTGTTAGGATCAGATTATGGGCTTTTTATTTAAGGTTTTTGGATCAATTTTGTAAGAGGGCCAAATCAGTCCACTAGAGTAGATCCATTAGGGTTAATTTTTCAAAAACTATTTAAACTTATATAATTTAAATTTTGTTGTACACACAACAAGTAAGACAAATAAAAAGTTTTCTTAATCTGAATTGCGTGACTTACATGTTTTGTTATGCTTTTATTTATACTAACTCTAGACTTAAATAAACCCTAATGGACCCCTCTTAGGTGGACTTATATGAGACCCACTTACAATCAACTCAAATAAGTAATAATAACAAAAGACTAAGAGGAAAATAATAAAAATCCAAAAAATTATTATCCTAAATTTGCTAGAATCAGATTTGTCACCATTAAAAAGTCCCAAATAGACTAAGAAATCTGATCTGAAGGTAGAATTAATTCTGAAGTCTTCTTTCCTTATTGTAGCTAGGATGAATAAGGAATTCTTGTAAGAAAAGGATTCTGAAACATTTATGAATCCTTTTTTTTTGGTAAGTTGACGTATGTATTAAAAGAAAAAAATACAAAGATTATAAGGGGCATTCCCCAGATTTACAGTGAGAACAGAAACATAAAACAACAGATGGCTACAAGCTAGCCAGCGATCAGAAAACTGAGACCTTACTAGATTTGATAGGAAACCAATACAACCAGTTAACTATCAAATTAAGAATCTATGTTATTAACCCTCCAAGCTCTTTGGATCCTTTTGTTTTCATTTGTTGGTACGATGTTCCTCATCAAATCAAGCTTATCGCGAATGATACATTCGATTTGATTAAAGACCAAATTCAAAGTTCTAGACATTCCAGCAAAGATCCTTGCATTCCGTTCTTGCCATACATGATACTTTGTAGCTGCAAAACTCAGTTTACGAGATAAATTGATGAAACTCTTACCATGCCAAGTGACAGTGGCCCATCGAATCCATTCATCCCAGCCTTTTGTCATTCTTGGAATGTCGCATCTGTCACAAACATCCCACCAGATCGCTTTAGTATAGGAGCATTCAAAGAACAAGTGGTTGTGATCTTCATTGTTGCGGAGACAGAGTGAGCATCTATTGGGACCATGTATACCAAATCGATGAAGTTTATCTTGAGTGGTGAGTTTCTGTTGGACAACCATCCATAGAAGAAACGAATGTCTTGGAACAACATTCTTGAACCACACAATGTCATGCCATTCAACCATCTGACGATGAATTCTTAGTTGCTCCCAAGCTACTTTGACCGAGAATCTGTGATTTAGTGAATCCAACCAAACTATCTCATCCATTTGCCCCATCAGGATTAGAATTGGAAGGAATAGCTTCTACAATGGGGTGCCGGCCAATAGCTTGAGTGGTAGGAATTTTCCATTCTAAGTTATGAATCAGCACATTCACCTTCACGTTCTTTTCCATACCTGAATCATAGATGAATCTTTCCCCGTAAGAATCTGCAAGTGGGCTGTGAGGATGCCAATTGTCAAACCATAGAGAGGTTGTCATTCCATCTCCTATGATGTACTTCATCTTCGGCCAAGCTAAGGATCTGAGCTTTAGAATCTTTCCCCAAGGCCAAGAGCAATTCTCTAGCGTCTTGATTGTCCAGAAATTCCTACCTCGCAATAGATTGGATCTGATCCAAGTAGACCAGATTGAGCCATCTAAGTCATTGCACAGGTTCCAAATGTGTTTCAACAAAGCAATCTTGTTCCATTCTGTTATCCTTTTTATTCCTAGCCCCCCTCCTTTTTTGGAAGATATACCTGATCAGCCACTTTAGCCCCAGTATTTCTCATATCTGAACCTGACCAAAGAAAGGATTTCATAATTTGCTCCACATTTTTAATTACTTGCCTAGGTAAGAGGAAGAGAGATGCCCAATATACCTGTATGGAAAATAAGACTGAATTAATCAGTTGTACCCGTCCTGCATACGAGAGTGTTCTACAAGTCCAATGTTGAACTTTAGCGGTGATTCGATCCACGAGGCCCTTACAATAAACAACCTTTAGTCTGGACGAGAGAAGAAGTCCTCCTAAATATTTCATAGGGAGCTCCCCCTCTCTATACCCAAGAATACGAATAATTTGGTCCCTCTCGGCATTTAACGCACCGCTCAAGAAGATGTCACTTTTGTTTGGATTTGGATACACACCTGATAGATCTTGAAACTTTGTGAGCACAGTTCTGATCATATGAATTTAGTTTACATCCCCTTTGCTAAAAATCATCAAGTCGTCAGCAAAAAAAAAAAAAGAAATTTTTTCCTTCTTGCATCTCTAGTGGAACTTGAATTCTTGGTTGGCACTCATCTTGTAGAATAGCCCCAAAAGGATTTCCGTACATAGGACAAACAAATATGGGGACAGTGGATCACCTTGTCTCAACCCTCTCCCCCCTTGAAAGTAACCTGCAAGCTCACCATTGACGTTGATAAAGAATTGACATGATGTAACACAAACCATGATCCAATCAATGACTGTTCTAGGGAATCCTATTTTTATTAACATTTGACAAATCACCTCTCCTAGAGTAGGGCTGCTGCCACATAAGTGGCAATATCCCAACAATTGTTAGGATTGTTGGGGATATTGTCATTGCAGCAGCTGCAAGTGCAGTAAGAGAGCTGGGAGTTGAGTTTGAGTGAAGTGATCCTCCTCCTTCATATGTGTTGTAATCCTTTCTCTATATATCTCTAATAATATGGACTCTCTCCCATGAATGTAGGCGGTTTTGCCGAACCACGTTAAATATTGTGTTCCAGTGTGCTTAGCCTCCTATGAGCAACTATCAGTACACCACTGGTCCACGTATCGAGGAGCCGGAATCCCCAACAATTCAGACGACTAATCCGCAGTTTTGCCCATTGTTAGGATTGTTGCCATTAATGTGCAGCAATCATCAATGGATGGCACCGTCCATTGACAAATGCAGCAGTTGGAGCTGGAGCTGCACCAACGATGTGCAAACTACTAAATGTCAAAGTTTGGTAGCCACCATTGTTGAAGATGAGCTGGAGTTGGTGGCCACCATTGTTGACAAAAGAGCAAGAGAAGCTGTCATGGATGCCTATAAATAGAGGCATATGTTAGAGAGAAAAGTGAGAGAGAGTGTAGAGCCAACAGTAGCTGCCATTGTTGAATAGAGTGAGGTTGAGAGTTGTTGAAGAGGGAATGATTCCTCCTCCTCTATTGTTGTAAATCTTGTTCTCTCCCTATATAATGCAATGGCTTCTCCCATGGACGTAGGCAGTTTGCCGAACCACGTTAAATATTGTGTCAGTGTGCTTAGCCTCCAATGAGCAAATATCAGAATATCACCGTTTAGAATTCCCTTCAATTGGTATTAGAGCATATGTTTTAAAGTGGTGTTTGATTTTTGCTCAAAAATGAAAGTTGTCAAAATTATGTTTTGACTATACCACTGTGTAGAGGAGGAAGAGACATGCCCGCACGCACCGATGAGGTGGCAGTCCCCATGCGTAGACGCGCCCCATGCATGCCACGTGTCTTCTTCTCCTGGATGGGCTGACCCGACCCGAATACCAGATGACCCGACCCATGCGACTGACCCGGATAAGGATGACTTCAGCATGACATAATTGTGATGTCATCATGAGGCATCCCAGGATGATGTCAGCCTGATGTAATCATGACATCATCATACACAGTTGGCATGCCATGTCAGCGAACAGTCAGCTGACACGTCATCACAGAGGGACCCACCTACCACGTCGTCAGCCGCGAGCTAAGTTGAGCCAAGGTGATGGAGCCTAGCCGAGTTGGAGCCGAGCCGTGAGTTGAGGGAAAGGATCCAGTGTAGCTGATCCTACGTGCAACCGGATCTGAGATGGAATCTGGGCCGTTAATCAGGCCAGAATTGTTTTGATCAAATCTTAGCCGTCTGAAATGCGATTTAGACGATTTCAGACTTGTTTCCAGCTAATTTGATCATTCCGGATGTAATGGTATGGTCCGATCGTTGAGATTGAGATTGGAAGTGGTGGTGGTGAATTATTAAAGAGAGATTACCCGATTATGAGGCATCCGTATGTCATCATGGTGGTCAATAGAGATGATGAAGGAGTAAGTGCACATGTTTTCCCAATTACATGTGTTGAACTGCTAAGTGGGAAGAAATTTTAATTGCCTTGAGGGAAGGCAAAATTGGGATACTCTGGACACCCGATCATGTGGATGATTTGAGGTGGAGAGTGGAAATTGATGAAGACCAATCTTGACGAATCTAAGAACTGGTAGTCTCGCCAGATGTTGAGAAATCAGGTATAAAACTGGGATACCCCAGATCACTTGTAAAGGAAACCCGCAACAAAGCTAGCAAATGGTTGTATATACAAAAAGGCAGTACGGTGGATAGATACGTTCTAAGAAGTTCTGTCTAGGAGATTGGGTTTTAAGCGGGACTAGTGTGACCCCTCCAAATCTTTCCTAGGAACTTGCTTAGTTGAAGGATCATCCACACAATACTATTTTTGTATATGTAACAGTTTGTAATGAAACTGTTGAAGACTAGCAAGATGACGGCATAAAGGAACAGTTGGGTTCCGGATGTTCAAGGATCTGATAGAGTGGTAATTTCTCCAAAGAAGTTAGATTCGGTGATTGTAATTTCTCGAAGGGAGAATTAATGAAGACCCTGATAATGGAAGAGAAATACAACAAGGAGATAAAGATTGGCACCCTATTTTGACTTGGATAAATGTTGTGACAAGATGAGCTGCTGTCAAACATAAAAGCAAAGAATAAGGAGAAATCTGGAGAACCGAAATTGCACTAGAGCACACGGAGATTGTGCAGGAGTACCCGTAGGATCCAATGAGGTACTGTAATGAGACAACAGATGCAGGGAGAATAAAAGTTGCCAGATGAAGCTTAGAGCAGAGACTGTGTGTAAAAAGTTATACAACAGGAAGTCTCTTGTGCTCTTGATAAAGGCAACAAGCGAGGACGTTTCCAATGCATGCAAGGATGGAAAGATGAGCTGTTGCAGAAGCACCTAATTAAGGGAGTGCGACCGCCGATGAAAGGCGAAGACACCAAAGAGAGTTGGTGTGGGTGGAGCTATCAAGCAGAAAGGCATAGAAGCTCCAAACATAGAAAATAAGATGGAAGATTGCGAAGAGTGCACCGCAACTCTCTTTTCTCTATGTGATTAGTGGCAGTGATCTCTTCCAAGTCAACATGGTGGTAGAGAATCTTAGAGTCACTGGAGACATCCCCGATAAAGAAGTACGTGACAGCTTCATGACGGACGGAGACACCTCAGATAGAAGGTGTGTGGGCCACAAATATGAGCCTAAGTACAGACCGCCGTATGACGACGAGCGGAGACACCTCGGATGGAAGGTGTGACTATGATATGAGTCCATATACAGACCGTCTAATGACGACAGACGGAGACACCTTGGATAGAAGGTGTGAGGACCATTATATGAGTCTAAGTTCAGACCGTCTCATGACGACAGGCAGAGACACCTCGGATGGAAGGTGTGAGGACCATGATATAAGTCCAAGTTCGGACCGTCTCATGACGACAGGCTGAGACACCTCGGATGGAAGGTGTGAGGACCATGATATGAGTCCATGTTCGGACCACCCCATAATGACAGGCGGAGACACCTCAGGAGAAGGTGCGAAGGCCATGAAATGAGCCCGAGATCAGACCGCCACATGACAAAGGGTGCAGACACCTTGGAGAAGGTGTGAGGGCCATGAAAAGAGCCCAGCCCCAAAGCCGATGTGATGGCTGGATATAAGTGGACAAGTGTATAGCCAATGAAGAGGCTATGATGAGTATGAAGACAAATGCAGGATTGACTTTCATAGATATTGCCCCCATGCTAAAGATCAATGAGCTAGAAAACATTTTCCTTAGACAATAAGTGGATGACTTGTGGAGCATTAAGACGCGACTGCTATGAAGGGCATGTGCAGGTTCCGGGAACAAGTTAACTCTTATCAAGGTGGTGAGCTCGGTAATGGCATTGTAATACTCAGAGTATGAAGATAGATATGGATCAACCATTAATGGGCTCTTCCCATGGTTAAATGTGAAGAGCTACCTGGACTCTTGAGACTAAGAGTGGTTTCTAGAGTGGAACAGAGAGCAGACGCAACTCCGGGATGAGTAGACTCTTGGAAGAGTGGTGAGCTCGTGATCACATTAAAATACTCAATGACTATCGCACTTGGGAATATCCGTTTGAGGGGGTGTTGTAAGCCTTGATGTAAGGCTTGATAAATCATTCTAGGTCAAGCATGGTTGATATGCTTGAAAGGGAATGTTGTTCCAGAGACAAGCGTTAACACTCTTAAGATGAGATGTGACAAACCATCTGGTTGAAGTGATCCTTTGGAGTGAGCAAAGGGGTGCTTGGGTGACTCTGATAATTGAAAGGTTGGGTAAGTACCTGTAAACTTGACCAAAGATGCTCTTAGAATGGTAAGCTTGGAAGAGCTGCAGAATGCAAGCATGTGCTGAAGAAGCAAAAGGATAATTGCCCACATAAATGGCAAAGGAGGTGATATATATATATTTTTTGGTGAGATATTCTCTTTTAAAGAACTATTTAAAGAGAGAGAGTGTGATGCTGCTGCAGCTACATCTATTTCGTCCACCGTTGGATCGTTCTCATTTCTGACTATGTTGTTCATTCTAACCTTCTCTCAACATTGACCGAATAGATCTATGTTCCAATCAACGAGGTGGGAGATATTGATCTCCCAATATTTCTACTGTTTTGCATTTTTAGTTCTTGAACTATGGAGAAGTGGTGAAGTTGCAGCAGAGCGAATGGGTTTTCTTCTTGGGTTATCTTATGACTTTCATAGACATGAAGGCCCTTGCCATACTTGAAGATTAAATTACAGCTCTTTGGAAAGCTTCATCTTTTCCTAGTTTCATAGTGGTTTTGTCATAGCTTGATCTCCTTTGTTCACCATTGGATCGTTACCATTTTTTAGCATGTTGTTCTTCGGAACCTGCTCTACATCTTGACTAAACGGATCATCATTACAATTAGTGTGCTGGGAGATACTGGCCTCGTAATTCTGTAATTCTCTTCTTCCTGCATGAACTAATCTGACTCTTGTTGTTTATGAGATTAGGTTGCTGTTATTTCTGAGCATAGGTTGCTTCTTGGACTCAATTTCTCTTCTTAGAATTTTTTTCTCTCTAGTATTTGTATGTTGCCATAATGTCTCTATGTTCTTCTATGGAAAATGTTCCAATGGTTAGCTCTAACATTGAACAACACAATGAAGTTAAGTTTGGACATATATTAAGATTAGAACTAAAAGATATGTTGAATAGCCATGGGATGAGGATGTCTCAGTTCCAAGCTGATTCTGATGTTAGCATAGAGAAACACTCTAACGTCCAAGCTTCTAATGTTGTTCCAGAAATGAACCATGTGTTGGGTTCTAAAATTGATGAGGTGAAGGTAGGGTCTCAGCAACAAGAACAACTAAACATTAGACCTAAATTGAATTTTTTAAATGCTTTGAAAGGTTCTGATGTTGATGACAATAAGGGTAGCAAGACCCTTGCTATTAATCTAGTTCGCAATCTGTACTTTGCTCCCCCTGTTATGACTGATGGTCTTGTGACAGTAGCTCCTCCACTTGATGTGTGTGAAGATGGCTACGATCTTTGGTAATCCACCCTAGTTGGTCATTTTGTGGGGCAGAAATTGCCTTATCCCGTTGTTAATTATATTGCCAAAAGAATATGGGGCTCCTACGGTCTATTAGAAGTTTTATCTTCGGATAATGGTTTCTTCCTCTTCACTTTTGATTCTGTCGATCATGCCACTAATGTGCTGGAAAGAGCCCCATGGCACATGGCAAACAGACCTTTGGTGCTTAAACGTTGGCAACTGAACATGCAATTATTGAAAGATGATTTGGCCAGAGTTTTGATATGGGTTAGGCTATATAATGTTCCTCTCGAGTATTGGACCATGAAGGGGTTGAGCTGTGTAGCGAGTGCTATTGGGGTCCCTCTTCATGCTGATCATACTACATTGTTGCGTAAAAGGCTTAGTTACGCAAGTGTTTGCATTGAGATAGATGCTTCGAAGACGCTGGTTAAGGAATACGACCTTCATTGTCCAAATGAGTTATTCATAACAATTTCACCTGATTACGAATGGATACCGTCGAAGTGCAGTAATTGCAATGTCTTTGGACACACCACAACAATATGTGCTACTAATAACATTGATAATCTTAAAGTGGTGGCAGAGGGTAAGAGGAATGTAAGAGCTGTGAACTCTAAATCTGCGGATAAAAAGCAGAATCAGTTTCAGTGGCAGGTAGTTAGCATCTAAAGTGGGTAATTGTAATGAGAATGGTTGTTCAACATCTGGTATACATATGTCTAATTGTAATATGAATGATCATGCGGCATCAGATGTGCGCAATGCTGATTGTTATGAAGATGAAAATCCTTCCTCTCCTCTTGTCTTGAAGAGCTTATGAGGAGATATGAAGCAGGAGCAGGGGCTACAAGTACTGCTTTAGATCAAGATATGGACGCAATAGGAGGTGATACAGATGGGGAATGAACCGTTAAGGAGTTGATGTCAACGATCCTGACAACTCCTCAAACCTCGAATTCCACCGAAAGGGAAACTGTTAATCAGTTAGCTATTAAGGCCAGAGACTCTCTAAAGAAAAAGAAAAAGGGTTCAAAAGCCTCTTCAAAGAAGAATAAGAAATCTGGCTCCTCTCCGGGGGGCACGTCAAGTTAATCTTTGTGTTGCTTTTTGTACTCCTATGATTATTGGATGTTGGAATGTTAGAGGTTTGAATGATCCTATAAAACATTCAGCATTGCGTCGGCTCATCCATCAAAAGAGGATAGCTCCTTTTGGTTTTGTTGAAACCCGAGTTAGAGACAAGAATAAAGTTAATGTTTCTCAACTTCTTCTGCGTTATTGGTCCTTCTGGTATAATTATGATTTCTCTTGTCGTGGTCGTATTTGGGTTTGTTGGAATGCTGATACGGTGAAGATGGATGTTCTCGGAATGTCAGACCAGGCTATTCATGTTCTGTCACTATATTAGCTACCAATATCTATTTCAATACTTCAATTATTTACGGAGACAATAATGCTTCCTTATGTGAGGCATTATGGTTTGATATAGTGAGTTGTAGTGATGAATGGGAATCAACCCCGTGGATTCTTATGGGTGACTTTAATGCTATCCGCAACCAGTCGGACAGGTTAGGAGGGTCTACTACGTGGGCTGGTACTATGGACAGATTGGATACATGTGTCACACCCGACATCGCGGCGGCTAAAAATTATACAATCTTTGGAAAGAACGGATTTCTGGCATCCTGTTCTTTAATGGGGATCTTCTTTGTTTAAGGAGTCGCCACCTAGTATTACAGTTACTAGGAACCCTAACTGGTCAACAGAGATTCTATGGTTCGAGACTGGTTACATAAAAGGGAAAATATTATCACCCCTTAAACGTCCTGTTTGAGGCAAGCTGCATTGCTAGTTTCGTCTTAAATTGCTAAATATTTATTAGTTTATGCTATGATAATTTGCTTATAATATTCCTGACTCTGGCGCCAGTGAATATTTAACTACGAATATTTCCAACTCTGGCGTTGGTAAATATTACGTAGCTATAAAATAAATTAGATCAATATTTTTTTTATTCCCGACTCTAGCGCCAGTGAATAAATAAATAACAATAAATTTATTATTATGCATGCACATATCTTTTATTTTTCTAGCTAAATAAAATAAAATACAACGAATAAAAATAATATAAATTTAAACCAGTATTTTTATTCCTGAATCTAGCGACGGTGAATAAACCAATAAATTTATATTATTTTTATTCATGCATACATATTTTTTTTCTTTTTTTCTACCTTTTTTTATTTTTCTGCTTTTTATTTTTTTATTTTTCCTTTCACGTTCCTGACTCTAGCATTAGTGAACAATTCCTACAAATATTTCCTTTTTTTTTGGTAAGTTGACGTATGTATTAAAAGAAGAAGATACAAACATTATAAGGGGCATACCCCAGATTTACAATGATAACAGAAACATAAAACAACAGATGGCTACAGGCTAGCCACCG
>Ga0325400_1004447_pt1 | contig 12978 bp, 11 predicted proteins | sample PopdelMetagenome_2_FD_205662 | JGI IMG/M metagenome (GOLD analysis project Ga0325400, IMG submission 205662) | Populus deltoides microbial communities from Bellville, Georgia, United States - Xylem-PdKOR-R1 | ecosystem: Host-associated > Plants > Phyllosphere > Stem > Wood/Secondary xylem...
CTAATATTATCAAAAGTTAAATATGCATTTCACTAATATTTTAACGAGAAATATATAAAATTTAGTGACTAACTAGTGATGTTCTAGATAAAGATATTATTATTATTATTATTATTATTATTATTATTATTATTATTATTATTATTATTATTCAATATAAAAGCGTGAAGTAACTAATAAAATATTAATAGTTATTCTTTATCCACTATAAAGTTTTTTTTTTTTTATTTTAACAGAGCATATGTTATGAATTTTGTTGAGTTGGGTCCATCTGCCGGGATATAACAATAACAGAGTCAAATCAACGAAATTGTTTTTCGCAAGGACTAGTTTACCGATTGGGAACAAACACAGGGTCTCAAAATGGGCATGTCTAGTTGTCAACTTGTCATCCTAAAATAAATAAATAAATTAGTCGCCGTGTTTTTGTGACAACACGTGTCGATAACCTATTAGATAGATAGCTAATATCTCTGCTACCGTAAACACACCAAGCATTGAATCCAGGAACAAGGTACGATGATTTTTTTTTCTCCACTTGCTAGTGTAGCTCTATTGGAATACTCGCTTTCAGCTGTTGACATTTGTCTGTAACAATCTCTTCTCTCCTCCTCAACCCTTTATTTGATTCTCTCGGCCCTAAACAATGGGCTTTTAGCACACCTCAGTTTAAAGGCAGTTTGCAAAGTAACGGTGTTTTTTAAAGATTTATATTTTGTTATGTTAAAAATAATTTTGAAAAAATAAAAAATATAATTTTAATATATATCAAAAATAAAAATTTAAAAATAAATAATTATTTCACACTCAACACCCTCTTAAAAAAAATTATTTTTAATTTTTAATTGGGCAAAACAAATCAACCACTTTACTTTTCAGAAAAAAAAACATAGGATTGGCATCCTAAACATTTCTCCAAAAGGATAGCGGCTGGTGTGCTTGGATTAATTAATACGAAAAAATCATGTCTTAATTACATTTCCTATAGTTTGTGATTCTCGTTTACTTACCCTTCTTATATTTTTTTGGAACGATCCCAACTTTCCTGTTTTTATTGATATATATCATTACCTAGGGTTTAGGGATTATTATTCTATTCATTGAAATAATATATTTTTTTCTCTTTCTATTTTGTGTTTTTTTTTTCAATTTCAATTCTATTCTTCAATATTATATTTATTGGAGACTGTGCCTCACAATTTTTTTATTTACATTTTATAATATTATCCCAAATTCATGATCTGAACCGTTTTAGACGGCACTGTTCCTCCTTCTTCTTCCCCTGGACATGCAACAAGGGAAGATAAGTTTTTGTTTTTTTTCGTTTGTTTCTTCCTCGCCCTCCCTCCTACGTGCTCTGTTAGAGCCAAAACTAGACGCCACTCGCCTCATTATGAGGTGCCAGAGAAGTCGTGCCCCGCAAGCGACACCTCGATTGGCCACTTCTGCCGGCGCTGTGGCAGAGCAGGAGACATGCGCCCCATGCATGGGTAGCGATGGGACGAGGCAGGGTCGACCCCGCTCCCCTTGCCCCTATAAATAGTGACCTAAAAGGAAGAAAAGGAGGAGAAAAAATTGCAGAAAACAGGAAGGGAGACTGTGAGAGAGAGAGAGAGAGAGAGAGAGAGAGAGAGAGAGAGAGAGAGAGACCGACAGTGTTGAGAGAGAAGGGACTGAAACAGTAGGGATATCAACAGGGAGACTGAGAGTGACAGACGGGGAGAAGGAAGAAAAAGGGATAGAAGGAGCAAACCGGCAGAGGGGAGAAGACACAGACTGGTGTCTCTATGCCGAGGAGAGGAAGCACTATCGCTGTCATCGGGCTTCCCAGTCACCGCCACCACAGCTCCACCGAGAACGGTCACCAGCATCACCGTCAGCTCAGCCATTCAAGATAATCGCCTCAGGTAATTCTTCTCCCCCTCATAGTCGTCGGTCGCTATTCATCTTCTTGCCTACAGAACGTGCACAGTGCACGTTCTGCATGCAAGAAGAATAATTAGCCGGTTATTATGAATGCACACAGTAACCGACTAATTAATTAACTGGTTACTTGCTTATGCACAGTAACCAGTTATGATTGCTATGGGCTGGAACATTAGCCTAGCCCACGCGGCTGGGCTGAGTCCAGCCTTGTGACTGGGCCCATACAGGCCCACCCCAGTTCATTTCATTTTTTCTTTTGTGTGTTGATATATATATATATATATATATTGAAAATTATGATTTTCCAATGCATTTTTCTATGCTATTTTGATTAATATCGGTATGTATTTTTATATCATAAAGATACAAATTCGATATTAAAATACCCGGTTTTCAAAAAAAATTTCATTTTCATGCATACGGCCAAGTCTCTCAAAGCTAAAAATCATATTGTATTTTTTATACAACAAACAAAACTAAAAAAAATATTATTTTAACATGCATTTTGGCTTTAATAACCAGTTTATTAAAGTCATGAGAACTTGGCCAATATTTCAAAAAAATCAAAAAATATTTTGTTTTGTTTTAATGTCTGGGATTACAAATTTACACGTAAAACGTATTCCCGATATTAAAAAGGTATTTCTTTGACAAACATTAGACCGGTTAGGTTTCACCTCAGAAGATAAGAACCTCCTTACTAAGAAGGGCTTTTCTCGAACCATAGACAGACCAACATGATAAGACCTTAGCTTTTTATTAGACTATAAAACAATGCAGCTTACCTTAAGTAGGGCGTATCTAGGGTGCTAATACCTTCCCTTTACGTAACCAGTCTCCATACCCGATCTCTGAGATCAGTTAGGGTTCCTAGTGACCAGAATACTAGGTGGCAACTCCCATTATATTTTTTCTACTGATAAAAGACAAGAATTCCTTGTCTTCCTATATTTTCCAAGATAGACACTCCACACCTAATGATGATGAGGGTGGTGGACGATCGCCGCGACGCCACACACGTGCGACAGAATGACGACTCCACTAGCGACCTTGTGGACTAAGCTTTGTTTTTGTTTGATTATTGTGTTTTATTGTTTGGTTTGTGTCCTTGTTAATGTGTATTTCCATACGTTTTAATTTTGTACATATTGTTTGCATTGTAAAATTGTTTCATGCATCATTAACATTTTAAGGGAATTTATATCGAAAAACTTTAAGTTAGGTGAGAGACTAACAGCTTACCTTACGACTTTTAGTCAAGGTTTAAGTTTGTGTAAACCTCAACTCTTCGCTGAGAGCTTAGATTGGTAATGATTAGTGCACGTGCCATCCTATTACCTGCTGAGCCCCCATATTGCCTTCACGAGGGTGATCACTGGGATAACAAGAGATCCTTTTGAGACCAGGTAGAAAGCCACCTATCCTGTAATAGCCCAAAACCTATCGCTAGAGTATGAACTCCATAATATGCATGTATATACATTTGCATCCATATGCATACATCCATTCATTTGTAAATAACATACATATATGCAACAGGTTGGAATATAGGTCCCCAACGAGTCTATAATACCTGACTTCGAGCGAGAAACATGGAAGACGAAGAACGCGCTCGCTGTGATGCCTATTTTCAAGAAGAGTTGGAGTCTCTAAATACAAGTGTGGCTTGCCTTACTAGCTTACTCGAGCAAACACTGAGAAATGCCTCTGGTGAAGGTCCTTCTAAGTGACCGGTCACCTTTAATCAAACTTCAACAACAGCTCAGCCCGAAGAAAGAATGAGTGAGCATGGTCAAGAGCCTCGACATAATCCAGCATTTGTGCAATCAACAACACCTGCACCAGCCCCGACAGTCATGGATGCATTTGCTAATGAATCTCATTAGGCCAAGTCATATGATAGCCTTGATAAGGAAAAGATAGCGGCGCTGGAAGCTAGAATCAAAGTCATTAAAGGGGTAGACTTATATGAACCAGTACGAGCAGCGGAGATGTGTCTAGTCCCAAATGTAGTTGTCCCGAAGAAGTTTCGTGTTCCTGAGTTCATCAAATATAGTGGAACACAATGCCCCATGACTCACCTCAAGTCCTGTTGCAAAAAAATGGCAGAAGTAGTGCATGATGAAAAACTATTGACACATTTTTTTTAGGTTAGCTTAAGTGGGGCAGCATTAAACTGGTACATGAGATTGGACAACACAAAGATCTGGAGATGGAAAGATCTTGTTGAAGCTTTGGTCAAGCAATACAAGTACAACATGGATATTGCTCCTGATAGAACTAGCTTGTCCAATCTTGGGAAAAAGGATAAAGAAAGCATAAGGGAATATGCTCAACGATGGCGAGAATCAGCTGCTCAAGTCCATCCTCCACCTTTGGACAAAGAGATGGTCACTTTATTTTTCGACACACTCAAAGTGTCATATTACGAGCATGTGATGGGTAGTTCTACTCAACAATTCCCTGATGTTATGGTAGTGAGCGAATGCATAAAATAAGGCGTCAAGAGTGGTAGAATTTCTGCACCTACCGAGAAAAGAGGCATCGAAAGGAAGGAGGTCAACCATGTTGAAGATGGCTACAAGGGTAAGAAAAACTCATCCCAAAACTACCACACTCTATCCCAAATTACCAATATAAAAAAAACCTGAGCCCTTTCAAGCCAAAAGCCAAATTGGAAATTACCAAAGGGTCCAAGAACAACTACCTCCATTACCGCTCCCCCTGAATGAAATGTACCAAAAGTTATTAAGCATCGGGCATGTAGCTCCCTAACCTCTGAGGCTGGTACAGCCACCTTAACCTAACTGGTACAAGCCAGAGCTCACCTGCGAATACCATGTTGGTGTCGTTGGACATAATATCCATACTTGCAACGCCTTCAAGAGAAAACTTTTGCAATTAAACAAGGCAGAGTGGATAGAATTGGAAGACACTTCTAATATGAACCCTCTACCTAATCATGCCTGAAGTGGTAGATCAGAAATGCACTAACGATGGAATGTCTGAGAAATCTGGAAGCACCGATGATCCAGGTAGGGTGCGAAAAAGGCAGCATAAATTTTAAAGGTCTCGAATCTCGAGCATAGTTTTCGTTCATGAATCCTTTATAAGAGTTGTTGTGGGGAAGCTAGCCTAAGAGGAGATTTGCCAAAATAAGAGGATAAAGTCTGCCCTTTTATTGTCTTTTTGTTTGATCATATTAGTTTTAACTTGTTTCAGTCTCGTTGGTAATTTGGCTCATAATGCCACAAGACTTTCTCTGTCAAATGAACCTTTCTTGATAAATAAGATCATGTGTTTTCCTGTATTCATGATGCACCTTCATTTTTGTTGCCATTTCATGTAAATAACACACTAAGCTCAACTTTCACCCACAAAACCACTGGTGTGTTTTCCTTTTCTTCCAAAACTATGCATGATCGCGCATGTTCACAAGGATTTCAAAGTTGAGTACAAAAACAGAAATCATGTTGGCGTTTGTCCAAAACAAACGAGTTCTAAAAATTTAAGTGATTCTTTAGAAAGGTAACCATACACTTAGAAAACCTGCTGAAAAGAAAAAAAATAAAGAAAAAAAACAAAAACACTATAAAGTGACTCTAAAGCTGAGTTTTATTTGAAAGAATAATGAGAAATCACTTTGCATACTCGTATGAAAGTAAGGCTTACCAATCCTAAATGCATGAGTTTGGAATGAAGAAAAGCCATCTTTGATAATCTTTTCACAAGGCTAAAATATATCCTTTGCAATCCCCTTTTGAGCCTAGTAATTTTTTTTGGAAATAACCTTGGCTAGGATCACACCCCAAATTAGAGGCAAGTGCGAGAAACATAGAAAAAACCTCGATGATTGAAAATGCCCAAGCAACACTGAAGGGTAAAAAGAAAATTCTCAATCATCAAAGGTGCCAAAACAAAGCTTGGGGGCATGAAGAAAAATCCAAATAATCCAAAAATTTTGTGCAAAAAAAAAAAAACCCAATACAATGATGCTTAAAATCAAATGAAGAAAACAAAAACAAAGAAAAAGAGCCCAAGCCCAACACTGGGGGGCACGATAGATCATTTTGGAAAGATAATTCAAAAGACAAAAGGTCAGGAAACAAGCACAAGTGATCCTTAGTCTTGAAATACCTTAAACACCTTTTGAGCCTGTAAATATCCTTTTTCTTAATAAGCATTACCCAAGCCTACATTACGTGCCTAATCAAGCCCTTTTTGATCAAAGACAAGCAATCTGGATCAGTAAGCAGTGCTTTCTCATGTGAACCAAATCATTATTCATGCAAATAAAATGAATGCCTTGAATGTTGGTTCTTTGAAACTCTCAAATTAAATCTGAAACTTTTTTTTTGACCAACCAAGTGTCACTTCATATTTTTCACCAAAATCAAAACAAAAATTTTTCATCACTTCTGAAAACCTCTCCATAGGAATCACTTGAATTTCTTCAGAATGAGTTTGCTTTGAATCAATGTCAAAATGATTTTTATGTCTGGAATAGCTTTGAAATTCCAAAATTTCTACATGAAAACAACTCCTTGTCAAAAATCAAATCTTCCTTCATATAGCCTCATCCCCAAACCCGAATTAAATACTTGGGGCATGATCAAGCTAGGGGCAATAAAAAATGCATGGTAGGGTTGACTCCATGATTCCCTTCCTAAGGAAATTGTCAGGTAAAATTGGCAACCCTTGAGATAAAGGGGCGGAAGACAAAGAAGTATGATGATATCAAGTCCTTTCTAGAGGTCAAGGTCACAAGAGATGACTCGAGTAAGCAAGAGCGAAAAAGCCATCGAAGTCTATTGCCAACACTCCAACTTTTGAGAAAAGAAAGACATCATGAAGAAATGGGGACCTATATTTCTCAAGTAAGTAGACATGCATATTGATTATAATGCATTGCTTTCAACATTGTCATATTTGTGTTTCATCATCAACTTTTGGGTAGTGCGTTTTCTAACCCTACCTCCTTTTGAGTGCACCTTTGAGCCCTTACTTCTCAAGTAGTGCATTTTCTAACCCTACCTCCTTTCGAGTGCGCCTTTGAGTCCTCATCTCCTTCCGAGTGCGCCTTTGAGCCACCATTTCTTAGGTAGTGCGTTTTCTAACCCTACCTCCTTCTGAGTGCGCTTTTGAGACACCATCTCTTGGGTAGTGCATTTTCTAACCCTACCTCCTTTCTAGTGCGCCTTTGAGCCCTCACCAATATTTTTTTCTGGATAGGTCAACCATTATAACGCGATTAATTCTCTATGTTTTTTTTATCTGGGTAGGTCACCCATTGCAATGAGGCCAATCTTCCACCTGGGTAGGTCACCCATTACAATGAGACCAATATTTTTTTTGGGTAGGTCACCCATTACAACGCGACTAATTCTCCATGTTTTTTTTTATCTCGGTAGGTTACCCATTACAATGAGGCCATTCTTCCACCTGGGTAGGTCACCCATTACAACACGACCACTTTTCCTTTTTTCCATTTTTGGGTAGGTCACTCATTACAACTCGACCATTCTCCATGTTTTTTTTTATCTGGGTAGGTCACCCATTACAATGAAACCATTCCTCCACCTAGGTAGGTCACCCATTACAACATGACCACTCTTTCTTTTTTCTATTTTTAGGTAGGTCACTCATTACAACTCGACCATTCTCTATGCTTTTTATCTGGGTAGGTCACCCATTACAACTTGACCATTCCTCCACCTGGATAGGTCACCCATTACAACACGACCACTCTTCCTTTTTTCATTTTTTGGCAGGTCACCTATTACAACTCGACCATTCTCAATGTTTTTTTTTATCTGGGTAGGTCACTCATTACAATGAGACCATTCCTCCACTTGGGTAGGTCACCCATTACAACATGACTACTCCTCTCTTTTTTCATTTTTGGGTAGGTCACCCATTACAAAGAGACCTTTCCTCTACCTGGATAGGTCACCCATTACAAAACGACCACTCCTTTTTTTCCATTTTTTTGGGTAGGTCACCCATTACAACTCAACCATTCTCCATGTTTTTATCTAGGTAGGTCACCAATTACAATGAGGCCATTCCTCCACTTGGGTAGGTCACCCATTACAACGCGACCACTCTTTCTTTTTTTCCATTTTTGGGTAGGTCACCCATTACAACTCGACCATTCTCCATATTTTTTATTTGAGTAGGTCACCCATTACAATGAGACCACTTTTTCTTTTTCAACTTGGGTAGGTCGCCCATGAAAATAGACCAAGGTAAGCGTGAGTGTATGGGCTGGTCACCCCTAAAAATAGACCACTTTGAATATATGTGGGCAGGTCGCCTATGAAAATAGACCAGGGTAAGTGTAAGTGTATGGGCAGGTCGCCCGTGAAAACATACCAATTTTCTTCAAAAGGGGTAGGTTGCCCAAGATAATGTGATCATCTTTTTTTCTTTTTCTTTTTCTTTTCTTCTTTACAAAACTTACTATGCAAAATCTTTGCTCCATAAGCATTATAAAGAGGGGGTAACTGTCATAACCTATTTTTGGGTTGTTCCCCAATTCATGTTTTTTCCTCTCTCTTTAAAAAAAAAATAATAAATACGAAAAATCAAGAAATATAACAGTGAAAAGAGGATGCCAGAACACTCAAAAAATAGTCAAAATTTGGTTGAGGAGGTTTAAAAATACAAAAATTAAAATTTGTCAGTATTTTATTGACTGATGATAGCCTTGTTGACAAAGAAAATTCAATTTGAGGAAGAAAAGTCCAAAAATTAGATGTTGGTGGACTCAATTAAATTATATTTGAGGTTTAACTGAATTTATGAAGGGTTTGATTGTAAGAAAAATTGATTTTGGAGTTAGTTTGGGCTTTAATTGGAAGAAATTAAAGTTCTAGGGTCAAATTATAATTTTTGAAAGTTAATTTGGTCAAATCAGGGGCTTAATTGAACAAATTTTGAAGTTTGATGGCCAATTAGGAACTTAATTAAAGAAATTCGAGACCAAGGACCAAAATGCAAAACGTGCGCAAAAGGAAGGATTGACTTAAAATCTGGCACTTTGGCGCCAGTTTTTATTTAAATGAAATGGCGTATTTTGGGAAAAATGAGGTCATTTCATGCATTTTCAAAAAAAAAAGAGAGGAAAAATGAAACAGTGCTGCTTTAGACGACACTATTCCTCCTCCTCCTTCCTCTGGACATGCAATAAGTGAAGAGAAGTTTTTGTTCTTTTTCGTTTGTTTCTTCCTCTCTCCCCCTCCCACGTGCTCTATTAGAGCCAAAACTAGACGCCACCCGCCTTATGATGAGGTGCCAGAGAAGTCGTGCCCCGCAAGTGACGCCTCCATTGGCCACCTCTACCGGCGCTGTGGCAAAGCAAGAGACGTGCGCCCCATGCATGGATAACGATGGGACGAGGAAGGGTCGACCCCGCTCCCCCTGCCCCTATAAATAGCGACCTGAAAGGAAGAAAAGGAGGAGAAAAAAAACCACAGAAAACAGGAATGGAGACCGAGAAAGAGAGAGAGCCCGACATTGTTGAGAGAGAAGGGACCGAAACAGTATGGATATCGACAGGGAGACCGAGAGCAAAAGACGGGGAAAAGGAAGAAAAAGGGATAGACGGAGCAAACCGGCAGAGGGGAGAAGACACAGACTGGTGTCTCTACGCCGAGGAGAGGAAGCACCGCCGCTGTCATCGGGCTTCCCAGTCATCGCCACCACAGCGTCACCGAGAACAGTCACCAACATCACCGTCAACTCAACCATCCAAGATCATTGCCTCAGGTAATTCTTCTCCCCCTCGTAGTCATCAGTTGTTATTCATCTTCTTGGATGCAAAACGTGCACTATGCACGTTCTGCATGCAAGAAGAATAATGCGCACAGTAACCAATTATGGTTGTTGTGGGCTGGAACATTAGCCCAACCCATACGGATGGGCTGAGTCCAACCCTTTTTTGCTGTGGGCTGGAACATCAACCTAGCCCACGCGGCTGGGCTGAGTCCAGCCTTGTGGCTGGGCCTGTATTCATTTCATTTTTTCTTTTGTGTGTGTGTGTGTGTGTGTGTATTTGAAAATTGTGATTTTCCCACGCCATTTTGATTAATATCGGTCTGAATTTTTATATCGTAAAGATACAAATTCGATATTAAAATACCCGGTTTTCAAAAAAAATATTTTCATTTTCATGCATACGCCCAAGTCTCTCAAAACTAAAAATCATATTGTATTTTTTATACAACAAAAAAAACTAAAAAAAAATTTATTTTAGCATGCATTTTGGATTTAATAACCAGTTTATTAAAGTCATGAAAACTTGGCCAATATTTCAAAAAAATCAAAAAATATTTTGTTTTGTTTTAATGTTTGGGATCACGAATTTATATGTAAAACGTATTCACGATATTAAAAAGGTATTTTTTTTTTATAAACATTAGACCGGTTAGGTTTTACCCCATAAGATAAGAACCTCCTCACTGAGGAAGGCTTTTCTTGAACCATAGATAGACCAACATGATAAGACCATAGCTTTTTATCAGATTATCAAACAATGCAGCTTACCTTAGGTAGGGCGTATTTGGGGTGCTAATACCTTCCCTTTACGCAACCAGTCTCCGTACCCGATCTTTGAAATCAGTTAGGGTTCCTAATGACTAGTATACTAAGTGGCGACTCCCATTACATTTTTTCCACTGATAAAAGACAAGAATTCCTTGTCTTCCCATATTTTCCAAGATAGACACTCCACACCTAATGATGATGAGGGTGGTGGGCGATCGCCGCGATGCCGCACACGTGCGACAAAGAGGACCACCCAAGTCATCTGGATAAGGCTGCAATCTATTGACCAAAACTTTAGTAATTAGCTTATAAACAACATTACATTAGCTAATTGGGTGAAATGGCCTTAGATTCGTTGGACTCTCCTCCTTAGGAATGAGCACCAACAAGGTCTCTGCTAAAACCCTTTCAGTTTTTTTTTTAATTATTCTAGTTATTAAATTTCTTGTTACTTGATTGATATAATTTCTTTTTGATGATTAGGAAATATGAATTTTATTCACCTCTTTTTGAATTATTAGAGGTCGGCATATATTTTTAGTTTGCAATACTAACAAAATGAATATTAGCCCCTTTTCGGTTTGTCATTCCAATTCACTTTATCACAAGATCAAGAGTAAAACCTTGTTTAAACTACATGGATAAAATTGAGAATTTTTAAGCTATGAAGATGGGGTTAAACCGTAGCTACAAGACCTAACTTAGAGTTTGATATGCCAAATATCTAGATGAAATGTCAACTCAAGCTTTGAATTTTTTAAAACCCTTTAGACTATGTTGTTTTGATTAAAATAATAATAATAATAAGTAGGTGATATGATCAAATTATTGATGTTTTCTCCTTAATGCAAGACTGTCAGAGTAGTAAATAACTTCGTAAGATCAAGGTCGATCCATATAGAGGCTAATTATACAAAACCATAAATAATAAAAGAAATAGATTTGAAGAGAACTTTGAGATGTGATATTAATGTAAAGATTAAATAAAGATAAAACAATTATTAGGATTAGAAGATCCACTAATAGTATTTCAAACAAGTATAGTCCAAACTCTTTTTATTACTCAACTAGAAGAAAAAAAATTAAACAATTACCAAGGTTAGAGAATTCACTAATGATATTTTAAATAAATATAGTTCAAACTATTTTTATTACTCAACTGGAAAAAAAAATTAAACAAAGATAAAATAATTATCAAGGTTAGATGATTTACTAATGGTATTTTAAATAAGTATATTTCAAACTCTTTTTATTACTCAACTGAAAACCATGCACAAAGAAGGTTCCAACCGGATGATTTATCATTGATGACTCATTTTTAGTTATTAACATGATCATATTAATTATTTTATTTGATCAACGTCAATAATTGTAAATATTATCAAGTATTCATGGTACTAACTTATGACAATAACAAATTGAGATTATTTCATAGCTCCAGTGTCAGTTATCCATATAGTAGACTGTAAAAAAATAAAGTATTTGTTGTGTTAAAGGTTATACACCACAAATCTAGACTCGCCACTAAACAAGCAAGGTTTTAAGATTGATTAAGATACAAATTATAATATATGTTAATAGCAAAACTTCTTGAATTTGAACATTAAAGTCCATGTTGAGTTTGTACTATACTTATGCTTATATCATTAGTATAACCTTTTCACCTTGAAAAAAAAAACTTAACACGATTAGAAGAAAAACATAAATAAACAAGATAAGAATATAGTAATGATATAAATCAATTAAGTATAATAAATGAAATAATAAGCATAAACAAGAGATTAATGAGAATATAACATAAAATAAAACTTTAACATTATAAAAATACAAAAAAAAAATCAAGAGCATGTTCTTGATCTGAAAACCGTGATGTATAAATATATGGTAAATGCCTTCTTTTATAGGCAAAAAATTAGAACTACTGATTTGGCAGTTAACTATTAATTTGGTGGTTTTACAAAACATCATTGATAACATTAAAATTTAAACAAATGATCTTCATAAAAGTTGTGGATATTTGTATCAGTTTTCCAAGAAAAAAAATAATTGGTTCATTTTGACTTCTAAAACTTGAAATATAGGTTGAACACCAACATCAAACAATGTCTGGGTTGTAGGACAAACTCAGACTTCTCTTTGGTTGCTAAGATTTGAACTTCAGAATGACAATATTGAATCCTGGACTCTGCATAAATGTTTTAGGTCTATGTTTTAACTTTACATAAAGATAAACCGCACCTAAATCCAAGGTCTACAACTCTATTTATGATCCAAAAACCAAATGGTGTTCCAGTTTGAATTGAACCAGCCCAACTAGAATTTCTTCTCAAAACTTAATCGTCTCTTTGTTTTCTCAATTTCAATAGTTAAACACATTGATAAATCTTTTAAATTGTGTGATATGTCTATTTTATAAACCTGCATTTAAAATGAATATTTATCATAAATTAAAGATATTTTATGTTATTAGACTTATTATTATAAAACATGCTTAAATTAGAAAAT
>Ga0325400_1004449_pt1 | contig 12970 bp, 6 predicted proteins | sample PopdelMetagenome_2_FD_205662 | JGI IMG/M metagenome (GOLD analysis project Ga0325400, IMG submission 205662) | Populus deltoides microbial communities from Bellville, Georgia, United States - Xylem-PdKOR-R1 | ecosystem: Host-associated > Plants > Phyllosphere > Stem > Wood/Secondary xylem...
CTGTAGCAGCTCAAGCAAAATCTGGAGATTGGGAAATAGATAGAAGGTTATTGAAGATAGGAGAAAGAATTGCATCTGGATCTTGTGGAGATCTGTGAGTTGGGCTTTTCAAATTTGCTACTTTTCTTCAACTTCATTTTTGGCTGTCCTCCATTATCGTTCTCATCTGCCAACTTCTGTTAATCTGAAGGTATCGTGGTGTTTACTTTGGTGAAGATGTTGCCATTAAAATTCTTAGATCTGAGCAATTAAACGGCACTCAAGAAGAAGAGTTTGCTCAAGAAGTGACAATTCTAAGGTGAATAGTTTGAAATGAAGTTCACTTCCTACATCTTTAAATTGATTCATGCTAAACTAATCATGCAAAAATGTTTAAGCATTTGACTTCACATTTCAATCATGCCACTAATTATCTTCTTCAGAGATTCTTTTAACAAGTTTTATTAATAGAGGAAGTGAAAGTTATTGGAACTTTGTTGTATGAGCTGTCCGCTCTCACATGAACTCCCCATGTATCTCTGTCATGTTGACCTTGATATGCGCAAGGATCCCTGAGAGTATGATCTGAGACTGTAATGAATCTGGGTAATGATATTACTTTTGGTTTTATGTGATGTGCTTGACTGTATGATTTGACTCAAGTGACACTTGAAATATCTATTTCCTGGAAAAACCTGTACTTTCTACTAACTGGTTTGACTCTATAACATAAAAGGCAATTTTTTTTTTTCCTTGGGAGAAGATTTTTGCCAGAATTGACTATCTGCTATAGCTAGCTTGTGGAACCTAAAAATTCCGTATCCTTTGTTAAGGGGTTTGAGATTGTGTTTGTCTACATTAGTCTCTTTTAAACTTTATTTTCACTGCATGCATTCTTTTTTCTCATACAAAGGGCTATTCATAACCTTCTCCTCAAAATGCTGTATTTATTTTTGAATTAAAACAAATTATACTATAAAGCAATGGTTCAATTCAGGGATTTTGAACCCCCTCACCTTTTTTTGTCTAATATCTTTCATTTGATTAACCTGAATTAATCTGTCCTTCAAGCAGCCACGAAGTAGACTTTTATTTGATTAACCTGTGTTATGTTTTCTTTATTAATTCGTACCGTTTTATATGATTTTAAAAGTATTGCAGACAGCCATGAAAAAGAGGGATGGTATTCAATCCTCTTTGGTGTCCAAAGACATGCCCTTATTTATAAATCCATATGGAAGTGAAGAATTCCTCTTTTCTTCAGAGTGGAAATCTCTTCCCTTTTTGGTTTATCAATGATGTCATCTAGCACTGTAATCTGAAAGTCCTGGCACTTAATTGAGCATGGATTTCCTTTCCACTATTCCATTTGAGCTGTTAATATTCTGCTTGCTCCACTTTGCCATGATTCTAAGCATTTTTATTGTTTAGTAGTTTTACATTTGTACCTGAATATGTCCATTTTTCTTGATACAGGGAAGTCCAACATAGAAATGTTGTTCGTTTTGTTGGTGCATGCACTAAATTTCCACATTTGTGCATAGTTACAGGTACAGAACTCTACAGGAAGCAAAATCTTTCTTTTCATCATTCTTTCTTTTTGCACTGTTTTATTTTATCAGAATGATCAGACTGCCCTTCCCTAAAGAGAACTTAAGGCTTTGCTCTTCTATTTAATGTTGTGCTTTTTTGTGGGGCTCTCTCTGTTCAGTAACTGATAAGAATTTCGCTCCTGATTTTGTTTTTCAAATTAAAAACTGGAATGGAAACCTCTGGGGCTTATTGTGAGTATCAACGTAAATCAATTTATGACTATTTGTGGCTGATGATCATGAAAGATTTATGGGATCATGGAGCATTTGCTTTTGTGGCTTGCTGTAGTTTTATGTGTTCCCGTGAAATTATTTTAGATTTTGTACTAGGGTTTTAACTTCCCCAAGTTGTTTTGGCCAGGATTTGTTTTTACCATCATTTTGATCAAGTTAATATCTAACACATTGCCTTCTGTACCCATCTCTCTTTGCATTAATCTACAAAAGTTGAAAATCATGCTCGTGCTTGTGTTAATGCTTTAATATGGCATACAAAATTTCCATTTTCATATTTATTTTGTTAATATGAATTCCAAGTAGGTATAATTGGTTCCTGGCTTCCTTTTTGTAATTTATTTAATTTCAAATGTATTTGATTCTGTACTTGTTTGCTTGCCTGTCTTCTGTTTCATTGAAATCCTCTATAAGGATATGGTGTTCTTGCTTGCAGAATTTATGCATGGAGGAAGTCTCTATGATTACTTGCATAAGAACCATAATGTATTGAAGCTCCCTCAATTGCTGAAGTTTGCGATTGATGTTTGCAAAGGAATGGAGTATTTGCATCAAAACAACATCATCCATAGAGATTTGAAGACAGCAAATTTGCTCATGGATACTCAAAATGTAAGAGTTTTTATTTTGATTGATTGAAGTGACATTTGTATTTGCTGACCTCATAAACTTGATAAGTTATTTAAAAATATTCCACATTTTCTGATGCTTCCTTTATGTTTGGCTGCATGGTTGATGAACTGGCTTTTCTATCATCATTATGTCTCCTTTCAATGATTTCGAGTTTTTAAGCAATTTTTTAATCTGTATGTGGCGTCTGTTATAAGCTCTTTTTATGTAATGATCCATGTCATGGGTCACTCAATTAATGTATGGAGCATGAAGATCCAACATTCTTGCATTTTCTTTTGCTTAGTAGTGGCTTGTTTGAGTTATAAATCATCAATGTGGTTGACTATGAATGTGATGGGCTGCCCTTCCATTTTATATCTGTATTGAACTTGTATTGTTCAGAATAGATTGACGAAGTCTTATGCAAATTCATTAAAAAAAATCTTAATTAAGTTATAGTCATTTTTGCCTCAAGGTTGTTAAGGTAGCAGATTTTGGGGTTGCTCGGTTCCAGAATCAAGGGGGAGTAATGACAGCAGAGACGGGAACCTACAGATGGATGGCACCTGAGGTTTGGATTTTTTTAGTTCCACTGTGTAGTTATGTGTTTATTGCTTCTTTACTATAAAGAGGTACTAGCTTTGTGTTATCCCAAGTTAAGGATCTTTGTGATGATTCAAATCAACTCCTTGATTGATCAGCTGCCTTCTAGAAAAACTCTCACAATCCATGTTTCTTTGGTAGAGATCTTGTGTTATAATCTCTCTTTAGATGAATTGTTGAGCATTCAGACTTGGTAATCTTACAATCCATAATTATAGATAGCCTTTTCCCTTCGAGGAAGAAAGATGATGTTTGTTTTCTAAGCTTTCAGTTATTGTACTCTTGCTCCTCTGCTGTACTCAACTTTGATGAATTGAGAAAATATATACCCAAAAGTTTCATCCTCATTTAAGATGAAAAAGAAATGGACCTGGATTTTGTATGTGTTTGCCAAGTTCATGTTCGTTTTGAGCTTTCAACTTCTGGGCAACACCATGTGTTCTAGTCTCTTTGAACTTGCATCCAATTATCTTATATTATAATTTATTTGATTCAAGGTCATCAACCATCAGCCATATGATCAGAAAGCAGATATATTCAGCTTCGCTATTGTGTTGTGGGAGCTAGTAACTGCAAAGGTATTTCTTAAAAGCAAACCCAGCACTTGAGCTTTTATGAAAATAATCATTGTTACAAATATTAAAAAGAAAAAGAAAAAGAAAGAAAATCACTAGCGAAGTAACCATGAAGTGACATTTTTATTGTTGTGCTAGATTCCATATGATAGCATGACTCCACTACAAGCTGCCCTGGGAGTGAGACAGGTTTGTATTTCTATGTAATGGTTTATATTGTGATATATTAGTCTAGTTTGGCTTCGAATTGGATTCAGAAAGGCACAATAGTCTTCTTTGCCTCCTTGTTTTGTTATTTGTCGTGTGCATTTTTACTTTGTATCTGCAACCGCAAGTGTTGGTGTTCTGGGAAGGAGTGTGGCATTAAAATCCTTTTGCATTGGATAACAGGTTCGCTGCATTCAATTGTAGTAGTAAGATGAAAGCTGCTTCTCAGTGTTTATGACATGTTATTTTGAAGTTTAGTTACAAACTTGAGACATTTTCATGGTCAGTGTTTGTGCCAGACAGATGGTGCTTTCTCGATTGCATTTTGGAAGCATTCTAGGGTTGACACGAGACAAGAGCTAATTTAGTCAATAGGTCCACTGATTTTACTTAAATATTTTCCAGGGGCTGCGTCCTGATCTCCCTCACAGTGCACATCCAAAACTTTTAGACTTGATGCAAAGATGCTGGGAAACAGTTCCTGACAGGCGGCCATCCTTCTCTGAGATAACAGTTGAACTTCAAACACTTCTGCAAGAAAGTCAGGTGGATTTCTTAACACTTCTTTTCCTCGTTGATTGATACAGAAGACGCATGTCTAACTCAATGATTGACCTGTCAGGAAATTATGGAAGCGGCCAATGGGAACTGACAATTTCTGTATGCAACAATCTAACGCCCGTTTTGATGATTTGCCTTCTGTGCTTTCAACATAGTTGTGTTAAAAAAGAAAAACAAAGTTATATAGAGGTTTTATTGTACAACCTAGGGAAAAGGATTTTAGGCTTGTCCGTTACAACACTAAAGAAACAAAGAGCAAGGTTTTTTTTTTACTTATGTGATTTCAAAGCTTTTTAGTATCAAGACGTGTGTACTTTCCTACAAAGATCAGTCACGCTTGAAATTTGTTGTAATTATGATGACGCTCTATTTGTTTTTGAAGGTTTTTATTTATTTTCCAAAATATGAATTTCGAACACTGTAGCCATCTGTTTTTGAAGGATTCTTAGTCCTTGATTACAAACCTGGGAGCTTCTGGCAGATGTAACTGGAAGAGAGAGAGAATCCTCTGCCTGCAACGACAAGTCGTGCATCTATTTATGAAAGACTGAAACATTTCTAATGCATAATGACGAGTAATGTCAAAATAATTCAAGTCTCCACATTTCATCATGTATCTATTTATAAAGATTCAAACGCATATATCCTGCAATGCTTTGGGCCACATGGTTTGAAGATGGCTAGTGTGCGAAACGAGGATGGTATGAAAGATTCTAATTCGGAGCAAGGCTTGATCCATATTGTTGCCTGTTGAGTGTTGACGTATCGCCCTCTTCTTCCCAATTTGTAGGTGAGGTGCATGAGTAAAAGTAATAAATTTATTTTGTTTGCTTAAATCCGGATATAGTATATCCTTCGTTGGCTATGCTAATCTACTAGTTTTTTTTTCCCATTTGAATTAATAATGATGTAATTATACATATTTTAAATCTTAAGAATCAAATTATATTTATTTAATTATTTGAAGATTGCATGGGCAAAAATAACAAGATGGTAACATTTTTTTTATTTTTTTAAGCATGATTATAGAAGTTCAGGATCAAAATATACTCATTTGCTGCGTACAAGGAAGCTGTATTAGAAGTGTGTTTGACTGTATCATTTTCCTAGACAAAAATGCTCTACGTGCTATTCATATGATTAGGACACAACATGTTTGTGTACATGCTATTATTATTCATGATGATTCATTCATTTCCATCTTCCGGATAAGAAAAAGTTAATTGATAAATCTAATATATTATATATTGGGTTTTTGGATCCTCCCGTGTTGTTCTAAGAATACGATCAGTCATGTTACAAATACCATCATTGATTTTAAACTCAATAATCTAGATTAAGTAAAAGAAATAAAATAATGAGGAGTTAGATTATCTATCCATTCAATTTTAATTAAATTAATTGACTATAAGAGAATTCCAGTCAATGTCTTTCTTGAAAAATATTCACTTAATCTAGATAAAAAATTGATAATTTAGTGTATGATAAAAAAATGATAACTAATTAACTCCTCATTATTGTATTTCTTTTACTTAATCAAGATTATTGAATTTAAAAGAGTGTTATAAGTGACGCGGAATGTTGAAAAACTTTTGAGGGGCCATTGAAAACCATCCCAAACCCCGAGGGTCTCACTCTATCTGTCAGTTTTCCTGTTGTAATTTATATTTTATGTTTTGATTGTATAATTAATTAAATGTGTCTGTTACTTTCTATTGTAGATAGATACAGGTGCCATTTCAAATTTTCAACGGAGACCATGGACAGCTGTAAAACACTTGTGTGTGGGAGCCAGTTCACTGATAATAATATGTTGCCGGAATGTATTTTGACTATTTTTTATTTTTAGAATAAAATTGGTATATTTTGATTAATTTTACAAGTTTTGAAGTTAATAAAATCCCGAAAGTACTTGAACTTGTAATTATTAAAAAACAAACTCAAAACTTGACCAGTTGAGTTACCTCTCGTGGTTTTATTTTGATGACTATTATTAGCTTGAGATGTTAATTGTGGGTTAATTATATCCATCGTTTTATTTTTTTAAAATATTATTTAAAATTAACTTAATTAATGTTTAATTGAATTCTACCGAATGAATCAAATCATTGAAAACCCATTGAAATTAATCAAATTTTACAAGATTAATTTCCTTTTCAGTTTGATTCGAAACCAAGTTCAAGTCAGGCTCCGAATTCGTACGTCAATGAATTTCATGCAAGATAATCCACAGTAATTTAATCAAAAACTACTTTCTTGTGAGGTATTGACCTTGAGCTGGGGGACCAAGAGCAGAATCTCGAGCTACCCAACCCACGTTAGACGTTACAATCTAATCGAATAATAGATCTTGTAAGGAATTAATTAAACAATAGATTGTTGACTGTGCTAGTGTGCTGCATTGCAGGGCTGCCAAGAGAATAATTGTATCGTCTGGCATATTCTGTCGCCAAGGAGAGAATCCCAGGCCTTCATCATTACGCCGGGCAAATTAACCTTGAATTGGATTAAAAGATTTTATTTGAGTTTTTCGTTCGAACTCCTTATAAAATTAAATGAAATCATTAACTAAATTATATATGTGGCTTGGACTAATTAATAGCTTCATAAATTAGTTTCCATGCCTTGCTTTCCTCTTGTTATTGTACCGTCATCTTAATTATTTTTTTATATGTTTTAGATTATTTTGATACGTTGATTTTAAAAATAATTTTTTAAAAATAAAAAAAATATTATTTTAATGTATTTTAACACAAAAAATACTTTGAAAATGTCACATGAGAAGACTTAGTCTTCAGCTCTTTACATTTTCTGTTGCAATAATCCCTGAATATTAAGGTGTTGATGTGGTCTTTGGCCACATCGCATGTTATTTGCTTTTACTGTTATTTCAGTTATTTGATTCCTTCTGTATGGCTATATAAAGCCACCAATGATGCTTAATAAATTATTCAATTACAACATCAGTAAATCGAGTTTTATCATTTGGTATCAGAGCCTACGATTATTTTCTCTAGCAGCAGCTAGAAACCTGTGCAAGTTTTTTTTTTAGCCGCAGCTAAAATGACTAGTGAAGAGAGTTTTGTTCAACCAGCAATTCCTCGTTTTGTTGGGTACTATGATCATTGGAGCATGTTGATGGAGAATTTTCTCCGCTCCAAAGAATACTGGCATGTAGTTGAAGCTGGAATATCTGCTGCAGCAGATAATGTTGATCTCACAGATGAACAAAGGAAGGAGGTGGCAGATCAGAGGTTGAAGGACTTACGAGCCAAGAATTATCTTTTCCAAGCCATAGATCGTTCAATCCTTGAGACGATTTTGGATAAAGAGACTTCAAAGGGAATATGGGATTCCATGAAGAAGAAGTTTCACGGCAATGCTAGAGTTAAACGAGCACAATTACAAGCCCTTCGCAAAGACTTTGAAACTCTTCACATGAAGGAAGGAGAGACTGTTTCTGATTACTTTGCTCAGACCCTCACCATCACAAACAGAATGCGTTTTCATGGCGAGAAAATATCAGATGTCACAGTTATTGAAAAGATTCTGCGTTCTATGACTTCAAAGTTCAATTACGTGGTGTGTTCAATTGAAGAGTCCAAAGATTTAGACGCAATGTCTATTGATGAACTACAAAGTAGCCTATTGGTTCATGCACAACGTATGCAAGGATATATTGTTGAAGAACAAGCATTACAGATCACTCATGACAACAATTTTGGCAGACCAAGTCATGGTAGAAGTTCTTTCCGAGGCAGGGGACGAGGACGTGAGCGACAAGGTACTGACAAATCTCTCGTTGAGTGTTTTTATTGCCATGACCTTGGACATTTCCAGTATGAATGTCCAAGGAAAGGTAGAAGAAACGAGTCACAAGTAAATTTTACTGAAGCAATTAACGATGAACCACTGCTGCTGATGGCATATACTGAACTTGAGGAGACAGAGAAGTTGTGCAGTGAAGACGAGAATTTGTGCAGTGATGCACCAAATATTCTTGAAGATGATGATCACACGATGGAGATGTCTTTCATGGCTCTTGAGTTGTGCAATGAAGACGAGAATTTCATGGTTCCTGATCACACGATAGAGATGTCTTTCATGGCTCCTGAGTTGTGCAGTGAAGACGAGAATTTCATGGCTCCTGATTTTATTGAAGAGAGATTGGACAAGGAGCTATACAGCTACTGTGAAGGACCAGAAATTCCTGCAGATGCAGAAAATGAGCCCATGATGGAGATGACTGATAATCACACAATGGAGATGCTTCTCATGGCTCATGTCGAGAAAGCACTTGATGAAACATGGTTTCTAGATTCAGGTTGTAGCAATCATATGTGCGGTCACAAGGAGTTCTTCTCAGAGATAGATGAGAGCTTTCGTAAGTCTGTAAAGCTAGGAAATAATTCCAGCATTGACGTGGTGGGAAAAGGCAAGATTCATCTCCAAATCAATCATTACAGAGGTATTCTATATTCCTGAGCTGAAAAACAATCTTTTAAGTATTGGTCAATTACAGGAGAAAGGTCTTGGAATTGTGTTTCGCAACAATACATGCAGGGTGTATCATCCAGAAAGGGGTCTCATTTTAGAGACAACAATGTCTCTGAACAGAATGTTCATTCTGCTGGCCAAGATTCAAACTCAAAATCAGCAGTGTTTTCTCATACCAACACCAGATTTAAATCATCTATGGCACTGTCGTTATGGGCATTTGAGCTTTGGAGGTCTTAAAACTTTGCAGTAGAAACAAATGGTGCATGGATTACCCCAGTTGCAGTATTCAAACTTGTTATGTGAAGATTGCATATTGGGAAAACAACATAGGAGCTCCTTCCCGCGAGCTAGTATGTGGAGAGCAACACATCCACTTCAACTCATTCATTCGGATATATGTGGGTCAATTAATCCTATCTCTAACAGTCATAAGAGATATGTGTTAACATTCATTAATGACTTTAGCCGAAAGCTGTGGGTCTTCTTCTTGGCTGGAAAATCTGATGCTTTTAAAATGTTTTAGCATTTTAAAGTGAAGGTTGAAAAGAAGACTGGAGCCAGTATCAAAGGCTTGCGAACTGATCGAGGGGGGGAGTTTACATCTACTGATTTTATTGAGTTTTGCACAGCTAATGGGATATATCGCCAACTCACAGCAAGTTATACTCCTCAGCAGAACGGAGTGGCCGAAAGAAAAAAATCAAACAATCATGAATATGGTTCGAAGTTTGCTCACCAGTAGAAGAGTTCCAAAAACTTTTTGGCCTGAAGCTGTCAACTGGGCAGCACACATACTCAATAGAAGTCCCACACTGGCTATTCGAAATAAAACACCAGAAGAATCCTGGAGTGGTATTAAACCTTCTGTCACTCATTTTCGTGTGTTTGGATGCCTTTCTTATGCTCATGTTCCAGATAACAAACGCACCAAACTGGACAACAAAAGTGTAAAATGTGTTCTGCTTGGAATCAGTGAAGAGTCCAAAGCTTATCGCTTGTATGATCCACTCTCTCAAAAGGTGATTGTCAGCCGTGATGTTGTTTTCAATGAAGAAGAAAGTTGGCCGTGGGATGATACTCATACTGAGGCAATACAAGCCTCCCTTGATTGGAATGAAGCAGACAACAACAATAATCTCCAAGATGAAACAGTGGATGACAATGCAGGCAAACCTACTCCTGCTCCTGCTCATGAAGAAGACAATGGGTTCTTTGATTATGCTGATAATCAAAATGACTTTCATGACATTGCAGATAATCATGATGCAAGTCATGATGCGACAGATGCAAGCCATCAAGGAAATTTGGAGCATCCAGTAGCTGAAGAACAACAGTCTGCTGATTCTATTTCACGTGGTGGAAATCGTCAACGTCAACCACCAATATGGATGCGTTATTATGATAGTGGAGATGTTTATTCTGATGACAATCAAGGTAACTTTGCTTTATTTGTTGATGAAGATCCTTTGTCCTATGAGAATGCAGCTCGAAGTGCAAAATGAAGAGATGCCATGGATTCTGAAATTGCAGCAATTCGGAAGAATCATACATGGGAAATCACTGATCTTCCTCACGGTGCAAAAACAGTTGGGGTTAAATGGTATACAAGACTAAGCTTAATGAACGTGGAGAAGTTGATAAGTACAAAGCCCGCCTTGTTGCCAAAGGATATACACAACAATATGGGGTGGATTACATGGAGGTTTTTGCACCTGTGGCTCACATAGATACTATACGGTTAATTCTTGTACTAGCAGCACAGAAGGGGTGGTCATTGTTTCAACTCGACGTTAAGTCTGCATTCCTTCATGGTGAGTTGAATGAGGAGGTGTACATTGAACAACCTCCTGGTTATGTGATAAAAGGAGCAGAAAAGAAGGTGTGTCGCTTAAGGAGAGCTTTGTACGGTTTGAAGCAAGCTCCACGGGCATGGTATAGCAGGATTGAATCTTATTTTTTAAAGGAAGGGTTTGAGAAATGTCCGTATGAACATACTCTCTTCTTAAAGAAAACTAAAGAAGGTATTCTTTTAATTGTGTGTCTTTATGTAGATGATCTCATATTTACCGGAAACAATGAGATGATGTTTAATTCATTTAAACAATCCATGATGAAAGAATTTGATATGACTGATCTTGGTCGAATGAGATATTTTCTGGGTTTAGAGGTATTTCAACGAGCTGATGGAATTTTTATATGTCAAAGAAAGTATGCTCAGGAGGTGTTGCAACGGTTCAACATGGCTGATTGTAATGGTGTATTTAATCCCATTATTCCAGGATTCAAGCTGGTCAAAGAATCCACCAGTACAGCAGTTAATAATACTCTATACATGCAGATAATAGGAAGCTTGATGTATCTCACATCTACTCGACCAGATATTATGTTCGTGGTTAATATGCTTAGCAGACACCTGACTCATCCTACAGAAATTCATCTGCAAGCAGTAAAAAGAGTGCTTAGGTATATCAAAGGCACACTTGTGTATGGAATATTTTATAAGCATGAAGGCAATGAAGAACTTCTCAGTTACACCGATAGTGACTATGCAGGAGACTTAGAGGATCGGAAAAGCACTTCAGGTTTTCTATTCTTGTTAAGTTCTGGAGCTATATCATGGTCCTCAAAGAAACAGCCGGTAGTCACTCTTTCCACAACTGAAGCTGAATTCATTGCTGCTGCATCATGCGCTTGTCAGGCAGTATGGTTACGAAGAATGTTAGAAAAATTGAATCAGAATTCCAAGGGAGCAACAGTAATGTATTGTGATAATAGTTCTGCCATTAAACTCTCAAAAAACCCTGTCATGCACGGTCGAAGCAAACATATTGATGTTCGCTTTCATTTCCTTCATGATCTAACTAGAGATAGGGTTGTGACGTTGCTGCATTGTTATTCTCAAGAACAATTGGCCGATATTATGACTAAACCTTTAACACGAGCAACCTTTGAGAAATTGCGCAGGTTGATGGGTGTTTGTCAAAATCCAAGTATAAACTGAAGAAGAATCGTCAGTTTAAGGGAGGGAAATGTCACCTGAGAAGACTTAGTCTTCAGCTCTTTACGTTTTCTGTTGCAATAATCCTTGAATATCAGGGTGTTGATCTGGTCTTTGGCCACATCCCATGTTATTTGCTTTTACTGTTATTTCAGTTATTTGATTCCTTCTGTATGGCTATATAAAGCTACCAATGATGCTTAATAAATTATTCAATTACAATATCAGTAAATCGAGTTTTATCAGAAAAGCAATCACAACCACAAGCACACTCCCAAACAAAATAACAAGTATATTTATGAAAAAAAAGGGAGTAAATATAAATTTGGGCAAGAGAGCAATTATATCATAATTTCTGGATTAACATGAGAATAAGATTTATGTGAATATTTGAGGGAGGGGTTAGTGAGATTAATTTGTCGCGATTTATGTGCAATAATAAGATGATAATATAAAGAAAAGATAAAGCAAAAGAGAACATAAAATTGGGGCCGGGGAGCTCTACAAAGAGTTTTCGTCAAATATGACAACCGGCACTGAATTAAAATCGTACATGATGAGATGGAGAGACACTGACATTCAATTAGTTTTCTACAATCTAAGTATTTATTTATTTATTTTTTTTCTAGATCCATTGTTTTTTCTTCATATTTCCAGGATTTTGCTTTCAGGTGAGGAAACCAGAAATACAACCCTTTCCTTCGGTGGAAATTCTAGCCATAATGTGTTTTCTCGTGTACACATGCTTTTTTATTATTATTATTATTATTATTATTATTATTGCAAGTTGGTGTCGACGAAAGCAACTTGCAATAATAATAATTAGCTTGTTCTTATATATATATATATCTTTGCATACATGCCATTGGATTTAATTTTCTTGATAATGAAAGCAACAAGCTTAATTCTTTGAATTTCTTGCAATAATAATAATTAGTTTGTTATTATATGCAGATAGATATATCTTTGCATACATGCCATTGGATGTTTCTTGATAATGAAAGCAACAAGCTCATTGAATTTCTTTTTTACGTAGAATTGTCAAACTCTTATGTGTCTAAAATGTGGAAAATAATTAGTTTGTTCTTATTTGAGTTATATATATATAT
>Ga0325400_1004450_pt1 | contig 12970 bp, 14 predicted proteins | sample PopdelMetagenome_2_FD_205662 | JGI IMG/M metagenome (GOLD analysis project Ga0325400, IMG submission 205662) | Populus deltoides microbial communities from Bellville, Georgia, United States - Xylem-PdKOR-R1 | ecosystem: Host-associated > Plants > Phyllosphere > Stem > Wood/Secondary xylem...
AATATACGGCAAGTGCAAGTTCGGCCAATGAAAATAACAGAGCTGCATTTTTTGCGGCATTGCCTTTTATGAACAGCAGTGCCAGTGCGGCCAGTAAGGGTAAAAACAGAAGTAAGCTAACCGTCATGGTATATTGCAGTAAACGCTTGTATTAAACTTTAATTAAACTAAAAACCAGCAGGGCTACAATAGCAATAACCATCATAAACAGATAGAAGCCCACATTACCGGTTTGTAATAAGCGTAGCCCTTTACCCGTTTCAACCGAGCTGCTGCCTAAGCCATTCACTAATCCGTCAATCCCCAATTTATCAATCACCTTATAAAAGAAAACCGATAAAGCGTCGAGCGGCCGGCGGATTAAAGCATCATATATTTCGTCAATATAAAATTTGTGGTATGATAAATTTACCAGTGCCGGACGTTGCTCTGTCTCGGCAACAGGTATATCTTTCTTATTGATATATTTTATGTAAGCGTATACTAAAGCGACAACAGCAGCACCTACCGAAATGCCCATTAACATCAACTCAGTGTTAACAGCAGGGAGAAATTTACCTGTTTGCGACATCGATTTGCTGAATACCGGTTCCAGCCAATGTTCCAGCCAGTGATGCCCGCCCAACACTTCCGGAACGCCCATAAAACCGCCGAAAGTAGACAGAATTGCAAGAACAATTAAAGGAACCGTCATGCTCGGTGGCGACTCATGCAAATGATGTTCTTGCTCATGTGTGCCACGAAAGCTTCCCCAGAAGGTAAGAAACATCAGCCGGAATATATAGAATGAGGTAAACATAGCGCCAATAACACCCAGCACAAACAACATAGGACTATGGATATAGGCATGCGCCAGAATTTCGTCTTTTGAAAAGAAACCAGCAAATGGTGGTATACCCGATATTGCTAAAGTGGCAATCAGCATGGTGATAAATGTAACCGGCAGCTTTTTACGCAGGCCACCCATATTACGCATATCCTGTTCGCCACTTACTGCATGTATTACAGATCCGGCTCCTAAAAACAATAAAGCTTTGAAGAAGGCATGCGTCAGCACGTGAAAGAAAGCGCCTGTATAAGCACCTACACCTAACCCTAAAAACATATAGCCTAATTGCGATACGGTAGAATAAGCAAGCACCTTTTTAATGTCAGTTTGTGTTAAGGCAATCAGCGCTGCCAGCAATACAGTAGCTATACCAATACCTGCAATAATATGCAGTGTAACCGGTGCAAGTGTAAATAAAATGTTAGAACGGGCTATCATATAAATACCGGCAGTTACCATCGTAGCCGCATGTATTAAAGCGGACACCGGTGTAGGCCCGGCCATAGCATCGGGCAGCCAGGTAAACAACGGGATTTGCGCCGACTTACCGCAAGCGCCTACAAATAACAATAATGTAATTAGTACCAGTGTTGCATCGCCGCTGTGCAGGCCGGCTGCTTTATCGAAAACTGCGGTATACTCAACACTACCGAATGTTTTCATGATAACGAAAACACCAATTAAAAAGCCCAAATCACCTATACGGTTCATCACAAAAGCTTTTTTGGCGGCATCAGCATAGCTGGGGTTGGTAAACCAAAAACCAATGAGCAGATAAGAACAAAGCCCTACACCTTCCCAACCAATAAACATGATTACATAGTTAGAGCCCATCACCAGCAGCAGCATAAAAAAGATGAACAGATTGAGGTAAGCGAAAAACTTACCAAAGCCAGCATCATGATGCATGTAGCCGATAGAGTACAAATGTATAAGAAACCCTATGCCGGTTATGATGAGCAGCATAATGGAACTCAATTGGTCGATCAAAAAAGAAAAGGGAATATGCAGATTGCCAGCTTTTATCCAATCAAAGTATGCAACAGTAATAGGCATACCTGTTTCTTTAACTTGCAAAAAGGCGCCTATACTAAGCGCAAAAGACAACAGCACCATTAAACTGGCAACAGCGCCAATTACATTTTTGGGTAAGCTATTGCGGCCTAATCCGTTAATAACGAACCCTGCCAGTGGCAGCAAAGGAATAAGCCATAAGTATTTATCCATGTGTTTCTTTTGTGGCCGGTGGCCGGTGTTCAGTGTCTGGCTGTTTATACCAACACTTATCTTTTATTTTATAACTGGCAACCGGATATAAACAACCGGATACCAAATGTTACCATTTTAACCTGTTCAGTATATCTACATCAATAGAGTTAGTATTGCGATGTATCATGACGATAATAGCCAGGCCTATAGCAATTTCGGCTGCGGCCAATGCCATAATAAAGAATACGAATACCTGTCCGTTAGGATCGTTGCTATACACCGAAAACGCGGTCAGCAAAAGATTAACAGCATTCAGCATAAGCTCAACCGACATGAAAACCACAATAGCGTTACGGCGTATCAACACTCCTGCAACGCCTATAGAGAATATAATAGCACTTAATAATATATAGTGATTAAGCGGAACAATTTTTACTGCCTCTGTTAAACTTTCCATTATACGGTTGGTTTTGTGCTTTTCGGATTTCCGTCTTTTGTTGCCAGTAAAACAGCACCCACCATTGCCGATAACAAAAGGATAGATGATACCTCGAACGGTAACAGGAACTCATTAAATAATATCTTACCTAAATTTTTCACCGAACCTAAATCAGGATTGGTCAGCATAACGGGTTGTGAGGCAGCCAGCCCTTTTGTGGCAGCTACCAGTGTAGCCAGTAAACACCCACCGCCTATAATACCTGCTACTTTAACCAGCATGCTTTTGGATGGTTCTGTATCGTTGTTTAAGTTCAGCATCATCATTACAAACAGGAAAAGCACCAATATAGCTCCCATATAAACAATGAAGTTTACAATAGCCAAAAATTGGGCATTCAGTATAATGTAATGTATGGTAAACGTGAAGAAAGTTATGATAAGGTACAGCACACTATGCACCGGATTTTTCGCAAATATTACCAGCAGCGAAAACAGGATGGAAAGGAATGCAATGAAGTAAAATGTACTCATATAGTTATAAAACAACAATACCTCTGCAGGCAGCAAGTGCCGGCAAAGGTATAATTCTTTTTTTATTGGTTTAAAGGCGGCTCCACTAATTTATCTTTCCCATAAATGAAATCCTTGCGCAGAAAATCGGATGGAACAATATCACCATCCAGATAAATAGCTTCTTTAGGGCATGCTTCTTCACACAAACCGCAAAAAATACAGCGCAGCATATTTATTTCATACTCGGCTGCATACTTTTCTTCGCGGTACAAATGTTCTTCGCCCTTCTGCCGTTCGCCTGCTTTCATGGTAATGGCTTCGGCAGGGCACGATAAAGCACATAACCCGCAGGCAGTGCAGCGCTCACGGCCATCTTCGTCACGTTTTAAAGAATGCAGACCACGGTAATTTTCACTGAACTCACGTTTTTCATCAGGGTAACGTATGGTTACATCCTTTTTAAAAAAGTGCTTCATCGTAATGCTTAAGCCTTGCGCTATAGCAGGTAGGTAGGCGCGCTCCCAAAAGTTCAGGGGTTTCGCTTCTATCAGTTTTCGCTTATTACTCAGAGGTTCCATATATATGGTTTAAGCAAAGTGTTTTATTAAAGTCATTACCACACCTGTTAATACAATATTGCCAATAGCCAGTGGTATCAACATCTTCCAGCCCAGGTGCATAAGCTGATCGTAACGGAAACGTGGGATTGTCCAGCGTACCCACATAAAGAAAAATATGAAGGCAAATACTTTGGCAAACATAACAACAACGCCTATAATGGGTGCAATAGTAGACCCTGTATGTGCTAATACCCAATCCATACCTGGATAGTTATAGCCGCCGAAATATAAAGTAGCCATTACTGCCGATGATACGAACATATTAATGTATTCGGCAAAGAGGTAAAAACCCAGCTTCATAGATGAATACTCGGTATGGTAGCCGCCCACCAGTTCGGTTTCGCACTCAGGTAAATCAAATGGTGTACGATTGGTTTCGGCAAATGCACAGGTGATGAATATTAAAAAACCTAACGGCTGATATAATATATTCCAGTGCCATCCATGTTGCTGTTCTGCAATTTCGCGCAGGCTCAAAGTACCGGTCATCATTAGCAGCGCAATGATGGATAAACCCATCGAAATTTCGTAGCTTATATTTTGCGATGCTGCCCGAATGGCACCCATCAACGAATATTTATTGTTAGATGCCCATCCACCTATCATAACTCCATATACACCCAACGATACTACGCCGAATATGTATAAAATACCTACGTTAATATCAGTTACCTGCAAATCGATAACCTGTGAACCTATTGCTATTTTTTGTCCCCACGGGATAACGGCAGAGCCAATACAAGCCGTCATGATTGCTAAGGAGGGGCCAACGACAAACAAAAAGCCGCTCGCTTTAGTCGGGATAATCTCCTCTTTCATAAACATCTTCACCCCATCGGCCATTGGTTGTAATATTCCAAACGGCCCTGCACGGTTAGGACCAACCCTATCCTGAAAAAATGCCGCAATCTTACGCTCGGCGTAGGTAGAATACATAGCCACTACCAGGCTGATGCCAAATATGACGACAATTAATACTAGTTTTATTATTAAGTCACTTAGTTGCATTACAGGCGGTTTTCTCTTTCAAATTGTGTTTTGTTGGCTTCTTGCAGCACAAGGTTTTTCTTTACTACCGGTAAAGGTTGCAACGTACTATAATGATTAGAACTGATAACCGATTGGTTAGAAACATTACGCGGCCCTTCTATTACCCAATCGCTGGTTTTCTTTTTATCAAAGCGGCAGGTGTTGCAAATAAACTCTTCTACCTCACCATACTGATCTTTACGACCGGTAACCCGAATTACATCTTCACCTTTATACCAAAGCGTCACTTTACCGCTGCATTTGTTGGTTTCGCAATCGCGGTTTGCTTCAACCGGCTTGGTGAACCAAACGCGATTTTTAAACCGGAAAGTTTTATCAGTTAATGCGCCTACCGGGCATACATCAATCACATTACCTGAAAAATCATTATCTACTGCTTTTTGTATATAGGTAGATATTTCAGAGTGATCGCCACGGTTCAAAACACCATGCACACGTTGCTCTGTGATCTGGTCGGCAGTGTAAACACAACGATAACATAAAATACACCGGGTCATGTGCAACTGTATCTTATCGCCAATGTCTATTTTCTCAAAACTGCGGCGGTCAAATTCATAGCGGGTTTTGGCGGCACCATGTTCATAGCTCAGATCCTGTAAGTGACATTCGCCGGCCTGGTCGCAAACGGGGCAATCTAACGGATGATTGATCAACAGCATTTCTACTACGCCTTTGCGGGCTTCAATCACCTCAGGCGAGGTCAGGTTCTGCACTTCCATACCATCCATCACCGCAGTGCGGCAACTGGCCACTAACTTAGGCATAGGGCGCGGATCTTTTTCAGAACCTTTACTTACCTTAACTAAACAGGTACGGCACTTACCACCACTGCCTTCCAGCTTTGAGTAATAGCACATGGCAGGTGGTACAACATCGCCGCCTATCTGCCGTGCCGCATTCAAAATGCTGATACCAGGCTCTACATCTACACTAATACCGTCTATGGTTACTTTTACTGACATTTATATCGTCAACAATTAATTCGTTTAAGTATTCAATACTATCCTATACCGGATATTCAATTACTTCTAATGTTCCTTCTTCAACCGAACCTGATGTTACTTCAATCCGGATTTCTTGGAGAAAATCACTTTCCTGCAATATTGGCCGAATAGTTTTATATAACTGGTTACCATCTGCTGCCGACATTATAAAAACACCGGTATCCTGAGTGTTGTTCAACTCATAACCTTCATATTTACCAACGTTACGGTAGCTGATAGCATTTTCCAAGTTTTCTTCCAGTTGGTCGATCCGTTCGAGATCTTCGTTCCTAAATTTAAATTTTACAGTTAGCGATTGCGGCTTATCCATAACGTTTGGCAAGGTTTGCTTATGATACCGGTTCGGCTATGGCTAATGGATCTGCATAATGAGCCAGCCCATAATTGCGTTGTACAGCTTCGGCAGGGTTATTTACATGCCACTCAAATTCATCTCTGAAATGACGTATCGCACTGGCTACCGGCCATGCTGCCGCATCGCCCAATGGGCAAATGGTATTACCTTCAATCTTTTTCGATACATCCACCAACAAGTCCATATCACTCAATTTACCATGACCATGTTCTAAACGATGCAAAACTTTTTCCATCCAGCCGGTTCCTTCACGGCAGGGCGAGCATTGTCCGCAACTTTCGTGATGATAAAAACGGGCAAAATTCCAGGTATTGCGTACCATACACTGATCTTCATCGAAAGCAATAAAGCCGCCCGAACCCATCATAGTTCCTGTAGCAAAACCACCATCAGCTAACGATTCATAACTCATTAACCTTGCTTCGTTCGCCGCTGTTTTCAATATCAAATTAGCTGGTAATACAGGGACTGAAGATCCACCTGCTACTACCGCCTTTAAACGCTTACCATTTGCAATGCCGCCGCAATACTCATCAGAGTAAATAAACTCTTCGACCGGCATACCTAATTCTATTTCGTACACGCCCGGCTTTTTTAGATTACCACCAGCAGAAATTAGTTTTGTACCGGTACTGCGGCCAACACCTACTTTGGCATATTCATCACCGCCATCACGAATAATGGGTACCACAGCGGCAATAGATTCTACGTTGTTGACTACGGTTGGGCAGCCATACAAACCAGCAATGGCCGGAAATGGCGGCTTGATGCGCGGGTTACCCCGTTTACCTTCTAACGATTCAATCAATGCGGTTTCTTCGCCGCAGATATATGCACCACCACCCGGCTGTACGTAAAGCTCCAGATCGTAACCTGTGCCTAAAATATTTTTTCCTAAAAAGCCTGCGTTTCTGGCTTCAACGATTGCTTTTTCCAGTATGCGTATCTGCGGCATCATTTCGCCACGTACATAAATGTATGATGCTTTAGCACCTAAGGCATAACTGGCGATAATCATACCCTCTACCAGTAAATGCGGAATATGAGTCATCAGATAACGGTCTTTAAAAGTTCCGGGTTCCGACTCGTCGGCATTACATACCAGATAGCGGGCTACACCCTCTGGCTTAGCCAGGAAGCTCCATTTCATACCTGTAGGAAAACCAGCTCCTCCCCGACCGCGCAGACCTGATTTCTTTACCTCTTCCACCACATCATCGGCTGACATGGTTTTCAATGCTTTTTCAACTGATGCATAACCACCTTTAGAGCGGTATACATCAAAAGTGTTGATACCAGGTACGTTTATATGCTCAAGTAATAATTTGCGGCTCATTAGTTATTTGCCTTTCCTTTTAAATCAATAATTAGCTGATCTACCAATTGGGGTGTCAGGTTTTCATAAAAGGTATATTCCGGACCAATCTGCAATACCGGACCGTAACCGCAAGCAGCCAGACACTCTACACCACGCCAGCTAAATAAGCCGTCGGGAGTAACATCGCCTTCCTTTACACCCAACTTTTGTTCCAGGTGATCCATAATTTTTTCGGCACCAACCAGGCAACAAGGACCTGTACGGCAAACTTCCAGCATATACTTACCTTGCGGACGTAAAAAATACATGGTATAGAAGGTAGCTACCTCATAAACCTCGATGGGTTCTATTTGCAGATAATCTGCTACTCTATCCATGGCGGGTACACTTAACCAGCCTTGCTCGGCCTGCACAGCGTGCAAAACAGGCAGTAAAGCTGATTTTTGTTTACCTTCGGGATAACGGCTCACCATATCTGCAAACTGACTTAACAATCCGGCAGAAAATTCGGCTTGTACTACGGTGTTATTCTGTACGCTAAGCATCCAATTCTCCGGCTATAACGTTTAAACTACTCATATTAATTATTGCGTCCGATAGCAGCATACCCTGGCTCATATCAGCATACATACTGTAATTGATAAAGCTCGGTCTGCGAAAATGTAAACGATAAGGTGTACGTCCGCCATCGTTTACCAGATAAAAACCCAATTCGCCGTTAGCGCCCTCAACTGCATGATATACTTCACCAACCGGCGTCTCTATTTCGCCCATCACTATCTTGAAGTGATAAATGAGTGCTTCCATGTTATTGTACACTTCCTCTTTCGGCGGCAGGTAAAACTCAGGAACGTCTGCATGAAATATCGTCGGATCTTCCTTATCTATTTTACTAAGTGCCTGCTCAATCATACGCAGGCTTTGCCACATTTCTTCATTACGTACCAAAAAGCGATCGTAAACATCTCCGGTAGTACCAACCGGCACTTCAAAATCAAAATCCTGATAAGAGCTGTACGGATTCATAGCCCGGACATCATAATCAATACCGGCAGCACGCATTAACGGACCGCTCCAGCTATAATCAATTGCTTGTGCGGCTGTTACTGGCGCTACACCTTTAGTACGATCAACAAATATGCGGTTCCGGTTAAAAAGCGATTCAAATTCTTTTAGCACCTTTGGAAAGTCTACTAAAAACTTGCGGATTTTTGCAAAAGCGATTTCGTTAAAATTACGCTCGAAACCGCCTATACGGCCAATGTTAGTGGTAAGCCTCGAACCGCATACTTCTTCGTAAATTTCATAGATGGCCTCGCGGTATTCCATCATGTATAAGAAACCCGTAAAAGCACCGGTATCTACACCCAATACACCGTTACAGATAATATGATCGGCAATACGGGCCAATTCCATAACGATAACGCGAAGATAGTCTACCCGTTTAGGCGTTTCGATATTTAACAGTTTTTCTACTGTCATATGCCAGCCCATGTTGTTAATAGGGGCCGAGCAATAATTAAGACGGTCTGTTAATGGTGTAATTTGATAAAAGGGCCGGTGTTCCGCAATTTTTTCGAACGCCCGGTGTATATAACCGATAGTAGATACGCCGCTCACAATGCGTTCTCCATCCATCTGCAACACGTTCTGAAACACGCCATGCGTAGCAGGATGGGTTGGCCCTAAATTAAGGGTGGACAGCTCACTTTGTACACTAGTGTCAGTATCGGTAATTGAAGGAAAATTCTGCATCTGTTATCTTCCGAAATAAAAATCTTTTTTATCGACACGATTAGGATCTTCCAGCGGATACTCTCTGCGCATCGGGAACACCGTCATATCGTCTACATTTAATATACGCACCAGATTGGGGTGACCATCGAACATTACACCAAAATAGTCGTACGTTTCGCGCTCCATCCAGTTAGCACCATTCCATAAACCCGTAGCTGTAGGTATATGTGCATCTCCATCTTCTAAAAAGACTTTTATACGAACCCGTATATTATGCTTTAAGCTGTGAAGATGATAGATAACACCTATCTGCTTTTCTTGATCTGGGTAATGAATTGCTGTAATATCTGTAAGGTACACAAACTGTAACTCATTAACTGTTTTTAAATATTCCAGCAAATCGATAATGTTTTCACGGTTGGTTTCAACAGTTAACAAACCATAGGGTTCAGCAATCAGAACTACCTTATCGCTAAATCGTGCCGTTATATAATGGAATAAAGCTTCGTTATTAAGTGTACTCATCTACTGTATTCCGTATTGGGCTAATAGTTTAGTATACTCTGGCGAATCGCGCCGACGCAACGATTCTGTTTGTACCATTTTTTGAATATTCATAAATCCATCTATAATACCTTCCGGACGGGGCGGACAGCCCGGCACGTAAACATCTACCGGAATAATCTCATCGATACCTTGTAATACCGAGTAAGTGTCAAATATACCACCGCTGGATGCGCAGGCTCCTACAGCCAATACCCACCGGGGTTCAGCCATCTGCAGGTATACCTGGCGAAGCACAGGTGCCATTTTTTTTGAAATAGTACCCATAACCATTAGCAAATCAGCCTGACGCGGCGAAAAGCTTAAACGCTCAGCGCCAAAACGCGACAAATCATAATGCGAACCCATGGTAGCCATAAATTCGATACCGCAGCAAGAGGTTGCAAATGGCAAAGGCCATAATGAATGCGAACGAGCAAGGCCGATAGCCTTATCAAGCGATGTAGCAAAAAATCCTGAACCTTCAACGCCCGGAGGGGCATTAACTATCTGTACGTCACTCATCAATATCTTATTAAATACCTGCAAGACAGGCAACCGCAAATTTAATATAATAACGCGATAAATGATGGTGTATGATACACACTTGAGTATTTAGAATGAGTCTAAACTCAATCCCAATTGAGTGCACCTTTCTTTAAAACATAAATAAATCCTGCCAAAAGGGTAGCCATAAAGATGAACATTTCTACCAGTCCTTCCACCCCCATATCTTTGAAGTTAACTGCCCATGGGTACATAAAAATAACTTCTACATCGAACAACACAAAGAGTATAGCTACTAAAAAGTACTTAATAGACACCGGTGTACGCGCATTACCCACCACTTCAATGCCAGATTCAAATGGCGTTAGCTTATCAGCCGTCATCCGTTTAGGCCCTAATCGGTGCGTAAAAAACATGGTAGTCACTACAAACCCTATAGCTACCGCCATTTGAATAAGTATAGGTAAATAGTTTATAGGTAAGCTTTGCGTATCCATGAGACAAATATAAACTTATTGCTTTATAAACAAAAAATGCCCCACTTATGCAGGGCATTTATGAAAGTATTTCGATTTAATTATTTACCTGCGCCAGGTTTACGGCTCGAAAAGAACGATTTAACCTGAGCATTCGTAGGCTCGTTTTCGCGGGCTTTCGTAAAGTTTTCTAAAGCCTTGGCATCATCCTTTGCTTTGAATTGGTAATACGTACCTAAGTAAACATAAGCTTCAGCCAGATTCAATTTATCAGCATCGGTAATCGGGCTTTTTGCAGTAGTTACTTCAACCAGCTTTTCGTAATATGGCTTAGCTAAACCTGATACATTGTTACGATCGGTTTCTTTTAAATCGGCTGCTCGTGCCCGGTATAAAGTTACCGTTGTATTTGGCGTAGGCAGCTTAGATTGTATATAAGCAAAAGCCGAATCTGCTTTGTTCAATAAAGTAGTATCAGGAACCGGTTTAGGCACTTCTTTACTGTAATATTGGTTACTGAAAGCAAAGTAATAACTGAAACCTTCCTGAAAATAATCGTTCAGTGTTGCTTTACGAGACTTAGTAACGTACTTTTTGTAGTTATCGCCAGCCAGCTTATATTTTTTTTGAGCGAAATAAACTTTTGCAATTTCACCATATAAATCAGCCTGTGTCGAATCTAACTGAATAGCTTTTTCAATAGTGCCTACGGCTGCTGTAGAGTCGGTAGCATTTTTAGCTGCTTTCAATTGCAGACGGCCTAAGTAGAAATAATCGTATGGGATAATACGCTTAGGGTCGGCTTTACTAATCCAATTGTTCAATGCAGTTAAACCAGCCGGATAATCACCATTCTCATAGGCAGAATAACCAATGTAACGGTATACTTTAAGGTTGGTATTAGCAGACTGCGACAATGCGGTGGCCTCCTGCTGCAACTCTTTGTATTTACCAGCTGACACTAAAAAGTCGGCAAAACGCATACGTGACTCAACAGACATATCTGTCAAACTTAAAAATTTACGGTATTGCTCAACTGACTGTTGTATTTTTGCAGATGCCTGTGCGGGTACCGATTGTGCATAACGCAAATCAGTTTCTGCCCACTCACGGTAAGCCGGACCGTAATTAGGATCAATAGCTATTGCTTTTTGAAATTCTTTCTCAGAATCTTCAAAGTTGTTAGCATAACGCCACAGCACGCCTGTAGATACCGTAGCTGATAATGATCTTGGGTCTAAGGTCAATGCCTGCGAGTAAGCTTTATACGCATCATTACTTTTTAACTGGGAACGATAAGCATCTCCTAAAGCTACAAACAGTTCAGGGTCTTTAGCATTTGCAGCGATGCCTTTATTCAATACAGTAATAGCAGCATTTGCATCAGCAGGTGCCAGCATATATGCCTTGCCAGTGTACACATATGGCTTGCTATCTTTACCAGCTAACGAAGCTGCCTGGCTGAAATTAGTTTGTTCGCCTGACTTATCTTTATTAACATGAGCTACCGCACCTAAGCCAGCATAATTTAGCGCAGATTTTGCATTAACAGAAATACCACGGGTGAAAGCTGCCTTTGCTGAGTCGGGATAATCCTGCAACAAATAAGTCCAGCCTAAATAAAAGAAGTTTTCATCTTTATTAGCTTGTGTAGTGGTCAATGTTTTTAACATTGACTTCGCTTTTGAGTACTGTTCGGCATCAATGGCTTTACGGGCATCGGCAAGGCTCTGCCCTAAAACAGATGAACCTATAAACATGAACGCCACTGCTGCGCCCGCTATCTTATCTATCGTATTCATGGGTTTTAATTTAAAGTTTAATTAATTGTTAGTCCTTAATGTTAATTTCCCTTTGCGGGATGGTATTCGGCAATAATCCTGATTTTAATATAATTCTTTGTCCTCTTTCAGTCCATAAAAAGTTGGCAAAACCAGCAGCTAATCCTGATTTGCCTGTGCTGTTAATCATATATAAACCACGACTTAACGGATACTGTTTTAGAGCTAAGGTAGTTTGTGAAGGTTTAAAGAACGTATTTGAATATTTCTTACTGCTTTCATCTTTAACACCTATTATCTTCACATTAGCAACTTCCTTGGCGTAGTCATCATCCGGATCGTCTAACCAACTAAATCCAACAATTCCTATTGCTTCCTGATGTGTACTAACGTATTGAATAACGGCTTTATTCGACTGTAAAGCAAATATATTTTTTTGTTTTAACTCCTTGTTACCTGATAAGTCTTTCAAATACCTTACCAAACTTGAACTTGGGTTGTCAAAAACGATATTCTTGTCAGGTAACGCTTTCCCGTTTAGCATGGCTTTGATTATGTTAAGCGTAATAGTAGTATCATTTGATTTG